>ERZ1034844.1650-NODE-1650-length-10297-cov-5.000976_pt1 | contig 10297 bp, 6 predicted proteins | sample MGYA00520594_ERZ1034844 | MGnify/ENA primary metagenome ERZ1034844 (study PRJEB33766, sample SAMN09781733) | gut metagenome | biome: gut microbiome | host: Homo sapiens | place: Madagascar | study: EMG produced TPA metagenomics assembly of the PRJNA485056 data...
TCTCTGCGCCGCAAGAATACCGGCACTTTCTAAGCTGATGGGGTCAAATTCCTCCGCCATCAGACCATATACTTTGGGTAAATACTGGTACAGATACAGAGAGCCCTGATAGCGCTCAATTTCCTGCTGCCGTACATAAAAAATATTATACCGGTCGTCCACAGGGGTAAAACAGACATTTTCCTGCTGCAGCCGCTTTGCATAGTCGGATGTAAAATCAAAAATCAGTTCCCCGTATTCCTCCGAGAGAATTTTTTCCTGACAGGTCATGGCAAAACCCTTTTCTCTTACTATATGGGCGCTTCACCTATTGTGTCACAGTACCGGTCCCTCCGCCTCCGTATTGTTACTTGTCTCGTTTGTCTCTGTTTCATTGTCCGATACTTTGTCCGGTTCTTCACTGCCATCTGTCGTTTCTTTTTTTTCACCCACGTTACCTGTGTTATCGGTGCTTATTATTTGAGTGGAAATATTCACTTCTATGTTATAATTCTACTCCCTGAAAGGCGTCCTCCCATTATCCGGAATACTATACTGCAAAACCGTTTTCTTTCGTCAGTCCTTCTTCTCCTCAATCTGGGGTGCCGGTTCCACACGGATTTCATTTAAGTTGCTGCGGATTTCGATAAGGGGACCGCCCGTTCCTTCAATGTAGGCGCGGGTAATCGTTACCTTGCCGATGTTGTCGTCCTTGGGCACCTCATACATAATATCCAGCATAAAATCTTCAATAATGGAACGAAGCGCTCTTGCGCCGGTATCCTTCTTCATCGCTTTTTCGGCAATGGCTTCGAGGGCATCATCGGCAAACTCTAATTTCACTTCATCCAGTTCCAGGAGCTTTTGGTACTGCTTCAAAATCGCATTCTTCGGCTCGGTTAAAATCTTGACAAGCATATCCTTGGTCAGACCCTGCAGAGTAAAGATAATGGGCAGACGACCGATAAATTCGGGAATCATACCGAACTTGCGGATATCCTCCACCGTAACCTTGGAAAGGAGATTTTCTTCCTTGTCAAAGGCATCCTTTAACTGCGCATTGAAGCCCATGCTGCTCTGCTTCGTCAGTCTTTCCTTGATAATCTCTTCCAGATCCGGGAATGCACCGCCGCAGATAAATAAAATATTGCGGGTGTTGATGGTGGTCAGCGGTACCATGGCATTTTTGCTGTTAGCGCCCACCGGCACCTCCACGTCCGCACCCTCCAGCAGCTTTAACATACCCTGCTGTACGGATTCGCCGCTTACATCACGGCTGTTGGTATTTTTCTTCTTGGCAATCTTGTCGATTTCATCGATAAAGACAATGCCCTTTTCGGCTCTTTCCGTGTCGTTGCCTGCTGCCGCCAGAAGTTTGGAAATGACGCTTTCGATATCGTCACCGATATAGCCGGCTTCGGTAAGGGAAGTGGCATCGGCAATGGCAAGAGGCACATCTAAAAGCTTTGCCAGGGTCTTTACCAGATAGGTTTTGCCGCATCCGGTAGGTCCTATCATGAGCATATTGGATTTTTCGATTTCAATATCGTCCATGGTGCCGGTAGCCACACGCTTATAGTGATTGTAAACGGCTACGGAAATCACTTTTTTCGCATAATCCTGTCCGATGACATATTCATCCAGACTCTGCTTAATCTTGTGGGGAGGAGGGATATTCTTGATATCCAGCACGGGCGCATCCTTCTTTTTCTTCTTTAATTTCTGCTTGTTGGGAATGCCACCCTGTCCCTGCAGATCGGCCAGATTGATGAAACTGATATTTGGAAAACCATTGGGAATATTGCTGAAATTTCCGTTGTTTTCCTGCTCGTCATCCGGCTTCTCCTCTTCCTTGTCACCGTTGCCTGCGGAATTGTTTCCGCCGAATAAATTCTGCATGCCGGGATAGTTCATCATGCCCGGGTAATTTAACATTCCCTGATAGTCAAACTGGCTGATGGTATCCATGGTCTTGTGCAGACAGTCACTGCAGACGGTAATATTATTGGGCAGATGGAACATTTTTCCGGCCTTGCTTTCCGGTCTGCGGCAGACAAAGCAGACATCCTCGTACTGATTGTCCTGCTTTTCCTCACTTCCCTTTGCGACGGAAGTTTTATTTTCCTCTGTACGACTTTCACCGGTGTGGGTTTCCCCTGCACCGGTGTTGTCGTTTTCCATATATATTTCTGTGTTTTCGCTATCGTGTTCTGACATAGAAATCTCCATTCGTTATAGGATTAGTTCTGCGGTCTTTCCCCCAGAGTAACCGTAACGGTACGTTCTACATATTCACCGTCGATGCTTCTCATAACAAGCACATCAATGGTTTCTCCCGCTGAATAATATTTCAGCTGTTCTCTGAGTTCATCCGCTGTGCTGACTTTCTTGTTGTCCAGCTTCTGGATAATATCGCCTCTTAACAGTCCGGCTTCGGCTGCGGGAGTACCGTCCTCAACCTGGGATATATAGACACCTTCCGGCATACCGTAGAGCTCTGCGGCATCGGAGGTAACGGACTGCGGGATAATACCTAAGTAACCTACCTGGCTGTCATCCACTTTCTCTCTGGTTTCATAGGTCATCAGGTCGCTTAAAATAGGCTCTGCTGCGGAAATAGGAATAGCATAGCCGATACCCTCCACTACCGTACCGCCAATCTTGTTGGAGTTGATACCGATAACCTCACCGTTCATATTAATCAGTGCGCCGCCGGAGTTGCCGGGGTTAATGGCTGCATCTGTCTGGATAAAGGTGCCCTTGGAACCGTCCTCCAATTCCACTTCTCTGTTCAGGGCGCTGACATAACCACCGGTTACGGAAAGTCCATAGCCTAAGGCATTGCCGATGGCAATGACGGACTGACCTAATTTCAGGCTGTCGGAGTCGCCTAATTTTGCGATTTTAACAGAGTCCAGTGTGCTTTGCTCCATGTCGGCAAGCTTTACGGCAATAACGGCTAAGTCCATGTCTGGATCGCTGCCCTTTACGACTGCCTTCACATCGGCATCATCGATAAAGTGCACAAGCAGTTCCTTGGCATCCTCAATTACATGATAGTTGGTGGCAATTAAAAGCTCGGTATCGTTTTCTCCTACGATGATACCGGAACCGCTTGCCGTACCGTCCTGTTCAATGGGCTGACCGAAATAAGTAGCGGTCTGTGTGTAGTTGTTGACAATGGACACCATGGCGGGCATGACTTTTTCTACCACATCCGTAGCATCCGATGTCGTAATGCCGGTCGTGCTTGCGGTAAGTACCCCGCTGTCGCCGGAAGCCACGTTCTTGCCAAGCTGGTCATTGACCCATGCTTTCAGGTCGTCGATGCTCTGGCTTTCGTCCGTGGATGCTACCGATGCATTTTTCTGGTTAAACATGCCGGTACTCTGTCCTACGGCATAAAAACCGGCTGCGGCGCAAAGACCGAAGCAAAGACCCATGCCTGCGCAGGCAAAGAATTTACGGAAGAAACGACCTGCTCCTCCTTTTTTCTTTTTCCTTCCCTGATTGTCAACAGGCGCTGCGGGCTGGGGTGCTGCCGCCGGTGATGCCTGATAATATACATAATTGTTATTCTGATCCTCGTACATAACACAATTACCTCTCTTTCTCTTACTGATAAGCTTATCTTAAACAGTAATTGTGTTTTATTTGTGACGAAACTATGATAAAAGTTTAAAAAACGGAAAATTTTTCTATTATTCGACGGTAACGGACTTTGCTAAGTTTCTCGGCTTATCCACATCGCAGCCCTTGCCTACCGCTACATAATAGCCAAATAACTGCAGAGGAATAATCGCAAGGGAATTTGCGAAGTACGGATTGGTTTCCGGGATATAAATAATGTAGTCCGCCGCTTTTTCCATAGCCGTGTTGTCCTCTGTGGTAATCGCCATAACAAAGGCGCCTCTTGCCTTTACCTCCACGATGTTGCTTATGGTCTTCTGGTAAAGTGCGGGCTGGGTTGCCACTGCCACAACAAGGGTTCCGTCCTCAATTAAGGAAATGGTGCCGTGCTTTAACTCACCTGCCGCATAGGCTTCGGAATGCACATAGGAAATTTCCTTTAACTTTAAGGAGCCCTCGAGGGAAATCGCGTAGTCAATACCGCGTCCGATAAAGAATATGTCCTTTGCTCCCACATAACGGTTTGCAAAACGCTGGATTTTTTCCTTCTGACCCAGCAAAAGTTCAATCTGGTAAGGCAGCTTCTTAATGTCCTCAAGCAGGCTGGCAAACAGTTCATCGGAAATCGTGCCTCTGACTCTGCCTAACTTCATGGTAAGCAAATAGAGTGCTGCAAGCTGCGCGCTGTATGCCTTGGTGGTTGCCACGGCAATTTCGGGGCCTGCCCAGGTATACATAACACTGTCTGCCTCTCTGGCAATGGAGCTTCCCACCACGTTGACAATACCAAGCACCTTAAAGCCTCTTGCCTTGGCTTCGCGTAAAGCTGCCAGGGTATCGGCGGTTTCACCGGACTGGCTGATAACCACAACCATGGTGCCCTCTTCGAGGATGGGGTTGCGGTAACGGAATTCGGATGCCACATCCACTTCCACGGGAATGCGCACCAGACCTTCTAAAACATATTTGGCTGTTACGCCGGTATGATAAGCGGAACCGCAGGCAACAATATAAATCTTTTTCACTGCCTTAATTTCCTCATCCGTCATATTCAGCTCGTCAATCACAATATCTCCGTTTTTGATACGGGGAGAAATGGTATCGGTAATGGTCCTCGGCTGTTCGTAAATTTCCTTTAACATGAAATGCTCGTAGCCGCCCTTTTCCGCTGCATTGGCATCCCATTCAATGGTAACGGGCTCCTTGGTAATCTCTTCTTCGTCCACGGTGTAGAAATGCAGTTCGTCCTTTGTAAGCTTTACCACTTCCTGATTTTCCACATAATATACCGTACGGGTATACTTTAAGATAGCCGGTACATCGGACGCGATAAAGCTGCCGTCCGCACTCTTTCCCACAATCAGGGGGCTGTCTTTTCTGACCGCATAGATTTCATCCGGGAAATCCGCAAACATGATGCCCAGCGCATAGGAGCCTTCCACTCTGTGAAGCACCTTGGTAATCGCTTCCAGGGGATTGCCCTTGTAGTAGTAATCTAAAAGCTGTGCCAGAACTTCGGTATCGGTTTCGGATACAAATTCATAGCCCTTGCCCAGAAGCTTTTTACGCAGGGGAATGTAGTTTTCGATAATACCGTTGTGTACTACGGCGATTGTCCTGTCCTTATTGTAATGGGGATGTGCATTCACATCGCTGGGGGCGCCGTGGGTTGCCCATCTGGTATGACCGATGCCCACATACCCCGGCATGCTTTCGCCGCCGTGCGTTAAGTTTTCCAGCACCTTCAGACGGCCGACCGCCTTCTGCACATTGATTTTTTCACCGTCGTAAACAGCAAGACCTGCGGAGTCATAGCCTCTGTATTCCAGCTTGGCAAGACCGTCCAGTATAATGGGGGCCGCCGGTTTATTTCCGATATATCCTACAATACCACACATATTTTTCTACCCGTTCCTTTCTGTTACTTCCTATCAGTATATGCGTTATTCTTTTTTCTGATTTTTCAAAAATTTTACCACACAGCCCGGAAACTGTAAAGCATTACTGCCAATATGCCTCGTTTGCCGTGCATTTCTTTATCGTCTTTGCCGGGAGCATTTTATAATGCTTTCCCAGGAAATAGCCGGCATACTTACCCATGCACTGCAGATAAAAATAAGGAATAAGAAATACCTTTCCCGTGGTAAACAGATACTCCGTGGTTTCCTTTACCATTCTGCCGCCCTCTTTTTCGGAAGGTACCTTCTTAAATACCTCAGGGTGCTCCGCCTGGGAAACGCCCAGATCGAAATTCCGGCGGAACTGCTGGCTTATGCTGTAATTATGGGAATGCAGGACTCTTGCTTCCGCCGCATACATAATTTTATACCCCGCTTCCACTGCCTTTGCCGCAAAGAGCATGTCCTCGTTAAAAATCGCTTTTTCTGCAAAACCGCCTAACTTTTCATAGATTTCCCTCCGGTAGGCAGCACACACATCCGAACAGAAATAGGTTTTAATCCCCAGAACCTGCAGATTTTCCTTTCCTTTAAGCAGGGATTCTTCCGGATAGTTAAACCGTCTGGTAAAACGCTCTATGGCACGGCAGTTCTTCCTGGGTAGCTGTCTGGCATAGGATACGGCTATGTCGCCCGTAAGAGGAGCTGTTAATTTTTCAATCAGCTTTCTGTCCGCCGGCAAGGCATCCTGGGTCATCATGACAAAGATATCCGCGTCGGATTTTTCCACCGCCATCCTGCGTGTCATGCCATGATCAAAATCTTCTTTTTTCACGGAGTACAGCTCTATTTTTTTATACTGCTTCTGCAGATGCAGAAGTAAGGAATTTTCTGCGGAGGTTTCTTCTTCCATGGAAGTTTTCTCTTCCTTATCCAAAGTTTCCACTATAATAATTTTGTGTATCTCCACTGTCTGGGCATACAGCCTGTTTAAGAGCGCCACCAGATCTTCCCCCGGCCGGTACACCGGAATGATTACATCAATATCCATTTAAATACCCCTACCTTTCCACGGTTATTTTGAAAAAGGAGCCTGAGACATTTTCCCAAGCTCCTTTGCTTTAATCAATGTTTATATACTGGGATACGAAATCATGAATGATTTTGGAATATTCCTGTACTTCCTTGGAGGGTTCATAGCCCGTATCATTGAACAGGAATTCATGAAGCCATGATACGTTTTCTGTCAGGTTGATGGGATATACACAGCTTCCCTTGGAACCCAGGGTACCTGCGCCTCTCATGGAAGCTTCGGGGAAACCTCCCTCATCCACAATATTGTACTTGGCAACTTCGCCTAAAATCCCGACGATTTCATCCATGCTTAAGGATGTGTATACGTTGTTGGAAACATCGTTGGCAACCTTGGTAAGTGTTACTAAATCCATGGTTTTTACCTTGTCCACAATCGCCTGGATAACTTCACGCTGGGAAGCCGCTCTGGCAAAGTCGTTACCGGTCTTGTAGCGGATACGGCAGTAAGCGGTTGCCTGCAGACCGTTTAAGAGCTGGTAGCCGGTGGTCGTAACCGGTGTGTAATTTACGCCCATTTCCTGTGCCATGGTTTCCTGATAACTGTTGATGTGACGAAGCTCCTCATCATCCACGTCAAGGTAAACACCGCCAATATCGTCAATCACCTGTGTCAGACCATCGAAACCGATGGTTACAAAATCCTTGATGTCCAGATCCAGGTTCATATTTAACATCTTCATGGCCTGTTCCGCACCGCCGTAGCTGTAGGCGGAGTTACATTTTCCGTACTTGTCGTTGCTTAAGTTTAAGTAGGTATCGCGGTAAACACTGCAGAGCTTCACGTCATTGGTCTCTAAATTAATGGAAGCAATGATGATACTGTCACTTAAGGTGCCCTTGGTCAGCGCACCCTTACGGGAATCTACGCCAAAGAGTGCAATGTTGCGGTACTCCTTCAGGTTTTCATTTTCCTTTACCTGCTCGCTAATCTGTAAATCGTCTTCTTTAATGGATACATTGAAAAGAGGTCCTCCCTTTCCGCCATCCGTACTGCTGCCTGCGTCAGACGGCCGTTCCATATACCAGAACAGTCCGAGAACTCCCAGTAAAATTACCACAACCAAAAGCTCCACGACCAGAAGTGCTATCTTTCCTTTCTGTTTTGTTTTCCTTCTGGTTGCGGGCTTTCCCGCTGTTCTGCCGGAAGATTTCCTTGTACCGTACTCTTCCTGTCTTCTTTCGCCTCGTGCCATTTCTAAATCTCCTTTTCCCTTATCCCTTCTCTAATAGGCATTTTTATTGATAAATCCTGTGAAAAACGTCATGAAAATAATTTTGATGTCAAGCCACAGGGTCCAGTTTTCAATGTAATACAAATCGTATTCGATTCTCTTCCGTATGGAAGTATCGCCGCGGTAGCCGTGCACCTGCGCCCATCCGGTCAGTCCCGGCCGCACCTGATGCTTTACCATATAGCGTGGTATTTCTTCCTTGAATTTTTCCACAAACAACGGACGCTCCGGCCTGGGTCCCACCAGACTCATATCCCCTTTTAAGATGTTGAACAGCTGGGGAAGCTCGTCAATGCTGGTACGCCGCAGTATCTTGCCGACACCCGTTACTCTGGGGTCATTCTTTACCGTCCAGGCTTTTTTCTCTTCGGAAGCCTTCTGCAGCTCCATGCTGCGGAATTTATACATATAAAAAGGCTTGTTGTGAAGTCCCACCCGTTCCTGTTTGAAAATAACGGGGCCCTTGCTGCTTGCCTTTACGGCAATTGCCGCAATCAGCATGATGGGCGAGGTCAGGATAATTCCCACTATGGACCCCACAATATCCATGGCTCTCTTTACTATCATGTTGCCGGTATTGGAAAGCGGCACGTAGCGGATATTGATAACGGGCAGTCCCATTAAATCCTCGGTGTAGGGCTTACTGGGAATCAGGCTGTTGTAATCCGGAATGAATTTTGTATGCACACCGAATTTTTCGCAGGTGTTTACAATTTCTTCCAGCCGGTTATAATCCTTTAAGGACAGCGTAATGGCGATTTCATCCAGCTCGTTTGCCGGAAGCAACTCCAATATATTGTCGATACGGCCGATGACCTTGATGCCCCGGTAAAGAGTACCTGCCGGAACAAAGTCGTCCAGGATGCCGCAGACCACATAGCCCCATTCGGGATTGCCTAAAATCCGGTCGATATATTCCTCTGCGGAGCGGGAATAACCCACCAGCAGAATGTGCTTTAAGTTGTAGCCCTTTTTCCGGAAGGAACGCAACATCTTTCTGACAAAAAACCTCGAAGCCGAGGTCAGAAGAATGTTCAGCACGTAAAACACACAAATCATTTTTCGGGAATAATCCATCTGCTTCACTACATACAGCAAAGCGATATATCCCACAAGACCAATGGTATTGGCGCAAATCAGATTGTAGATTTCCCTGCTTATCCGGGACGTCCGCTGGGGCTCATACACATGGCAGAGGTAATACAGCAGAATATAACCCGGCACAATGAAAATAAGTGCCCGCAGGTAGTGTTCCAGGGAAAGGACACCCGCTTCCGGGCCAAAATGGTTGAATACCTTAAAGTGCAGTACCCAGGCCAGCACATATGAAATTATCACAATCAGGGCGTCCATAACAAGATGTAACCTGTTAAAAACCTTCTGGTTATCCTTTATCATATTTCCCACATGCCTTTCGCATCCCACAAAGGGAGCCTGTTATCGGTAACTGGATTAAGATTAAATTTCCTTTGTATCATAATTGTATCATTCTTTTTTGCGGTCTCAATTTGCGAAACGCTTAAACAGGTTTCCCCAGAGTACAAGCTGTATTCTCATATAGTTTCCCAAATTTTCCGGCAAAACATACACTTTCTTTTTTCTTCCGTCCTCTGTAAATCCGCGCATAAATCCCTTTAAGCAGCCTGCGGCATAGATTTTTCCGTAGCCCTTGCGGACAAAAAACAAAAACTTCACAAGAAATCCCGGCAGAAGGAACGGCAGATTTACGATAATCTGCAGAAGCGGCATATTCTTTCCGATAATTGCTACACTGTTTGCCGAGGAAAGACTGACCTTAAAGGCATTGTAACGGGAGCCGCTGGCAGCGCTTCCGGCATGGAGCACCTCCGCTTTCGGCTCATAGAAATTGCGGTATCCGTAAATCTTTGCACGCCATCCGATATCCACGTCCTCCAGATAGGCAAAATGGCTGTCGTCAAAATATCCGATTTTTTCAAAAACGCTTTTCCGGTAAATGGCGGCGCCGCCGCAGGCGGAAAAGATTTCGCAGGGCTTGTTGTAGTCCTCTGCCGGTCTGTCCTTTCCTCTGGCAAATGCCCAGCCTAAGGCGCAGTACAAATCGCCGGCATTGTCCATGATGCCCTCCTCCTTCATGGAAAGCATTTTCGCACTGACGGAAAAAGCATCCTTGTGCCCTGAAATCGCCTCTTCCAGTGCTTTTGTAAAACCGGGATGCACCACGGTATCGTTATTCAGCAGCAGTACAAAGGGCGTTTTTGCATGACGGATGCCGACATTTACCGCATGGGGAAATCCCGTATTTTTTTTCAGAGGTATCAGTGTGATATCGGGACATTCTTGTTTTATCCACTCCACACTGCCGTCCCCGGAACCGTTATCCACTATAATAACCGCCGCCGGATGGTTTTTCAAATCTTCCCTGAGGGACTTCACGCATTCCCTCAGGTAGGAAATTCCGTTGTAGTTTGGTATGACTATGGT
>ERZ1034844.1660-NODE-1660-length-10267-cov-6.922738_pt1 | contig 10267 bp, 16 predicted proteins | sample MGYA00520594_ERZ1034844 | MGnify/ENA primary metagenome ERZ1034844 (study PRJEB33766, sample SAMN09781733) | gut metagenome | biome: gut microbiome | host: Homo sapiens | place: Madagascar | study: EMG produced TPA metagenomics assembly of the PRJNA485056 data...
GTATAAAGAATAGAAAAAACCCTGAAACTATGCATAACCCTGCATAAATGTTATCGAATAAGAGAAATTCCCTTATAGAAAATTCCTTTAGTTAGTTTGATTTTCTCATACTTTTTGGCTACCTCTACACCAAATTTAGTAGCAGACATTCGGTATTCATGGTTTTCCTCTGCCCATTTAGCATACACTGCATAAAGTGTACTAGCCTGAACACTGCCACTCTCTACACACATATCTTCTACAAAGGCAGAAATAACATCCATTTCTCTGCGATATTCGTTTACACTATCAAGTACTGCTCTAGGCATCTTTAGACCTTCTTTCTGCCATAGTAAACAACCATCAACACACCACTTGAATATTCCTGTCATCTCTGCTTTAAGCTTATACTTTAGCTTTTTGTCAACTTTATCATTCGGTATTTGAACTGTAAAAGGTATCATATGTATTCTTCGCCATATACCTGTATCTGTACCTCTGATGATAGGTTTATGATTTGTAGCCATCCATAGCTTGAATTCAGGTTTAAACTCAAATTCCTCTGCATATAGCTTTCTGGCAGTTACAGTATCATCACCTGTAAGCTGTTTTAGTAGTCCTTCATTAATTCGTACACCCTCATTAGGTTCTACTGAGGTTACAAGTCTTGCACCTTTAAGTCTTGCAATATCACTGTTAATAGCACTGCTTTGGCTATTTCTAACCATAATTGTTTCAGGCTGAATGTTGGCTGCATAGTCACCAAACACATCTCTGATAACATCAATAAAAGTTGACTTGCCGTTCTTACCTGTACCATAAAGGAAGAATGCACATTGTTCAGCAGTAGAACCGGTAAGGCTATAGCCTACTGCTTTTTGCACATATCTTATTAAGTCCTTGTCACCGTTAAAAATATCATCAAGAAATTTTAGCCATAAAGGACAATCAGCATTGTTGGAATACTCTACTGCTGTAATCTTAGTAAAATAATGAGAATAGGAATGAGGCTTTAGTTTACCGGTTTTAAGGTTAATAACTCCATCAGGTGTATTAAGTGCCATCTTGTATCTGTCAAGTTGTGCCGGAAGAATAGGAACATAGTGCTGAACTTCATTAAGCATAGCATTCTTGGAACGGTTACTACGGCTTTGTTTCATATGCTTTCTAAACTCCTTTTCCATATCACCACCTGACTCTTCATCAGACTTAACATAGTTCTTTAGTTCTGCTTTCATAGCATTAACAGATTTATCGGCCATCCTATGAACTGCACCCATATTGTCAATGCACCACTTTCTACCGTCATAGTACATCCACTTCTTATCTGTATAGCAGTAACGGATATTGTCACCAAATAAATCAACAAACCTTTGAGCATTACCCATATCATCAAAGGAGTAACTCCTTACCGTTTCATTACTAGGTATTGTAGGTGCTTTTTTATTACCTATTGATATTTTGTAATTATCACTGCTTTTAGGTTCATAAACACTGTTACAACCGGCTACTGCTTTTTGAATTGTGATAGTACCATAGGTTGAGCCACTTTGCTTTCTGTCCCATTTATCTCTCATAAGACCTGACTGTCTAAAGATTGCATCCATCTTTTCAGTATCACAGCCTGTCCAAAAAGCTAACATATTACAGAAAGCAAGGTCAGCTTCACTTTGACTGCCATAAGCAGAGAAATCACCTCTGTATAAAGCAGTAAACAAGTTGCCATTCTTTGCATTCATAGCAGTTTCAACTATTTCATTAGTTGTGGATAAAGTTACTACTGGCTTTTTAATTTTAGGTGTAGGTTCTTTGCCACCACCAATATACTTTGAATGAAGTGGTTTTATCTTTTCGGTACATTCAGATATATCCACATATTCACTGCAATAGTCACCGGTAACAACAAAGAACCTGCCTTTATCGTACATTTCAAAGCCACCAAAGGTATGCTTTTTCTTTCTTCCTGTTTTAGGTAAAGTACCTTTACAAATAATATGCACACCTGTTTTAGATTGAGAAAACTCTGTATAGGATTGGAGTGTATGTACAAACTCACTGATTATATTGTCGGTACCACCATTTTTAAAATCTTCAATATCCTTTGGCATATCGTCAAGGTCAACACCAAAGTATGGTGAATTAGAAAACATAAAGCCTATGCCTGAATACTTTTCTGATTCTCTTACAGCAGTTTCGAAGTCACTCCATGTTGACGGATTGTTGGACATTGCAAAGTTACCGGTTCTGGGGTTAATAGGCTTTTTGCTAAATCCACTATGGGACTTTGGGTCAGGTTCTTTCTTGTAACACACCCAGTTTTGCAAAGCCTTTAATTCCTGTGGAACTGCCATATATTTATTATTTATATTCATCTTATCTCTCCTTAAATATTTTTTAGGGGTATCCAGCTTAATACCCCTAAATCACAAATAAGTTGCATAGCACTATGCAATTTCACAGAAATGTTAATAGAATGTTTACAATTAGAATGGTAAATCATCTTCAACAGGCATTTCTTCAAACCCATCATTGCTTTTAGGTTGCTGAATATTAGCACCATTTAATGGAAACTTAGTCTTATTAATGTACTTAACTTCTTCTTGTGTGTTACCGTTATACTCTCTATGGTTAAGAGTAATTCTTACCGGCTTATTAATTAAATCATTGATAAACTGAGTTAGGTTGTCATAGTCTTTGCCTTCCGGTAAACCTGATGCCTTACCTAACTGCATAACCTGATTAAAGCCATAGCCATTCACTTGCTTATCAAGGTCGGTAGGTTCTTTCCTTTTCCATAAGGTATGAAAAATGTAGCCCTTTTGGTACTTCTGATTAACATCAGAACGAATAAGGAACTGAATGTTAAGACCTACTTTGTTGTTCCTAGTAGTTCTCTCTTCTACCTTATGGATAACACATTCATAGTCACCTATAGGCTTAATGCTGTTTTCGTTTACATCAGAATAATTATTTTTAAATCCCATAATATTAAAACTCCTTTATTAAATTTAATGCATCCTCTGTACTTCTGCATACACCTGCAATAGCACCATATGAAAGCATTTTGTTTATAAAATTTTTCTGTTCTTTTGATGGTTTTCCCTTATAAGTTTTTACTTCTATAAATACTGCTCTGCCATCAGACTTGCGAAAACCAAACAAGTCTGGAAAGCCTTTTGGTAGTCCTGTATCAAAGTATCTGCCATCTTTAGTAAAGCCTTTGCCAACATTCCCTCTAAAGATTACACAATCATTTGACAAGGCAATACGGATATTATTCTGTATAATATGTTCTTCTGTCATACTAACAAACCTCTATTTCTTGCTTGATAAAAGGCCCAACCTTTTTTATAGCCATGTTCTTTTGCATAGGTAAGTAAATCTTGATAAGAATGACAATCTTCCGGTGAAGTAAAATCAAGTTTGAAACCCTCAACCTTAATTAAATGTGCTTCGGTGTCAACCTCAACTTCTCTTTCAGCTTTAGGAAAAACATATCCACAATGAGGGCATACAGGGGTAGTACCCGGTGGTGGACTTTCAAAGGTAAAGAAACATTCAGGACAAGATTTTATCTTTTTGCTTTGTTCTTCTTCTGCTTTCTTAACACTCTTATGCTTTTTCTTTTCTAAGGTCCAAACTCTGTCATCATCAGGCATACCATGTCTTGCATAGTTGCCTACATGGTCAATGATTATTGCTTTCTTACCTTCCCTATATCTCATACAACGCATTGACTGTTGTATATACAAAGTAAGACTGTGGGTAGGTCTTAGCAGTATGGTACATTCACAATCAGGAACATCAAAGCCTTCACTGATAAGGTCCACATTACAAAGAATAGTAATGTCACCCTTTCTAAAGTCAGAGATAATCTTATCTCTTTCTGCCTTAGGAGTTGAACCGTCAATATGTACTGCCTTAATACCGGCATTACAAAAAGCCTTTGCAGTTGCCATACTGTGCTTTAGAGATGAACAATAGCACACTGCCTTTTTGCCATTAGCAAGACTTTTGTAATACTTAATTGCATCACCGAATACAGTATTCTTTATCATTGCTTTTTCAATATCGGCAGTAACATATTCACCCATCTTTGTATGCAGTCCTGTTAAATCTGCAATACAAGGTGCATAGTAATCATAAGGTGCAAGACACTTATGATTTATCAACCATTTTGTGCTTACACCTACAATTAACTTATCATTAACATCACCTAAGCCATCACCGTTCAGCCTTACCGGTGTTGCAGTAACACCTACCCTAGGTACATTGGGAAAGTAGTCATAAATTCTTTTATATGATGAGGCTGTACTGTGGTGGTTTTCATCTGTAATAATCAGTGCCGGTTTAGGTAGTTTCTTTAACCTTCTTGTAAAGGTTTGAACCATACCTATCTGACACAAATCCATAAGAACACCCCACCGTACGAATGTACGAAAGATTTGATCAACTAGTTCTTTTCTATGTACCAGGAACAAAACTCTCTTGCCATTCCAGGTGGTTCGTCTTGCAATTTCTGCAACTATGCAAGACTTGCCACCACCACAACCTAAAACAATACAAGGGGCTTTGTAACCATCTTTCCAAGCAGTATGAAGTTCATTAACTAACTGTTCTTGGTATGGTCTTAGTTTCATTGCTTAGCCTCTTTTTCTTCTTTTCTCTTTTTAATCAGCTTTGCAACACAAGACATACACATCTGCTTTTTGTAGTTCTTCTTCGTACCCTCAATAATCTGCTGTACTGTTCTTTTACCATCAGACACAATAGGTTTTTTGCACACTTCACAAAGCTTTTCTTCTGTCATATAGTAATAGTTTCTAAGTGCCTCATCTACTATCTTTAAATCATTAGAAATTAACATAGTATCAAATAGCCCCATAGGACTTTTACAAGTATCGTTACCATCTGTTTGAGTAGCAAAATAATACTTACCATCCACTACGGCAGTCTTTAATACAGTTGTGAACATACCCTCAACAGTAATCTTTTCATCAAGAAGTTTTCCTATTGTTTTGGCTTTTTGCCTACCGTTATCATCCACATCAATATGACTTAAGAAATAAACAATAGTATCACTTGGTAATGATTCAGTCATCTTTACAAGTTCCCAAAAATTCTTGCCTATTTCCGTAAACTTATCATAACCTTTCTCTGTAGATCTACGCATAAACTCATTGGCCATAAGGTACTGAGTATCATCAATGGCTATAGACTTTGCCTTTGTACTCTTAATAAAGCTTTCAATAGTCTTGTAATCATCTGATGAAATAACTGACTTAAAGTTATTTCTAAACGGTAGTGGTTTACCATTTACATTTACAAGTGCCAGTTCGTCAGGAGCAAAGTTTCTAAGTGATGCTGACTTACCACTACCTGAAAAACCTAAAATTAAAACCGGTAATCCCATAATATCCTCCTTATTTAATAGTTAGTGACTCTTTACTTTCCATATGTACATACGGAATATTCATATTATCCTTACAAGCTTTCTTCACTTCCGACTTCTTAATCTTAGGCAGTTGATAATTAAGAAAACTGTCCATATCATTTTCTTCTGCCCAATTAATCAGTTCAAGTTCATCATCCACCACAAGTGATGGTGCATTGTTACGAATTGAGATAACTGCCTTAGGCATATCAATCTTCTTTCTGCCTATTGCTTTCATCTGATTAAGCAGGTAGGTCTTTAGACTTTCAATCTGTCTGTCCTTAGTGTCTCTGCGTTTCTTAAGTGCAGTTTCCTCATTCTTAAGAATATCTGACTGAGCCTTTAGTGACTTAATAAAGGCAGCAATGTTCTCTGCTTTCATTTCAAATTCACCCTCAATACCTTCTAGGGTATCAAACCAACCGTTAAGCATTTGCACCTTGTATGCAGTAGGGTTTTCAATTACATTGCCCTCACTGTCAATAGGTTGTCCATCTGCGTCTGTGTCAGGTGACCAGTTATTAATTTCTTCAAACATATCAAATAGATTCTGAAAATCTGTTGACAGTTCATAAAGTTTTGACATTTTAATTCCTCCTGATTTTTAGTTTTCAATGTTCAAAATGGGAAAACGTTTTCCTATTTTCATTATTTACATTCTGCAAAAATGCCATCTATCTTAGCATTGATTTCACAAACTTCTCTGTGAAAAATATTCTGCATTTGTCTGTTACTTCCATTCATAAGAATAATTCTGTGGATATTACTTAATGCTTTCATTGCTACCAGTTTCCACACCTGAAAAGCCTCTGTACCGTCTGACTGCTTTACCTTTGACTTTGACTGAAGGTCCTTGATTTTGCTCTCATATTCTTCGGTTAAATCATCAAGTGCATCTTGCTTTTCTTTCTCAAGCATTCTTCTTACTGTCTGTTCATCTTCTCGGTACTGTCTTTCAAGTTCTTCATTTCTCTTGATATTCTCTCTTTCAAGAGACTTGATTGTTTCTTGAAGTCTTCTTTCATTGTCTGATGTTTCGGCAACTGCAACTTCTATTGGTCGGCTTTCTAGGTCATCAATCTTCTTTTGCAACCACTCCTTATCGGCAGTAGCAACCGATAGCTTTTTCCTTGCTGAAAACAAGTCTTTCTCTAATTTAGAGTTGTTCTCTGTTACTTCGTCAGCTACCCTTTTAAGGTCGTTATTCTTTTGCTCAAGACTTTCTTTTTCTGCAAGTTTTTCAGCCTTTAAAGTCTCTATTTCTTCCTTTAGCTTTCGTACTGAAATGCTTTCCAGGTCAACTTTTTCGGCTATTTCAGCCTGTTGTGATTGGCTGATAGTAGCAAGAAGTGATAACTTTGTCATTCCAATTTGTCCCATCGATGGGACATTTTCTGTACTGACTTTTTCAACAATACCTATATATCTATAAGCATTGGTTTTCTTCATTCCTATTTCATTCTCACAATAGTCCTCAAAGTTAGGATAACCTAACTCTTTATACAGTTTGTTATCTCTCATTAACTTAAGAGAAGTACACATATCCCATAAGTTCTGCTGAGCCAGATTAGCAGAAATAATAATCTTCTGATGAAGTTCAACAGCCCTTTTATGTTGTTCAGATAAAGTAATCTGTTCCAATTTTTCAATTCCTCCTTGACTTTTCACTTTAGATAATCTAAAATGAAGTTGATATTTTTGTAAGTGTTCTGCTATTAGAACACCTTTCTAGTCACTAGGGAATTGCAGTTCTCTAGTGGCTTTTTCTTTTGTGCACATTCACAATATCTCACCCCCATTTATACATACTTGTTTCAATTTTGCTAACACCTAATTGAAACATTTGTGTTAAATAGGTCAATGTATTATCAAGATTTAATTTGTGCACAGATAAGATAACTACAAAGTCAAGATAAGAAATAAAACCATTATGCTCTCTCATAAAGTTAATGACTCTTTTAATTCCTTTTTCTGTGAAAAATCTTCTTGATAGTTTGATGAACTTCTTTTGATTTATCTTTTTCATCTACTTTCACCTCCTAAAATGTCACACATATGTTAAGAACTGCAGCAGCAATCCAATATGTTGCCATTTTGAAATCTTTGTTAATGCCATAGACTATTGCAGCACCTACATCTAAGATAATCAACAATAGTGGAAAAATGTACTTTGTGTTCATACTTCTTCGCCCTCAACAATGTGTTCAACTTCTTCTATCTTTCTACCTGTTGCCTCTTCAAAACACTTTGTCTGATAATCGTCTTTAGTTATACAGAGGTTTTCCATACTGTATGCCACCTTGAAATCATCCATAATATAAGACAATATGCGTGGCAAAACATAGACCATACCAAAGTAGAGAAACGGAAGAAGTAAGAAACCACCATACTTTGACATAAGATTGATATGTAGCACTAAGGAAACAATGATTGTAACCACTATTGATACTGCCAGTCCTACTGCTTTAATCTTTTCTTTCATCTTCACTCTCCAACTTTCTTAGCAGTCTTGCTATCTGATTTTGGTTTTCCCTAATCATTTCTAGCAAGTGCCTTTGTTCGTTCATCACTTCATTCCAGCTAGATTGTAGCCACTTGGTGTTATCTGTGTGTGCCTTATTCAGACATCCTATTACACCTAGGACTAGAAGTACAAATGCTAGAATGATAACTGCAATAGTGAAACTTCCCACTTTTTTCACTTCCTTTCTTTTACCTAATTCAGTAGTGCTGAATCAGGATGGTTATTCACATAGTCAGTCATACCCTGACTTATTCTTGAACATATGCCACTTATGTAGCGTTGTTCTTGTTCCTTGGTTAAGTGGTTGGTCTTGTTGCCGTTATGGTCCTTTTCAGCCCACAACACTTGCTTACCACCATCATTAACCCATACCCTATACGCTAACTCTTTTGCCATTTCATCACCTCACTAAAAGTTATGTTGTGCCTTGATTGTCCTATAACTCAGATTAACCTTGATTTGAAGGCTTTTGATCTTCATAGATGGTTATTCCATTGTCCCTTAAATAGTCATCTATATCGTGAACAAACTTTGAGATTATAAAGAGTTTTGCTCTTGTTCTTGGATAATCATAAATAATCTTAAAATGTTGTTCTTTATCATCTGGATTAATCGCAAAGTAATCTTCTTCTAATTCATTAAGCAAATAAACTAAAGAGTCAATACATTGGCAAATCATCCATAGATCACTTTCTTCAACATAGGTTTCATTGTTATGCTTTATCTTTATCAATTAAAATCACCTCTTCCCTTAATTAATTGTCATTACTTAATTCAATTAATGGAAGAACACCTTTTTTCTTTAGTAGGTCATAGATAAATAATCTACCTTTTTGTGTCCAGTAGGTATGTACTTTGGTGTGCACCTTACCATCAGAACCATTAAAAGTTTGAGTTTTGGTGTTTGTATAGCCTTTATCAGCATACTTCTTATACAATAGCCAAATCTTATTACCTTGCTTGTACTGGATACCCTCTTCATGAAGAATATTGTTAAGCCACTGTGCTGTCTTACCATAGTCTTTTGCAATCTCTGTTACCGAAATCAAATCCTTACAATTAAGAACTACATCATAGTAACTGGCTTTAGGCTTTAATTCTGCAATCTGTTGTGTTTGAACTGCAACAGTTTCATTCAAAGCCTTTGTTTTCTCTCTTTCTTCTTTAAGAGCCATAAATGCCTTGATTGCCAAATCAGGGTTTGCGATTAATTCATCTGTTGCATACATACCGTTTCTACGAATAGATGGAAGAACCTCAGAGGTTACCCATCTCTTAAATTTCTTTGCAGTGGGTAGCTTACTTGATAAGATAAGACTGTAAAGACCGGATTCATTTACGACTGTCAATCCTCTATTAGGAATTTCTAAGGTCGTGTTTTCCGACCTTTGGATTACGGTTTTGTCTTCGATATCAACATGTCTTGATAATGCGTCTTTAGTATTGTTATAACCTAAAACATCAGCTACATCTTTACCAACAAAATATGGTTCATTCTCAATGGTTAGTGTTCTTACTTCGGAATTTTCAAAATTCCATTTTGTTAAATTGTTCATTTTAATCTCCTAAATTCTACTTAAAGTGGATTTGCTTTGCAAAAAAAATATCATCCATAGACATATCGTAAATCTTACATAACTTTTTAGTTTGAAGAACATCAGGTGATGTTCTTCCTTTTTCCCAACTGATAAGTGTAGATTTACTTATTCCCATCTCATTAGCAACTTTTTGTTGAGATAATTCAGCATTAACTCTTGCAGCTTTTAAGGAAATTTGCATTTTTATCACCTCCGTCGTTTATTATTATATTCCACTTAAAGTAGATTGTCAACACTTAAAGTATATTTTTTTAAAATAAATATTGATTTTTTACTCTTTAAGTGTATAATATATAAATAAGAGAGGTGTAAGTGTATGTCAGACAATGATTTAAAAAAGGTTTTTTCACAAAATTTAAATAACTATTTGACTATATCTAAAAAAAGTCAAATAGAAGTCGCTAATGATTTAGGAATAAGTACATCCACTTTTTCAAGTTGGTGTACAGGACAAAAAATGCCTAGAATGGATAAAATAGAAATGTTGGCTAATTATTTTGGGATAGAAAAATCCGATTTAATTGAAAAACACGATAGCAATGAAGATGAAACTCTTAAAATTCTAAATCGCAATGCAAGAAAAATGACAGTAGAACAACGAAAACAATTATTAGACATTGCAAAGGCAGTGTTTAAGGAGGCTTTTAATGACTGAACCTGATTACCATAGATCAACAAATAAAGCATATGAAGTATTGAACAAATTACCAACATTCTCACACATAACAAACA
>ERZ1034844.1661-NODE-1661-length-10261-cov-3.594748_pt1 | contig 10261 bp, 14 predicted proteins | sample MGYA00520594_ERZ1034844 | MGnify/ENA primary metagenome ERZ1034844 (study PRJEB33766, sample SAMN09781733) | gut metagenome | biome: gut microbiome | host: Homo sapiens | place: Madagascar | study: EMG produced TPA metagenomics assembly of the PRJNA485056 data...
TGCACGACCAATCCGAGAGCATCGCGGATTCGATTACGGCATGCGAGGGCGCCCTCCGAGCCAAAGGACCCCCGGACATTCCCTTCCACGCACCCCCGAAGCGAACCATCCTCTTGTCGCCGTCTATTTCCATGATCAAGTCGCAGGCCAGCTGACAATTCGACGGATACGAAAATCGAAACTAGACTATGACCCGACAACTGAAAGAATAGGAAAGAGGGGTTCATGGCCCATCTAGCATGCCCATGCGGGAACAGCCTTTTGAATAGCTGCGATGGGGATGAGGCAGAATACTACTTCGTCGAGAACGGAGTCATCGAAGCCCATCAGGACGACTTCGCCTTCTTCGAGCTTGAGTTCAACGGCCTGTCAACCGAAATCTGGAAGTGCGACGTCTGCGACAGGATGATGTTCTTCGATGGCCCGAGCGCCCAGGTCTCGCGCCACATGAGGCGCATCGATGCCGAATCGCTTGGCAAGGACGAGCTTGCCCGCGAGCACAAGAGCGGAGTCTGCTTTAACAACCTCCTGTTCAACGAAGTGGATTCGTTCGTTGGCAGCAGGCTCGAATCGAGCGGAGAAGCAGCTCAATCGCTGCAACCCCGATTTGAGTTTCATGGGCTCCGAAACGGCTCCGTTTCGCTCTCGGGGGACAAAACCGCGCGACCACTCACTTGGGATGAATCCTTACTCCCATTCCTCCGAATACCGCCCCGTACCTTGTCGCCTCAAAGCAAGGGGAGTAAATATCGAAATCGCAGGTGAAAAGGAGTAAAACGGCAAAGAAAAAGCCTCCGTTCCAACGCGGGGACGGAGGCTCGAGTATCGTTTTTACTCACAGCCATCGCTGGCGGCTTTGCCATGACCCTCGTACGAAACGAAACTCAGCGGCAAAGTGCAGCACTCAAAAGTGCAGTTCAAAGCCCTATCGGCTTACTCCTACTCAATAAATTGAATATCGTGTCTCGTCCACCTGGTAGCGTAGATTATCCGCTCGGCGGACGTGACGACACTATACGTACACCATGAACTGGAGTGGGACAATTCTGGGTAAAAAACTCATACCCAAACGAAACTCAGGGGTGTTGAGTAACGCTTTTGTCCCAGTAGGCGATTGGGTGGGGTGGAGCAGCCAAATCCTCCCCTTTTTCGACCTTTTTGCGGCACCATGACCCAAAAGCCACCCGCCACAAATGCAAGACAATAAATGCAAAGTAAAATAGTGACACCATAACATCAGGTCAGAACCTTGCATGTCTTTTACTATTCACTTGGAGTAAATGCAGGTGGCTTGAGCATGATTCCAATGCGTTTACTGGGACAAATTGTCCCAGTGTAGATAACTGTCGAATCTATGCCCTTCTGGTCGAATCCGGAGTTACTTCTTGTTCTCGTTTTGATCAGTTGCGTCTTCCGCGCCTGAAGGATTGACGAAGCTAGAAAGAAACGCAGCTTGCCAGGTCTTGAAAAGAGGAGATGCCTTCTTGGCCCTTTTTTCCCATCTATCAAGCAGGTCGAGATACTTCGCTTCGTCTACTTCTTTATATGCATCCCTGACCTTATAAGCAAGGTCATTACACTCAATGCAGAAATTGAGCTTTCCGCCATTGAATGTAATTTGGGCAAAAGATTCGAACAGCTTCTTTTTTCGGCCGCAGCAATCACATCTCATCGTCAAGTCCTCCTTCAATTATTACTTCGCTGATGTTCTGCTCCAATATTCGTTCGTCCGCGAGGGAGATAATCTTTCTATCCGAGATCGCTCCCTTGACTTTCGGTTCCAGATATTCAAGGATGTCTCGCTCTTGCGAATCGGAGTTGATGAGCTGCTTCTGGAGCTTTGAAAGTGCTTTGTTGTCATCTGCGAGAATCTCAAACAGCCTGTCTTGCTCCTCCGCAGAAAGCATGTAATCGAACAGCGAGTTCACAAGGACCGCATTGAACATTCGTGTGGTGATGATGCAGTCGTCCTCTTTGAAGACGTTGCCAACTGCCTTGGTTGTTGCACCCGCGATTCCACCAACTGCTATTCCTACACCTAATCCGATCGCTTTTCCTGCGGTCTTGTTAATGGACCCACCAATCTTTTTTCCGATTGCCCCTCCGGCCAAAGCCGTGCCACCGACGCTGCCGCCAAATGAAGCCAAGAGGGAGAGCATGTTCTTAACATATTGAGCACCGGACATTTTCCTTAATACGACATCAAACGTATCGGGAACGGCAAAAACCACGAACATGACGCACTCGGCAAGGGCGTTTGACCCGAGAAACTTCACGAAGCTTTTTTGTGCTGCAGTACCGTAAATGGCTTTCTTACCAGCCAAAGCTCGAAAGGCGTTTACTAATCCTTGGACGAACTGCTTGTCGAGATTTTGGCTGAGGCTAACGGCTACGGGTTGGAGTGCGTTCGCGGCTCCTGTTCTGGATATCTGAGAAGCCAGAACGCTGCCGGCAAAGCTAAATCCGTATACTTTCAGGCCAGTCCAAAGGGCAGTTTTTGCTGCTGCTTTAGGGTCCCTTGTCTTCCAAAGTACTTGCGCAAACGCCACAATGGAGGAAACTCCAAACGCTGAGAGACAGCCGATTGCTCCTGTCGCAGCGTCATAAGTAATAGATTCGACCGTACCCGCTTTCGCAAGGTTTAGCGCTTGCGAATAAGAAAGACGACCTTTTCTGATGATGTCGTATGCGGCTTCGGGATCGGACACTCCAGGTACTTGACCTGATGATATTTTCGACTTCATTCTGCCAATCGCCGCGGCGTACTGGTCGGAAGGAACCTCTACTTTCATCGGTTTTCCAGAGAGGTCTAGATAGCGATAAGTTTTTTGTCCTGAAGAATTCGCACTAAAGCACGCGTCTACGGATGCGTTCGCCGTTTTGCAGTACTTGCATTGGACGGGAGCGGCATTCACGATCTTGTCAGGACCATTTTTTGCGTTGTCTCGTCCGACGACCGATGACTGCTCGCCGTGGAGCACGTCAAGCAAAGCTCCTGCTTCCTCGGCGTATATTCCATGCCCAGTCTTAGTTTGGTCGGACCCATAAGCGGCATTGAACATTACCGCCTCAGAGTTAACGGCATTAATCGCACTGAAGGACGAATTTTTAAGAACCTCCTCGGCGGCATTGCGACGTCGAATGAAATCGTCTCGATAGCCGTTAAACAACTTACATAGGTCTGAACTTGCAAACCTAGCAATCTCGGAGTCACCGGTCTTTAATACGTAATGCTTCTTCGATCCGTCTCCGACTTCAATCACTACGTAATCCTCGGGCGAGTAATACTTCCAAGGAATAATCCGGTACATCGTCTTAGGTGGCTTTGTTTTCTCGTTGCGGCCCTTTGTTGCATTATCTGCTTTTATTGCCTTTGCGTTTGCTTTGATCTCGTCCTTGGACGCCTTTACCACAAGAGCCTGTTTCGTCAGGACAACACCTGCTGGATAGCCTCCAAAATTCAGGATGTCAGCCCAGAGGATGTCGTAATCGCTTGGGACAGGTAAATATCTCTGAACCTTCCTTACGTTCTTTTGTGACAGTTTCGTACTCGAATCGGGGAGATTCTTGATTAGTCTTTCTAAGATTGGGTCCATATACGCTCTTTCGCTGTCCGACAAGGATATTTTAATCCTCGAGATTGCTTTCAGTTGCCAGCTTAAAGAGACGGGTTGTGTGACCAGGAGTCCCGGCAGAGTCGTAAACGAAACTACTGACTCAAATCAACTGGGACAATTTGTCCCAGTGCTACTAACCGCCGAGTTCGGCGAGCCGCTTCATCCATTCGAGCATCTTCCCGCTCTCAAGGTAGCTGAGCAGCAGCCCCTCGCAGAACCTGTCCTGGCGCACAATAGGCAGAATCATCGCCAGCGTGCATCTAGCATCGAATGCAGAGACGTCGGCGGCCAGGACGTCGCCCTCGTCTTGCAGCCCGTAGCTCTCCAGGACGCCCATGTAGTCTCGTGGACGTCCATCTCCTCGCGCAGGTCCTCGACGCACTCGTGGACCGCGTCGATGAGCATCTCGGCAGCCCTGCCGTATCCGACAAGGACCACGTGATCGTCTCCGGCAAGGTGAAGCTCACCGACATCGTGGGATATGTCGGTCTCGTCGCTGGCCAGAAGTATGTGGTCAACGGAACCCTCATGGGCAAGGCGAACGGCAAGGTGCTTGAGGTCGACGGCAAGGCCGTCACCGCAACCGCCGAGTTCACCGCCGAGAAGAGCGCGGCAGCGTGGAGGTCGTCTTCGAGTTTGACGCCTCCGGCCTGAAGGAAGGCTCGCAGCTGGTGGCCTTCGAGCAGGTGCTCACCGCTGACGGCAACCTGGTGGCGGCCCACCAGGACATCGACGACGAGGGCCAGACCGTTGTGGTCGATAACCCCGAGACTCCTGAGAAGCCAGGCGCCCCTTACGGCAAGACCGGTGCGGATACCCCTGATGCCAGCGTGATCACAATCGGCATCGCCGCCTTGATCGGTGCGCTGATCGCCGGTGCTGGAGCCGTAGCCCTAGCACGCACCAAGTCGAACAGGAAGAGGCCCGATGACGATGATGCAGAGGAAGTGGAAGAGTAACCTCCGGGGGCCGCGAGTCGCGCGATTCGCGGCTCCTTTGCTCTGATGATATGAAAGAAGGAAAAAGAAAGATCGTAATCGCGGCATCCTGCCTGGCCATCATGGTTGGGCTCGGGCTCTTCGTCATGGGACGGGGCGGGGTAGTGCAGAGCTCCTCCCCGACCTTCCCCGGGGACGTGATGGAGCCGCAGGAAGAGGGTCGGGAACGCGAGGTTGACTGGAGCAAGCCGCCCTGCACCGCCATTGCCTGGGTGTACGTTCCGGGTACGTCCATCGACTGCCCGGTAGCGATGGGAAGCGCGGAGGATCCAGGGTTCTACCTCTCCCATGACATCGAGGGCCTCTATTCTGTATGGGGCACTCCGTATGTCGCAAGCGAATGCGAGCAAGGCCTCGAAAGTCCCTTGGCGATGATCTACGGACACCACATGTCCGATGGGACCATGTTTGTCAACTTCGCAAACTTCAGCAGTAAATCCTTTGTTGAAGCTCATGACGAGATTGTCCTGTACACCCCTCAGCGCGTTATTCACCTGGAACCGAGAGTCGTGAATGTAATCAATGCGAACGCAAAGACGGTTCAGCTTGAGTTCGAGAGTCAGGAAAATCTTAACCTTTGTATGGCCAACGAGGTGGCTGAAAGCGAAGTTGTCCTTGGAGAGGTTCCTAGCGAGCAAAGGGTGTACGTCTTCGTAACATGCTCGTACGAGACGCAGAAATCAAGGACTATCGTCTATGCTGTCGAGGAGGTGAAGTGATACAGGCTATCATGTTTGCTGCAGGGCTGTTTATGGGTGCCTGCACTTTGGTTGCTATTTGTTGCCTCAAGGTTGGCGCCATGCACGAAGATGAATGGAATTGACTTTGGGTTAAAGCCCAGCTCGTTTACCGCAAAGAGGGTAACGCTTCGGCGTTACCTTTTTTTGTTTGCATATCTGCTGGCGATATAATTATCAAAATAGACATCGGCATTAAAAATTGTTCATGCGGTCGGTATTGCGTGAAGGAATGGCAGGATAAGTGCAGACATACAAAAGATGCGATTTGCACGTTCATTCTAGCTCCTGCGAAAGCAGGGCTTATTCATATGAGGCTTTTGAAGAAGCCTTATTGAGGTCTGATTTGGACGTAGTAGCGATTACGGATCACAACTCCGTTGATGTCGAGTTGATGAACCGACTGTCGACGGCGCTTTTGCTAAAGGGGAAGACGCTGCTCGCTGGCGTCGAACTGAATGTCAAAATAGATGAAGCGACTTGCACAAAGCACAATCTGGTGGTGTCTCCTTCAACGGATTACTTCCACGGAATCGTTTGGTGTAACTTGGTAGACGCCCAGAAGCTTAAGGATGCGGTGTACCGCCTGCTTGACCGAATCGGCATATCTGCTCAACAGAGGGAAGGCAAGACGTCTAAGGAAATTTCAGCTCTATCTGTCGGAAAGGCGTTTTACCTTAATGACGTACAGCGCGAGATGGGCGATCTGAAGCACTTCTTCACGTTCCATGAAAGCAAAGGAGACAATCGGCGAAACCTCTCCGGCTATCTGAAAAATGGGCAAGGCGGAAACGATAAATTCAAGCACAGTCTCTTCTACTACAATCAGCATCTCGCCATAGAAGGAGGCAAAAAGAGCAAGCCCATTTCGGACTTCTTCGAAACAGATCTCAACACTATGGTTTGCAGGTTTTTCTGCAGTGATGCGAAATCCTTGGCAAAAATCGGCACCGCATTCACCTGGATAGACTTTGACGGCGACATTGACTCATTCAATCTTGCAATCACAGATCCTCAGAGCCGAATTGTCACCTCTGACGAATCCCGAAGCAACCCACAGTCAAACCTGAACGCCTATCTTGAATCGATTAGGTTTGACTTGCTTGATGAGAGCGGCAATCCGACTGAATGTGAACTGGAATTCGCTCCCAGCTACAATGGAATCGTCGGGTCCAGGGGCAGTGGAAAGTCTATGCTTGCAAGGATTCTCTCAGGAAAGGTCGGCGAAGGCTACGAAAAATACGTGGACCCTGAGTCAGTCCACTTTCGGATGAAGGGTGGGGCATATTCGAAGAACTTGCCAAATTGCCTCTATGTAAAGCAAGGCGAATTGGGTGTTGTTTTCGACAAGTCTGATTACAAGTCGGTCCCTTTCCTCAAGTCTCGTCTCAAAACGATGAAAGAGTCAGCAAAAACTGCTTCTGACTTGCATTATGCCGACGTAGCAGAGCGACTCGATTACCTAAAGGAGATTTCCAGTGCCTTTGTGGAAAAGCATCAAGGCTCCTTGAAACGACCTGATTCGCTCCAGGAAGCAAGGCCGAATGGTATTTCGATAAAGGAGGTTCCTTCAATTGCAGCAAATCGCTCCGTCATCAATAACATGGGCGAGCAGTCTAAGCGGCTTGGAGATAAGGTCGGGGAGCTGGAGGAGAAAATCTCAGCGCTTCGTATAGAAATGTCGTTTCCGGAATCAACTCTTCTTGTAAACGCATTGAATGCGAGGGTTGAGCAGGTGGCTGCTTCCCTCAAGGAAGCTTCTTATGGTCTCAATGATATTTCAACTGCGGTCGGCATATTGACGGCGGAACCTTTTTCGACCAGAGAGAACCTGGTTGAATGCTTAAGAGATGAACTCATCAGGACAAACATGCAGTACGCCCTGGGAACGCACAATTATGACCGAAACCTTAGTGAGGCTAACGAGCTACTTGATGATTTGCTCGATTTGAGAATAAACATCAAGGCATCCGAGGAGAAGCTGAAACAATCTGTAGAATCCATGCTTCGCCCGATTCCGACAAATACGTATCAATCTGACGAGGATGAGGTGGAGATTGGACTCACTATTGCAGAGACGATTTCCTATGAGGATTCGTTCCAACTGCAGCTGAAAAGTGGCATTGACCGCAAGGACGCAATCGTTCGCTTTGTGCTCATGTGCTCCGATCTGGAAAAGGCAAAGCAGGAGCTGCTCAATAAGAGCAAAATTCGAAACTGCACAAGTGCCTCAGCTGTTCTTGAAAAGGTGTTTGCGAACATAAAAAGCGATTTGTTGAAGAACTGCGATTTCGAGATTGATGCATCCATCAATAGGACGCCCGTAAAAGAGATGTCTCCTGGAATGCAGGCGCAGGCATTGCTGAAGCTGCTCTTGAATGATGGGTTGTCATCGGGTGGATACGATTACGTAGTCTTCGACCAGCCTGAAGACAACCTTGATACGCCGACAATCAGTGATGTCCTTGTGAACAGGATAAAACGGCTGAAGAAAGAGGTTCAGGTATTTGTTGTAAGCCATTCAGCACCTGTAATCATTAACGGCGATGCGAGAAACATCGTGATGGCTGAAAACGACGGATCAATCATTAGCTATTCGTCGGGTGTAATAAATGGGCGCCCGGCAAAGGAGTTTATTTCCGAAGTGCTCGATGGTGGCGAACGCTTCCTGAAGATGAGACTTTACAAATACGATTTCCAGGTTGGTGACAACGATGATAAAAGTGAGTAGCTCTAAAGCTGTAACGGTTGAGATTGATGGCAAGGACTATCAGATTGACGATGATGGGTCCTACAGGGATCTTTTGATTTGTCTCACAAACCCCGACCCTGACGTTCGCTTTCCTGATGAGATGTTTGCTGTTGACCCGTCCATTCAGGAAGCCGAGCTCATTGAGGTGGGGACACGTTACTCTGAGTTTTTCAAGGCGTATTCAATGAGACGTGATGCCAAGCTCGATTCTGAGGTTGCTGCAATTCGGCAGGGAATTCTCGCTTGTGAAAGTGCCGTTGAATCCTTAAATCAGGATGGCAAAGAGGACGCAGAACTTCCGGTCAGCTAGCAAAGAGGCACCTGGTTGTTTCTGGACTAGGCGCCAAAGTGTTACAATCTCTCTTCGATTGACCTCGTAACGAAGCATGATTGAATGCGTTAGTTTGAGTTTAAGACTTCTTGCTCCTGTGTTCTTCCCATTCCCCTTCGGCAGCGACGAGCCTGCCTGTATTGACGCCAAGAGCGGTTGCGATGTCGAACAGGGTAGTGACGTGTGGATTCGCATCGCCCTTTTCGATACGCCTGATGGCAGAGGCGGAAACGCCGCTTTTCGACGAAAGCTTCGCAACGGACGCGCCTGCCTCTGCACGAAGTCCGGCAAGCGACTCTGCCAAAATCGCAGAACACTCTTCGCCGTATGCATCAATCTCTTCTTTGGTTTTCATGAGTACCTCCATAGCGCCGTATCTTACATGAACCTGAATACGGCCTTGATGAGCCACTTGACGAAGCCTCCAATCAGGCTACCAATCAACTTCATCCATATCACCAATCCTCTGAGACAATCCGCTTGTTGTTCTTTTTTGGCTGCGCATCGACCGTGCCCAGCGCATACTTGGCGACTTCCTTCGGTATCCCGGGCACATCCGGTTTCTCTTCGCCGGTCTCAAGGACGAGGAACGCCTGCAGCTTCGTAGTGCGCTCCAGCACCCGTCGTTGGATGCCCCTATCCTCATGAGCGCCGCGGATTCGAACCCCCTCATGTTGCAGACCTTGTTAGCGATTCGCGCAATCAGCATCTCCCCGTCGACGGTGACAACGCACAGAGTCCGCGCACACCGCTCTTCAGGATGTGGGCAGTTGCCGCAGAGCCCTCGCAGGAGTACCACCTGCCATCCATGCGCCGTAAGGCGAACTTGCTCTGCTGGCCGTCGAGGCTCCAATGCTCGTTATTGGCGATCCAGCCGGCGCCATCCTGGCGGCCTATGGCCAGCCTCCGGGCAATTTCGGCGCCGCTCACGGCAACGAGGCGCTCATCGCGGTAGGCGTCGGAACCTTGGGGGGCGAACTGCACCGCGCCGGGGCAGTCCAGGCCGATGATGCCGAGGAGCACGAAGGGGTTGTTGGGAGAGATGCCGGCGTCGGCGGCGACATGCCTTCTCGCAGCCGGGTCCTCTGGCAAAAGCCCCCAGAGATAGGGCACCACGACCTTGTCCCAGTAGGGCCTGGTGGAAAGCGGCATGGACGACGACAGCGGAACGCCGCAGTAGCCTCTCTCGTAGGCGAAGGAAAGCGAGCCGGCCCCGTCCTGGGAAAGGGTTCCTGCGAGCTTGCCGGCGATGAGCACATCGAGGACGCCGGCCGTCATCGCGCACCTCCCGTCAGGATGGAGAGAGCGCCTGCGGAGGCATCATCGCGAGCCGCAGGCTCTCCGATACTCAACTGCTCGGCTTGCGGCTCATCTGAGGGGTTCCCGACGGTCAGCTCCAGTCCCAGCCCCATGGAAACGAATACCACTGCATCAGCCGCATCGGACAGGGCCCAGGCCCAGCTTTTCCAAGGCCTTTCCGATTTGCCGCTTACACCAACTTTTTTCGACGCGATCCCATGAAATCCTGTCATGCCCTGACAAATTGTCATGCTTGCCATCGGTAATAAAAGAACCCCTCCGTCTCCGAAGGGGTTCAGTCGTTAATCAGTTCAACGCAAAATGTTCGCGTGGTCTGCAGGCGTTGACGTACCTAAGTGTACTCTGGAGTTTTACGAAAACTAACATGTCGTATAAAGCAAATAAGCCATTTGACCTGCGGATCTACTCCCACTCGATGGCGTCGGTTCTGCCGTCCCGTCACTCCAGTTATACCCAGTTTTCGGCATCGACACGGAACGCGTGCCGCCGAATGACGCGATGTCGCG
>ERZ1034844.1666-NODE-1666-length-10239-cov-6.493912_pt1 | contig 10239 bp, 5 predicted proteins | sample MGYA00520594_ERZ1034844 | MGnify/ENA primary metagenome ERZ1034844 (study PRJEB33766, sample SAMN09781733) | gut metagenome | biome: gut microbiome | host: Homo sapiens | place: Madagascar | study: EMG produced TPA metagenomics assembly of the PRJNA485056 data...
ATAACCAGTAAACTTTCCTCATTCTTCTCTCAAACACTTTTTATATGTACTTTCGATTATGAAAACGACAAGAAACGATTTAACTTTTACAACGATTTCCCGGACACGATGCTCCGTAAAGCATCTTCTATGACCTCTTGCGAGGTTATAATTTAACGGAAGAACCAAAAAAAGATAGTTGAAATTTATATTTTATAGGCATTGATTTAAAGGGAGTAAATTATATAGATTCAAATGTTTCCTTAATTCTACCTCTTAATAACCATATCTTAAGAAAACATTATAGCAATAAAAAACAAATTCTACAATCATTGTAAAGATAAATTGTAGAATTTGTTTTATCCTCTCTTAGTTAAAATAATAGAGGAAGGTGGCGATGCCTGTGAGGGCGGGCTTGCGTGCGTCCTTGATCTCGATGGTGAACTTGATCTGCGCCTTTGTCACGCCGCGGAGGTTCTCGATAGAATGGAGGTCGGCAACGAGACGGATGCTCTGACCCGAGAGAACAGCCTGACCAAACTTCATCTTGTCCATGCCATAGTTGACCATCATCTTAAGGTTGTTGACCTGGATGATCTGATTCCACATGTGGGGGAGCATAGAGAGAGTGAGGTAACCGTGGGCGATGGTCGACTTGAACGGACTCTCCACAGCGGCACGCTCGGTGTCGACATGAATCCACTGGTGGTCGAGGGTGGCATCGGCAAACTGGTTAATACGTTCCTGGGGCAGATCTACCCACTCGCTCACGCCGAGGTTCTTGCCAAGATAAGCGGCAAACTCGTCGTAGTTGTTGACAATTAATTTTTCCATTGTTTCTGGTGTTTATTTTGTTGTTTTATGATTCATTGCAAAGCAACCACCTCTATATTTAGAGAAAAATACAGGTTGGGCAGCTTAACGCTTGCAAAGGTAGCGATATTTTCCGAAAACGAAACGAAAATTGCACAATTAATGCCTTATGTGTGCAAAATAAATGGGTGCATAGACCTTGTTTTGGGAGGCAAGAAGAGATGATGCCTTATCATAAATCAATTTTCTTTCAGATGTTAAGCAAACAAGAGAGAAACGCTTACAGAACGAAAGCGTTTTCATGCCATTTACTTACACATTGCCGTTTTTAACAATTTTGAAGAACGAAAGTTTTAAAATAGTCAAAATAAAACAATGACAGATTGAAACTTTTTCCGTAATTTTGCAAACACTTTGATAGGGAAATAAAAGGAATTATTAATTAAATGCTACAAGAAATGGGAATTGTAAATCACCAGCCCTTACCGCTGACGGCCGGGGCGCAGACACAAGGACTGTATGATGCCAGCCACGAGCACGACGCATGTGGCGTGGGCATGGTAGTGAACATTCACGGCAACAAGAGCCACGAGTTGGTAGACAACGCGCTGAAGGTGCTCGAAAACATGCGCCACAGAGGCGCTGAGGGTGCTGACGGACGAACAGGCGACGGCGCCGGCATCATGTTGCAGATACCTCACGAGTTTATTCTGCTTCAGGGCATTCCTGTGCCAGAGAAGGGCAAGTATGGCACCGGACTGGTGTTCCTGCCCAAAGACCCCGTGCGCCAGCAGGCCATCCTGAGCATCATGATCGAAGAGATCGAGCGCGAAGGCCTGCAGCTCATGCACCTGCGCAACGTGCCGACAAACCCGTCGTGCCTGGGCGAAGCCGCGCTGAGCACCGAGCCCGACATAAAACAGGTGTTCATAACAGGCGTGACCGACGACAAGCTCGCTACCTTTGAGCGCACCTTATATATAATAAGGAAGAAGATCGAGCGCCGCGTCAACGATTCCGATTTCTATGTCTGCTCACTTTCGAGCAAGAACATCATCTATAAAGGCATGCTCTCAAGCATGCAGGTGCGCCAGTATTTTCCTGACCTCACCAACAACTACTTCACGTCGGGTCTGGCTCTCGTCCACTCGCGTTTCTCAACAAACACCTTCCCCACATGGAGCCTCGCGCAGCCGTTCCGCCTCCTGGCACACAACGGCGAGATAAACACCATACGCGGCAACCGGTCATGGATGAAGGCAAGAGAGAGCGTGCTGTCGAGCGAGACGTTAGGCGACATACGCGACATCTCACCAATCATACAGCCGGGCATGAGCGACTCGGCATCGCTGGACAACGTGTTCGAGTTTTTCGTGATGAGCGGCCTGTCGCTGCCCCACGCCATGGCGGTGATGGTGCCAGAGAGCTTCAACGACAAGAACCCCATACCCGAAGACCTGAAGGCCTTCTACGAGTATCACTCTATCCTGATGGAGCCGTGGGACGGTCCCGCCGCCCTGCTCTTCAGCGACGGACGCTACGCCGGCGGTCTGCTCGACCGTAACGGTCTGCGCCCGGCACGCTACACCATAACGAAGAACGACACCATGGTGGTGGCATCGGAGGTGGGCGTGATGGATTTTGACCCGACCGAGATTGCCGAGAAGGGACGTCTGCAGCCGGGAAAAATTCTGCTCATCGACACACAGGAAGGAAAAATCTATTATGACGGCGAGATAAAAGACCGCCTGGCAAAGGCTCACCCCTACCGCCAGTGGCTGTCGACAAACCGCATACAGCTGGAGAAGCTGCACTCGGGACGCAAGGTCGACAACAGCGTGCCCGACCTCATACGCCACGAGATAGAGTTCGGTTTCGGCGAGGAGGACGTGGACGGAACAATCGTGCCCATGTCGACAAAGGGACAGGAACCCACAGCGTCGATGGGTAACGACACGCCGCTGGCGGTGCTCTCTGACAAACCACAGATCTTCTTCAACTATTTCCGCCAGCAGTTTGCGCAGGTCACGAACCCGGCCATCGACTCGATAAGGGAGAACCTCGTGATGTCACTGAGCGAATATATCGGGCGCGTGGGAACAGGCATCCTGACACCCGACGAGACCAACTGCAAGATGGTGCGTCTGCCGCACCCCATCCTCACAAACACGCAGCTCGACATCTTGTGCAACATCAGATACAAGGGCTTCAACACCGTGAAGCTGCCTATAATATTCGAGTGCAGCAAGGGCGAAGACGGTCTGCGCGAGGCACTCGACGAACTGTGCAAGCAGGCTGAGCGCAGCGTCGACGACGGCTACAACTACATCATTCTCTCCGACCGCGACATCGACGCCGAACACGCAGCCATACCGTCGCTGCTCGCCGTGAGCGCCGTGCACCACTACCTCATCTCTGTGGGCAAGCGTGTGCAGACAGCACTTATCGTAGAGAGCGGCGAGATAAGAGAGGTTATGCACGCCGCCCTGCTCTTGGGCTACGGCGCATCGGCCCTCTGTCCATATCTCACCTACGCCATCCTTGACGACCTCGTGAAGAAGGGCAAGATACAGGAAAACTATGAGACCGCCGAGGCCAACTATATAAAGGCCGTGAAGAAGGGCCTGTTCAAGATCATGGCCAAGATGGGCATCTCGACCATACGCTCTTATCGCGGTGCAAAGATCTTTGAAAGCATCGGTCTGAGCGAGAGTCTGCTGAAGACGTATTTCGGAACAGAAATATCAACCGTGGGAGGCATCGGCCTGGCTACAATAGCACGCGATGCCATCGCCCTGCACAACAAGGCGTTTGAGAAGGATATAAACACCGACTTCCTGCCCAACAACGGACAGTTCCACTGGCGTCGAGACGGCATACAGCACGCATGGAACCCTGAGACCATCGCCAAGCTGCAACTGGCAACACGCACAGGAAACTATGACAAGTTCAAGGAGTTCTCGAAGCTTGCAGACGAGAAGAAGGAGCCGATCTTCCTGCGCGACTTCTTCGACTTCCGCCGCTCACCCATCGACATCAACGAGGTGGAGCCGGTGGAGAGCATCGTGAAACACTTCGTGACGGGTGCCATGTCGTTCGGTGCGCTCTCCAAGGAGGCACATGAGGCGCTGGCGCTGGCCATGAACAAGCTCGGAGCACGAAGCAACACAGGCGAGGGAGGAGAAGACAGCGAGCGCTTCCACTCTACCATCGACGGCATCTCGCTGTCGAGCAAGACAAAGCAGGTGGCATCGGGACGATTCGGCGTGACAACCGAATATCTGGTCAACGCCGAGGAAATTCAGATCAAGGTGGCACAGGGAGCAAAGCCCGGCGAGGGCGGTCAGCTGCCGGGATTCAAGGTCAACGAGATCATCGCGAAGACACGCCACTCTATTCCCGGCATCTCGCTCATCTCGCCTCCACCTCACCACGACATCTACTCTATCGAGGACCTGGCACAGCTCATCTTCGACCTCAAGAACGTGAACCCGAAGGCGGCCATAAGCGTGAAGCTCGTGGCTGAGAGCGGCGTGGGAACCATCGCTGCCGGCGTGGCAAAGGCCAAGGGCGACCTCATCGTCATATCGGGTGCCGAGGGCGGCACAGGCGCTTCGCCGGCATCGAGCATGCGCTTCGCCGGCATCTCACCCGAGATTGGCCTGAGCGAGACTCAGCAGACGCTGGTGAAGAACGGGCTGCGCGGACAAGTGCGCCTGCAGGTCGACGGACAGCTGAAGACGGGCCGCGACGTCATAATGATGGCGCTGCTCGGTGCCGAGGAGTTCTCGTTCGGTACGGCTCCTCTCATTGTGCTCGGATGCGTGATGATGCGCAAGTGTAACCTCAACACCTGTCCCATGGGTGTGGCCACACAGGATCCAAAGCTCCGTGCCCACTTCCGCGGACATTATAAGTATGTAATCAACTATTTCACGTTCCTCGCACAAGAGGTGCGCGAGTATCTGGCTCAGATGGGCGCACGCTCGCTCAACGAGATCGTGGGCCACACAGAGCTGATCGTGCCTCGTCACGAGCAGGGCGGCACAAAGGCAGCGGCGCTCGACTTCTCACGCTTGCTCTTCAAGGAGCAGGGCGACACCACGCTCTACCACACAAAGGAGCAGAAGCACGACCTCAACGATGTGCTCGACCAGCAGCTCATAAGGGGTGCGCAACGCGCAATAACAGACGGCGAGGAGGTGAACCTCGACTTTGCCATCAAGAACACCGACCGCGCGGTGGGTGCCATGCTCAGCGGCATGATTGCCGAGAAATATGGCAACGCTGGACTGCCCGACAAGACGGTGAACGTCAAGTTTAAGGGCTCGGCAGGACAGAGCTTCGGTGCGTTCCTGACACACGGTGTCGACTTCAAGCTGGAGGGCGAGTGTAACGACTACTTTGCCAAGGGCCTCTCAGGAGGACGTGTAAGCATTCTGCCTCCAATACGCTCCAACTTTGCTGCCGAGGACAACATCATCGCCGGAAACACCGGACTCTACGGCGCTACGGGCGGAGAGCTGTATGTCAACGGTAAGGTGGGCGAACGTTTCGGCGTGCGCAACTCGGGAGCCATTGCGGTCATCGAGGGCGCGGGCGACCACTGCTGCGAGTATATGACTGGCGGACGTGTGGTGGTGCTCGGAGAGACGGGACGCAACTTCGCTGCCGGCATGTCGGGAGGTGTGGCTTACGTCTGGGACAAGAACCATAACTTCGACTATTTCTGCAACATGGACATGGTGGAGATCAATCTGGTGGACGACAGCAGTTACCGCAAGGAGCTGCACGAGCTCATACGCCAACATTATCTCTACACGGGCTCTAAGCTGGCACGCACCATGCTCGACGACTGGAACCGCTATGTGGAAGACTTCATACAGGTGGTGCCCATCGAGTATAAGCGTGTGCTGCAAGAGGAGCAGGTCAAGAAGCTACAACAGAAGATAGCTGACATGCAGAGAGATTATTGAGTTTTGAGTTTTGAATTTTGAGTTTTGAATTGTTGCGGCTTTGCCGTAATTTCAAATTTTGATTTTTGATTGTTGAATTTTGAATTGTTGCGGCTTTGCCGCAATGTTGAATTATGAATTTTGATTTTCGATTTTCGAGATTAATGTTCCGAGCTTCATGTTGATAAAAAATCGATATGAACGATTCAAAATCAAAATTCAAAAATTCAAAATTGCGCTGCACAATAATTCAAAATTGCGCTGCACAACGATTCAAAAATCAAAATTCAAAAATTCGAAATTGCGGCAAAGCCGCAACAATTCAAAACTCAAAATTCAAAACTCAAAACTCAAAATTGCGGCAGAGCCGCAACAATTCAAAATTCAAAAATCAAAATTCAAAATTCGAATTATGGGCAATCCAAAAGCATTTCTTGCTATCCCGCGCAAAGAGGCGGGGTATCGACCAATACATGACCGCATCCACGACTTTGGCGAAGTGGAGCAGACCCTGAACAGCAATGACCGTCGCCAACAAGCATCGCGCTGCATGGACTGTGGCGTGCCGTTCTGCCACTGGGCATGCCCGCTGGGCAACAAGCCGCCAGAGTGGAACGACGCCCTGTTTAAAGGCGACTGGGAGCTGGCATACCGTCTGCTGAACGCGACAAACGACTTCCCCGAGTTTACAGGACGCATCTGTCCGGCGCTCTGCGAGAAGGCGTGCGTGCTCAACCTCATGGAACATGAGCCGACAACAAACCGCGAGGACGAGGCTGCCATAACGGAGCATGCCTTCGCTGAAGATTTCATACGCATAAACCACCCCGAACGCAACGGCAAGAAGGTGGCGGTCATCGGTGCAGGACCTGCAGGTCTGGTGGCTGCAAACCGCCTGAACCTCAAGGGCTACAGCGTGACGGTGTATGACAAGAACGAGGCGGCAGGTGGACTGCTGCGCTACGGCATTCCTAACTTCAAGCTTAACAAGCAGGTCATCGACCGACGCATAAACATATTGGAGCAGGAGGGCATTGTGTTCGAATATGGCAAGGACATTGATGTGACACATCTGCCCGAGGGCTACGACGCTTACGTCGTGGCAACAGGCACACCGACGGCCCGCGACCTGAAGATTCCGGGACGCGACCTCAAGGGCGTCTATCTGGCTCTCGAGATGCTGTCGCAGCAGAACCGCGTGCTGGCAGGAATGGAGTTTAAGAAGGACCAGCTGGTCAACGCCAGGGGCAAGGACGTGCTCGTCATCGGCGGTGGCGACACGGGCAGCGACTGCATAGGCACGGCGCACAGACAGGGATGCAAGTCGGTGACGCAGATAGAGATCATGCCGAAACCGCCCGTGGGACCTGAGGACCCGAAGAACCCATGGCCCAACTGGCCACGAACGCTCAAGACAACATCGAGCCACGAGGAAGGATGCACACGCCGTTGGAACATCAACTCGCTCGAGTTTATCGGAAAGGACGGAAAGCTGACGGGCGTGCGCGTGCAGGAGATCGACTGGAAGCCGAACCCTGAAGGGGGCAGACCGCTCATGGTCGAGAAAGGCAAGCCTGAGGTCATAAAGGCCGACATGGTGCTGCTGGCAATGGGATTTCTTAAGCCCGAGCAGCCACAGTTTGCGGACAACGTGTTCGTGGCTGGCGATGCTGCCAACGGCGCCTCGCTGGTGGTACGCGCCATGGCAAGCGGAAGAAAAGCTGCTGCCGAAGTTGATAAATTCCTTACTAAATGAGATTCGTCCCTATCAACAATTTCTTAATATTGATTCGGTAGCACGGGCACCCGGTGGGGTGCCCGTTTTTTTTGTTTTTGACCAGCTTAAGATTAGTTTTGCTCTTAAGAAAAGCCATTGTCTTTGCTTTGTCAGCCAAATTTCTGAATGCAAAGAAAAAAAGCACATAATGATTGTTCTCATTCTACGATTTTTGTTACTTTTGCCCACTGTAAAAGCAAGCATGCATGACGTGGCTTGCCTTTGCAAAAAAAGACAATCTATTTCTGAGATTAACCATTCAAACGTTTAACAGACAATTAGAAGCGAAAAAAAATGGCAAAGATAACAACTGAGCCGAAGGGCGTCTACACGCTGGTGAAGGTGGACGGACAAACGGTGCTGGGATTCTCACCTCTGTCGGGGGTAAAGATCATTGAGGTGGACGGCCTGCCGTTCAAGGATTTTCTTGGCACGGGGGAGCTGGTACCTTACGAAGACTGGCGACTGACAGCCGAGGAACGCGCACGCGACCTCGCCTCGCGACTGACCATTGAGGAGATTGCAGGACTGATGCTGTACAGTCCGCAAAACTGGCTGCCCATGCCCAACGACACCTATGACGGCAAGCCCTTTGCTGAGAGCGGGAAGAAGGCCTATGACCTGAGCGACCTGCAGAAAGAGTTTCTCTCGCGCGACAACGTAAGACATGTGCTCGTGGGAAAGGTGGAGAGCCCGACGACGGCGGCACGATGGAGCAACAACGTGCAGGCGTTTGTGGAAGGACGCACACACGGCATTCCGGCCAACAACTCGTCGGACCCACGACATTCGGCTACCGCCGATGCCGAGTTTGCGGCGGGAGCAGGGGGCAAGATATCGCAGTGGAGCGGACTGCTGGGCCTCGCCGCCACGTTTGACCCTGACCTCGTGGAGGAGTTCGGACGCACAGCGGCACGCGAATATCGTTTGCAAGGCATCACCACAGCCCTGTCGCCACAAGCCGACCTCGGCACCGACCCGCGATGGTACAGGTTTAGCAGCACCTTCGGATGTGAGCCTCGCCTCGTGGCAGACATGACGAGGGCGTATGCCGACGGATTTCAGTCGCCCGACCGTGGCGCATGGAGCAGAGACAGCGTCAACACCATGGCGAAACACTGGCCCGGGGGCGGTAGCGGAGAGGGAGGACGCGACGCCCACTACGGCAACGGAAAGTTTGCGGTCTATCCCGGCGGATGCTTCGAGCAGCACAAGTATGCGTTCACGCACGGCGCCTTCAAGCTCAACGGCAAGACGGGAGCATGTTCTGCCGTAATGCCCTATTACACCATATCTTACGACCAGACGAGCGAGAACGTGGCTAACGGCTTTAACCGCGACATCATAACACGACAGCTGCGCGAAGAGGCGGGCTACGACGGCGTGGTGTGTACCGACTGGCTCATCACGCACGACGAGGTGCACCCCGGCACACACTCGGGCAAGCCGTGGGGCGTGGAGGGCATGACCGAAGCGCAACGCGACTATAAGGCTCTCATGGCCGGCGTGGACCAATTTGGTGGCAACGACAAGAAAGCGCCTGTGCTTGAGGCGTACCGCATGGGCGTGGAGGAGCACGGCGAGCAATGGATGCGCGAACGCTTTGAGAGGTCTGCATACAGGCTGCTGCTAAACATCTTCCGCGTGGGACTGTTTGAGAACCCTTACATCGACATAGATGAGACTGAGCGCACCGTGGGCTGCCCCAAGTTTATGGCCAAAGGCTATGGGCAGCAGCTGCGCAGCATCGTGATGCTTAAGAACCATGACCACCTGTTGCCGTTGAAAGGCGCTGACGCGCACGACGACAAGGACCCGGTGCTCTACATACCCAAGCGCCGCTCACCCGAAGGACCCAACTATTGGAGACAGATCATCCCAGAGTGCATCTATGACCCCGTGCCCGAGCATGTGCTGGACCGCTATTTCAGACATACAGACAAGCCCAAAGAGGCTGATGTGGCGGTGGTGTTCATTGAGTCGCCACATAGCTGGCTCATGGGCTACGATGCCGAGGACCTGAAACAGGGAGGAAACGGATATATCCCTATCTCGCTGCAATATGACGACTACACAGCCACACACGCACGGCCTCACAGCATTGCGGGCGGCGACCCGTTCGAAAGCTTCACCGACCGCAGCTACCGCAACAAGAAGACGCACACCATAAACCGCTGCGACATGACGCTGGTGCAGGAGACACGACGGGCCATAGGACCCAAGAAGAAGCTTGTGGTGGTGGTGAACATGCTTAACCCAGCGGTGCTGACGGAGATTGAGCCGCTGGCCGACGCTGTGCTCATTGGCTTCGACGTTCAGGCTCAAGCGTTTATGGACATCATAGCAGGGCTGCATGAGCCATCGGCTCTCCTACCCTTCCAGTTGCCTAAGGACATGCAGACCGTGGAGGAACACTGCGAAGACCGGCCGCGCGACATTACACCCTATCGCGATGCCGACAACAACGTCTACGATTTTGCCTTCGGTCTAAACTGGAGCGGCGTGATAGAGGATGAAAGGACGGAGAGGTATAGATGAACAGTTGACGAGTTGATGAGTTGATGAGCTGACGAGTTGGCTTAAAAAAAGTTAAATGATTTTAAATCAAATGGTCTCATGCGCTCATAACTTGCTGATATAAGATATAATGTGTAATTTTGCAGACCGATTATTTCGGGGGCACACTTAGAGTCCCCTGTGCTGGTGTGTTAATAG
>ERZ1034844.1671-NODE-1671-length-10202-cov-29.319503_pt1 | contig 10202 bp, 12 predicted proteins | sample MGYA00520594_ERZ1034844 | MGnify/ENA primary metagenome ERZ1034844 (study PRJEB33766, sample SAMN09781733) | gut metagenome | biome: gut microbiome | host: Homo sapiens | place: Madagascar | study: EMG produced TPA metagenomics assembly of the PRJNA485056 data...
CGGCATTATTGACACCTGTTAGAGTTGTATTATAGTGGATTGGAGAGTTCAAGCTGTTGCTTACTAGTACTGACAATGTCGTCTAGTACAGTCTGATTCATATGAACTTGCTTGTTATCGCATGCACGCACTGTGTACGTAAATACAGGATTGCTGTTCTTCGTTCCATACGATATACACGGCTTAACAATCCTGTAAACATGTATATCTTCTGGATTCATGTTTTTGTAATGTGCAATGTATTTCTTCATCGTGCGAGCATTCTTTTCAACGTATAACTGTCGTTTGAATGGTTCATAATGCACGTCAACATCTCTGCCCTTGTATTTGGTGATATGTATTGCAGTATCAGGGATTGTAAATATAGGAGAAGTTTCTTCCATTTTATTATTATAATTAAATAAATAAAATAAGAATAATAATGTCGCATTTATTTGTAGATAATGAACATATTAAACTGGATATACCACTGATTAGCGTTCCACAAACAGATGGAAAGTTTCTACTAGTGAAGAATGCAGATGGATATGAATGGAAATCATACAGTGGTACAACTGGTGGTGGAGGTGGATTGAATTTTGCTATTATTGCTTGTACATTGAAAGTTACCGATCCTGTTAAGTATATTAACAGTGACTGTATTGAATTATCGTTTGATGGGTACAAAGTAAAAGTGTATCCATGGCAAACATATTTCATTATTGCAGTTAAAGATGTAGATTCAATATCGTATGAAGACAATGAACATGGTTCACTAAGCATTACACAGTTGTGATAGACGTATTAATGTTTACACTTGTATAATCGTTGTAATTACTACTGATAACAATGGTTGTATCTTCTTGTAGATCGAGTACGCGTGTTAATTGAATGTCGATTGGTGTATATTGACAGAGATTGTATGTCTCTGTTGATTGACCAATCGTTATAGTAATATTGAATGGACTGTCTACAAAAAAGTCGTTTGATTTATCAATTGCTTCATAGAATTTTTCATCTACATCACAGTGTATAGATATACAGACAATATGTTTACCTTGTTGGAGTTTAATGATTGAATCGCTGAATTGTGTAAACGTTTCAGTAGTTGTATTAAGTGGATTACAACGTAGTTGACCATCTTGATTGAAATATAAATAATTCATTCTTTTACTTTGTAGAAAATTAATTAATCACTTCCTGTCCTTCCTTGATCCATAGGAAATGGATTTGATCACCATCTTCAGCCAGTTCGTGTGTTACAAAATTGATATTCCATAGATTGTCAGACTTTTGTCCATACATTTCATTTAAAGGAAGAATTGTAAAGAAGTATCTGGCTTGCCAATTGCGATAATTGATAATCGGTTCATATTCGCGACCTTCTGCTACACAATGTGACAGAATATAATACCAATATAGATCGAGATCTCCACTTGCAACATCACTGACAGTCTTATACGATTCTGGTGATGCAAGCAGTTTACATGTTAATTCTTTAATATGTCGCTTCTGTAACAGACGATGATCACCTTGTTTATTTGTTATATACACAATCAAATAACTTGTCTTAAATGGTACTGTAAGACTGGTGCACCACTCAGTGTCGTCTTTCTTTAACTTCTGGACATTGTGCTGAATGACAGTGTTCTGTAGTCCACGTAGAGCAGGATCGATTTCTGAGACATTTCCTAGATAAACGCTGTTAATATACTCACAACGTGTAATCCACCAGTTACTACATGTTACAGTTTTAGCATTATCGTCAGTTTCAGCTCCAGTAATAAAGGAGCTTGTTCCTCCTTTTGTAGCAAAGAATTCGTACGGTTCGACCCAAGTAATTTGAATCTTAATAGATTTAAGATTGATGAATGAAGGTCCATTTGCACCAGCAATAATATCACGATAAGGAAGTCGAATCTTGTATGTACCGTGTGCAGAAGTGGTTTTACCAGATACTACTTGTTTATTGCTTAATTTTACTTCAATACGGTCGTCCCATAGTTTTTTGTTGTTTTTATCACTATCAGTATTGTAAGCAAATTCAGTAAGTCCAGCATACTGATTGTGCTGTGCTTTACTATCAAGCATTAGATCCACGATTGCACGACACTGTGGAATGTATGTCGAATGTTCAGACAGTGAGCATGTTGCCATTTCATTCGATGTGTTGAGATACTGGAATTCTGTAGAAGTTGACTTAGCCATTCCAGCTGGTTGCATAATAGGATTCAGTTCCACCTTTGCAGGAATATCAGTACCTGCTAGATCCATTTCAACAGTGAGTTCAATGAAACTGCTATATAGATCATACAGCGTATCGTCTGAAACACTGGAGAATTGAATCTGATATGTGTCTACAGAGTTGAATGCAGATTTATTAGTAGAGAGAACACCCTTCTCAAACTTGTGTGTGAGTTGGCTCATTTATATTAATGAAAGAAAAAAAAAAATTAATTGTATTAGTAAAGATAGAATGTTAAAACGTAGTAAGATACGTGTTCATCCACCTATTGCAGACCATAATGAAAATCCATACATTTGGCTGCCACAAGAGTATAATATGAAAAATACAGATAAAATATCATATGAATTAAGATATAACAAAAGTCATGTTCATGATAAAAAACGTGTGTATAAACTGTCTTCAGAAATTCGAGATCTTGGAGTGAAACCTGATCCTGTTGTGAATGTACCAGTTGTTGATATGAGCAATCAAATTGGTACGACTGTTTGCGTTGATATGATTAACAGTACAGCCAAACGTTTCCAGCACAAGAAAGGTCGACCCAAGAGAATATTCTCTCCTGTTTCTACGAAAGCTACTGTCGATACAAATATCGGTGTACCAACAAATGAAGACGCTAAGGTGGAAAAGATTATTAATATGACTGAACAACAACTTGCTGCTATGGAGTTCAAGGATTATTTCGGTACTAGAATTGGTAGAAAAGGACAGAGTCTGCAGTTCATTTACAATTTCGATAATTGGGTATTTGCACGTGTTGCTAATGTTAAAGTTGATCAAGCAACTGGTAAAACTACTTACTACTATAATCCATCCGAGTTTTCTGCACTCAATATGGTTCCAAGTATCAAGAATATTTGGAAGCAAAAGACGATTTATATTCCTGTACGATTTGGTATTGACGTTATGCCGGTTGAGCAATCAGAAGCACTTATTCCTGCAAATGATGTTGATCCTGTTAGTGATATGCGTGGTCAAGAAAATTATAATAACGTTCAAGACTTTATGAAACAACATCCTAATGTTGCTATTAACATGCCACAATCGCAAGTACAACTTGTGAATAAACAACATATTATTAATCTTTCTGTCAAGGATATGAAAGATTTCTTAGATAGACTAGGAACACCGATGATTGGTAAGAAACCTACATCATATAAATATAAAGTTGATGAATTCGATACAAGATGTGCTACTTCAAATTATGAAAATGTATGTAAACTTTACGGAGCAGAAGGAAGAGATAGAGACATTATATACACAGCTTCGCGACCTCAATACCGAAGTTGTGGAGTGTTCTGGGGTCTTGTTGAAAAGCCCCATATTAGCAAAGCAGATAGTGAAAAGACAGTTCAACAACTATCGTCTCAGAGTGCTCATTCTATTAGTACTGTCGATAGTGGTTTATCTAATGAAGTAGTTCAGCAACCTGTTGAACCAGTTGAACCTGTTCAGCAACCTGTTGAACCAGTTGAACCTGTTCAGCAACCTGTTGAACCAGTTGAACAACCAGTTCAGCAACCAGCTCCTTCAACAGTTCAGCAAATTGTTACGCCACCAGTTCAACAACAGTCAGCAATTGAAAATGCTATGAATGAACAGGTTCAGCAACGTTCTGGTAGACATGCTCCAGTTACTCAACAATCAACATCTGTATTTACTGATCAGCAACCTGAACAACCTATTGAACCTAAAATACATCCAAGTGTTCAACCTCAATTACCTTTCAAACAAAATACTCGTGGTGAGCTTGAATGTAATTTCTTTACTTGGTTAAAACGTGATCGAGAAGATCCAAAAGCTTTTGACGATTTCATGTATTCGATTAGTGACTCAGTCTTCAAAATCATTAAGAATGTATACGCATCACATAATATGAAGGTTGAGAAGAATGTATGGAGCACACTTAATAAACTGTTTATTGATAGTCATTTAACTCCTGTTATTTTGGGGGAAATCATCACGAAGTTAAACGAATCACAAGCAGTAACAGCAGCAGACAGAGCTAACTTTAAGTATTTCTTAAATGAATACAATAAATACGCTAATGAAATACGTGATAATGTAATACCACAATAATTACAGTTTTCTTGTTAATTTTTTTACTTTGCTTATGTAAATGGATGAAGATAATCATGAACAGCAAGACAATGAACAGCAAGACAATGAACAATTCGATTTAAATATGGATAATATTCAATATGGTCCACAACGTATTGATCAGAGTTTCATTCCTGATACATGGGTTCAATCAACAGAGAAGAAAAGTAGACTTTATTATGATACACCAATCTATGTTGATACAGTGACTGGTCACACTATAAAACGTCCTTTATCAAGAAATGCTTATGAATTATTGAAGCAATTTCCATTTCTGAAGGATTACAAACATTTGATGATGCTTGTAGAATTGAATCAAATGATTGATGGTGACGATTTCGAAGCATTCTTGATTGGCCAAGCAATCTCTGCAAAACAGATTCAAGAGCAAGTCAAAAACAATGAACAAATGTTTGCTAATCAAGTATCAGCTGAATCAAGCAAAGAAACAGCTGCTCGTTGGCGTGAGGAAATGGAGGAAGCACAGAAGAAGTATGCTGAACTGCAAGAATACTACAATAATCTCGCTAATAATCCTAAGATTGTCCAAGATCTTGTAAACACGCAAAATGCGAATACACAGTTAACACTGCAGAACAATCAACTACAGCAACAATATAATCAACTTCTACAACAGAATCAAACACTGCAACAAGAGCTTAACACACTCAATGAATACAAACGAACAATCGATGATGGGTCTATCAACGCGTTGTACAATAAATACTGTGCAGCATTGGATGAGAATAATCGATCTCATCAAGCAGCAATTAATTCTTTAAAAAGTAGTCATACTGTTGCTATCAATGAATACTGTCAACAAGTGTTTAATCTACAGTCACAAGTAGCGAGTCTACAAATGCAAGTGAATACACTACGTGCAGAGAATAAACAGAAAATGGACAGCTTCCTTGCACAGAATAAATTAAAATGTATCAGCAATTCTTCAGATATTACTGCAACGAAACATGAACTACTGAATTTTATAGACGGTGTGCTTGGTGTGTATGATAGTGCAATATCTGGTGTTGATAATCTTGTTACAGCGATTAACAAGACGTATACAAGAGTGTCTGCACTAACAGACAGCACATTGGATATTACACCGTATTTTAAAGATGTGAAATTCCCTAAATTTAAAGTTGCAAAAGAAGATGCAGAAAAGATAAAGGATAAACTGTCTAACAAGTACAATGTGGAAGAACAGTATATTACTGATTTCATTGATAAAGGAAAATTGCCTGACAATGGTGAATCGTCGTATTCACCGTATTAATTTATTTTTTTGCTTTAATAAATGAGCAACGGAAGATTAATCATTGAACTGCCTACAATTAGTGATTTTGCTGAAGGATCGTTTACACTGGATGATGTGGAAGCAATTCGTAAGACAATGACTGAAGCATTTGAATTTGGTAAGACGTCTTGCTACATTGGACCTAAGGAAAATAACAAACGTGTTACAAAGACCAATATCGCTAGTTACTACAATGCGATTCGTGGTATTGTTGAACTACAAACAAAGTAAAATCGATCACGACATTTTAAATGTCGTGAAGTCCTGCAAAAGACTATTAAACTTCAGGAACAGTAGCTGCAACACGAATGCGCTGCATACAGTTGCGAACTCTCCATTGTATGTTGTTTAAATTTACTTTGGGAATGAATGTTAAGTGACACTTGTTTACACGAACCATATCACCGAATAAATCAATCAAACAGTCTCTATACAAATCTCGAAGTTGAATACCGAATTTATTGTCTTTAGCGTAAATGAAGTATCGAAGTGGATTTCCTTGTTCATCCTTTTTTGCACGCACATTTAAGAATTTCTTCTTGTCCATTGAACCGATATACAGTTCGTTCTTATTTGCAATCCATTCTACATATGCTACATAGTCTTTACCAATTTCAGGTTTCATATAATTCGTCATGTGATTGCACTCTGTCTTAAAGTACTCGATACGCTTTTGCATTTTCTCTTTATCAAGTGTCAGACACTTAAGAGCTTCATTCATTTTCTGTTCATTGAATGTAGCAATTGCTGTAATTAAGTGATCGACCATAAATGCGAAACATTGATTACCACGTTGCGCATATCGAGAAAGAATTTCTCCACAAACCCAGTATCCACGTGTGTCATCAAGATTTGAATAACAGTATTGAATAACATACGGTATATTCCAATAACCATTCTTATCAAAAAGGCCGGTCGGGTCTGTACCGACCGGCGTGTCGTTATAAAACTCGGCAGCATATTTAAGGTATTCATTGGTTGTTGAATTACGATCATTATGATATGTGATAAAATCTGCAAAATCAATGATAGGTGCATCATTCACTTTGTTATACGATTCAACAAACGATTTTACATGGAATAGATTCGTTCCATTAACGTCTGCAAATTTGACATCTAGATCAAGGAATTTGCTTTCATACACAATGTATGATTTACTGCCAAAACGTGCATAAATGTCTGTAGAAGTAGAAGAAGAAGAGTTGTTCATTTTATAAGTAGTATGAAGTTTTTAAATACAGATAATAAATATGCTATTCGGTAAGCAAGAAGAGAAACAGATTAAACCAGTGAAATATTATAAATGCACTGCTAAATGGGACGATATCTACAATACGATTACAACACACAATTTAACAGGAAAAGTACTACACTTTATATTCGTATACAAAACGCCTGTTAAAGCAAGAACAATTATGATTATTCAGCAACCTGTTAACAATAGTAAAGTGGTTGGAATATTTGACAACTGTGACTGTATGATGCATACATTTGCAGATGATGATAATGACAATAAAGACGATAACAACTTTCAGTATGATCACGATGATATTATTCCTGTATTGAAAGACAGCAATTTACTAGGTCAAGAACTGCAGATTTTTACACGTGAAAGCACAGACAAAGTAAAGCATATTATTTGGTGCAATGATAAAATCACTACAAATGTCTATCCAACGACTGAATTCCACTGTCAAGAAATCTCGTATGTGATTGTTAATAATAATGTGCCTAAAGAAATTGACGGATTTCTACAGATGAAACCCGCTTTTGTTTTTATCGCTTCAAAGTAAAATTATTTTTTAATAGTATAGTAAATGAGTGAAACTCCTGCTGGTAACGACAAGTTTTTGATTCATTCAAATGGTCACTTGAAAAGAATTGATGCAAGTGGATTAACAGGCAATTACGCTTATAATGTAGAGAATGGCAATATCACGATGAAAGCTGTTGAGACTGATATTAAAACTTCTTCATTCAAAGATAAGAATGGAAAAGCATTAATGCCTACAGCACCTTTTATTCCTGTAGCACAAAATAAAGACGGTTTTGTGAAACTACCCCTTCCTACTGAAGGCAATGGTTTATGTGGTATTATTAATACTGGTGCTACTGGTTATACAACGCGTAATATTACAAAATCAGGTGTGATTAAGAATCAGTATCAGCTAGATACTCCTACAACACCGAGTTTATTCTACTATGATTCTGCTACTAGTGGTTGGAAAGCAATTGCTTGTGGTGCTGGTAGCTACTATATTCAACATGATTCACAAGGAATTAAATTTGCTGCACTAAATGCTAAAACGTTATATCAACATTGTTTTGGATACGGTACTACTCCAAATCTTATTCTCCAATATAACAAAGGTACTGTTCATAATATTGAAGTTCCTACCACAGCTGGTAATTATAATTTAAGTGTTGATAATTCAGGCAACGTTTCATTTGGGCAAGGCGAGACTGTTGAACGACTTTGTGTAACGTATAAACTGTCTGCAAAAGCTGGTAAGGTTCCTACATTAGGAGAGAGAGTAATGATTAGTAGTGGAGACGAGAATGTTGCATTTGACAGTGACTACAAGTTGAAAGCAAATAGTAAATTCTTTATCGATGCGAAATTTCATTATGTTGTGAATGATACAAGCGTGTTTGACAACATGGTTAAACCAGCAAAAATTACATTCAGGCTTGGTAGTGATGACAATAATATTGTAGACTCACAGTATATCTATCATCCAGAGTCAGGTATTCTTGATCTGCATTTCAGTGGTATTTGCAAGAGTTTAATCAGTGAAACGCCCCAGATTGTTATTCAACCAGACGATACGTTCACTGCTCTTGGCATTAATCTTGCATATGCAGATAATACTAATTTAGGAAGCATAACGTTTATAGAAGTATAAGCCAAAGTAAATTATTATTTTACTTTGTATTCGCTACATTGTTTCTACAAGATAATACTTAACAAAACCGTTAACGTCTTTCAGAGTGAATTCATCACCAGCTTGCACGAAATCGCTGATGATTTTGTTCTTACTGTAAAACGTGATTGTATTTGCTGATAGAGAGAATTTCTGGCAACCAGTTTGATTGTTGACTTTAGTTGTGAAGACTCTGTAAATACGGTAGAATTTATTAGCATTAGTCTCATCCATTAAAAAGTCTTGCAGATCTGTTTCTAGTGAAAACTTCTTAGTAATTGTAATTACGTTGTTCATTATTTATTAATATATAAATAAAAAAGAAATGAATTACGGACTATCACCGTCGTTCAATGCTGTTGTTGACAGTATATATCGCAATGTGAAGATCAATCCTTACAGCAAGAAAGTATCGCAGAAAATGTCTGGACCTACTAAGAAGTTTGTTGAGAGTGCTATAACAGGGAATGTGAATCGTATGTCAAGGAAAATGAATGAAGAAGACGTTATGAAGTTAAAGAGTGAATTAATGGAGTTGAACATTCCTGTTGACAATATAGACGATCAACTTAGAGAATTAACACGGAAAAGAAACAATAAGGGTGCACTAGCGTTTGACTTAGGATTAGGAAACGCATTTCGTAAGAGTAATAGTGCTGTGCTAGTCGCTCCGACTGGATCAGGGAAAACTGTCTGCATATTTGGAAGCTTAATATTCGAGATTACAAATCCATTCGATACGATCATCTATTTCAGTGGAAAATCGTCATATGAAAACCAGCATGTACAGACGTTTAAAGCAATCTGTAAACGTGTTACAGCTGCGTCATATGATGGGGAGCAAACAAAAGAACAAGAACCGCTTATGAAGTTTTTATGGTATAACACCAATGCAGACGATCGTTCTCGTAATAAGAAGCTGAATGACGATGTTAAATTTTTCAATGGAAGTTGGGATGAATTCAAGAAGACACAGATCAATAAAGACGGTTCAATCAAGTCGCTGTATATGAGCAAATATGGCAGTGTATACGTGTTTGACGATTTGCAAAACTTAAAGACAAAAGATCCTGTATATCGTTTGATGGACGACATCGCAGTGAAAGGTCGTCATCAGTTGATTAACTGGTTTACTACGTTTCAAACGGCATATCGATTGAATGCTAATATTATATCAAACTGTGACAAGTTGTTTATATCCAAACTCTCGATTACAGATGACAATGTATGGAATCGCGTGAAAGAAGGGAAACCTACTAATTTGAAGGAATGTATCGATGAACCAAATCAACCACGATTTTGGTATATTGACAATAATTGTATGCATCCGTATTTCAATCTTGAGTTTACTGATCTCAGTCAAGTAATAGCGAAATTGAAGTCGAAACTGCCTGCACCGTTGTTGGATGAAGAAAAGAAGAAGCAATACATGCAGACAAGCAAGATTATTGAAGCATACGAGAGACAGCAAGGATTGAATGTACCGCAAGAAAAGAAGACAGAAAAGATTGAACCTGTCAAAGTGAAAGAAGAAGATGTTCCTTCATACAATCGCACAAATACAAAAGATATACTCAACGGACTTGTTGATATAAGACGCAGACGTGGTGTTAGACTGTTTCCTGATTAAGGCATCTACGACGCCGCGCGATGC
>ERZ1034844.1672-NODE-1672-length-10202-cov-5.502710_pt1 | contig 10202 bp, 10 predicted proteins | sample MGYA00520594_ERZ1034844 | MGnify/ENA primary metagenome ERZ1034844 (study PRJEB33766, sample SAMN09781733) | gut metagenome | biome: gut microbiome | host: Homo sapiens | place: Madagascar | study: EMG produced TPA metagenomics assembly of the PRJNA485056 data...
TAATAATCGAGTTCAAATTCCCCGTCGTCTCCGTATTCCCCACAGGCTGTTATTCCGATGCAGCCGCCAAACTCACGCGAAAATTCCGTAAACTCATTTCCATTGGAATCCTTTGCGACCTGCAGTCTGGTCGGTTTTTCAATCACTTCATTGAGCAGATCGTCAATTTCTTTATTCTTTTTTAAATTTCCAAATCCGATCGCTCTCAAAAAACTATGCATATACTGTTACTCCTCAGAATTTGATTTCATTGCCATATCAAGCGCTTCCTGCTCTTCATCCGCCAGTACAATAATTGAATTTCCGTCTACGATTTCCTTAATATAAGTATAGCATCCCTCTCTGCTGTGCATTGCGTTGATGATAAAACCATCATTTGTTTCATTGAGCAGTGCCAGCGAAAAACTCAGTTTTCCACCCATCTCGTGAAAAGCGTCATACTTTACAAGTCCTACTTTCTGGAAAGCGAATTTCATGTTTGCGAAAAGTCTCTCAATATTTTTCGCGTTCTCGTCGTTCGCCGCAAGCAGGGTATCTACCTGATCCAGTCTTTTGATCAAAGTATCTTCCAGTGTCTTTGCGTCTTTGCCATCCATAAAAATACGGTAATTCTTTTTTAATTTTTTCATCTGTACTACATTTACGATCATAACAATGATCAAAATGAGCACCAGCACCATCAATGCAGCAATCGCAATTACCGCATAATCCAAAGTGATTCCAAGATAATCTGCTATGTTCATCTAATTTTCCTCTTTCTTCTGTTTCGTCAGTCTGCTACTTAATGTATTTTCTGCATCATTTCAAAAATCCGGTTGAATTCATCCATCGAATAATACTCGATCTCGATCTTACCTTTCTTATTATCCTTTGCCCGGATATTGACCTTTGTTCCAAGGATCAGTTTCATCTTCTCCTCAACATCATGGTATGCCAGCGCTACCTGTTCATCCAGCTCTTCTTTTTTCTTCTCCGGGAGATTCTTTTCTTTCTGGATCTTCTTAACCAGTTTTTCAGTCTCACGGACACTGAGTTTTTCATCAAAGATCTGCTGTGCGATCACATACTGTTTTTCCTGATCCTCGATTCCAAGCAGTGCGCGGGCATGCCCCGTCGTCAGCATATCATCGATCACCATCTGCTGTACTTTCTCATTCAATTTGAGCAGGCGCATGGAATTCGTCACAGCCGTTCTGCTTTTTGACACGCGTTCCGCGACCTCATCCTGTTTCAAATTGAATTCATTCAACAGGCGTTTATATGCAAGTGCTTCTTCGATTGGATTCAAATTCTCTCTCTGGATATTTTCGATCAGAGAGATTTCCACCATTTCCTGCTCTGTAAGTTTCTTTATGATAACCGGTACTTCCTTGAGTCCCGCGATTTTTGCGGCACGCCATCTTCTCTCACCGGCAATGATCTCGTAATAATCTTTTCTATCCTGTACCAGCAGAGGCTGTAATACTCCAAACTGTTTGATAGATTCTGCCAGTTCCAGCAGCGCATCCTCATCAAAATTCTTTCTCGGCTGTTCTCTGTTCGGTTCTACTTTAGAGATTTTCACCTTTACTTCCGCCGGTTTTTCTTCACTTTTCTTATTTTCTGCTAAAGGAGCTGTTCCCACTTTATTTGCGATCAGTGAATCTAATCCTTTACCAAGTGCATGTTTATTTGCCGCCATTTTAAATATCCTTTCTTCCTATCACTTCCTGTGCCAGTAAACGATAGCTCTCTGCTCCCGCAGATTTGCTGTCATACAGATTGATCGGCAAACCATGACTCGGGGCCTCCGCCAGTCTGATGTTTCTCGGAATAATGGTTTTATAGATTGTTGTATTCAAATTATTTTTTACATTTTCTACAACCTGCAGGGAAAGATTCGTTCTTGCATCGTACATGGTAAAGACTACCCCTTCCATGCGAAGATGCGGATTTAATCTCTGCTGTACCAGGTCGATCGTATGGATCAGCTGACTGAGTCCTTCCAACGCATAGTACTCACACTGTATCGGAACCAGAATCGTATCCGCAGTTGTCATCGCATTTACTGTCAGCATATTCAAGGATGGCGGACAGTCGATAATAATAAAATCATAATCATCCTTGATATAGTCCACTGCATTTCTTAATATGTATTCCTTGTCATTGATACCAAGTAATTCGATCTCTGCTCCGGCAAGATTTACATTGGACGGTATCAGATACAGATTTTCAATTTCTGTTTTCGTCAGACTTTCCTTTATCGTACACTCCCCAAGCATCAATTCATATACGGTATTTTCTAATTCGTTTTTATCCACCCCTAATCCACTCGTTGTATTTCCCTGTGGATCCAGATCTATTGCCAATACTTTTTTCTTTGCTTCCGCCAGGCAGGCTGACAGATTGATTGCCGTCGTAGTTTTTCCTACTCCGCCTTTCTGATTTGCAATCGCTATTACTCTACCCATACAAAATCCTTTCTCATCCAGTACTCTCCGATTACCTATAAAAAATGTACTTTTTTATTATAACACTCTGCATATTTTTTTGCCACACAAATATAAATGTTTCACGTGAAACATTTTGGATTATTGCAATTACAACGCGGGACACAAAAGAGGGGATGGACGTGATGCGTTCCTCATCCCGCTCTGACAAACGGTCGCCAAATGGACGCTCGTGCAAATGCGGCTTCCATTTTCCTCGTCATCATTAAAATAAAGTGTGCGCTTACCGCACACTTTCGCGCGCGAGCGGTATGTTCAACATAAACTTCATCTCCGCGAGCTGCGCATCCCCGCGGAGCGTTTTTGAATCATAGGAAGGAATTTCCTATGATTCAAAAAAATATCACGATATATTATACCGTGATATTCTGTCATATTACTATACTACTGTCTTCCATATAATGTTTCACGTGAAACATTTCAATTTTATCTTTCATTATGATTCGCTCGTATAAATAAAGTGGTTTCGAATTGCAAAGACTGCCGCCTGTGTCCGATCCACAACTTCTAACTTTTTAAATATACTGGACAAATGATTTTTGACCGTGCGCTCACTTAGGGACAACCGTTCCGCAATATCCTTGTTGCTCATTCCATCTGAAAGCAGTTTAAGAAGTTCTCCCTCCCGATCCGTAAGGGAATCCAGCTTCTTCTTCGCCAGCTTTTTCTTTTTCATGGTCTGCTGTAAAAGAGGAACCAGATTCGGTTGGATATAGGACTTACCATCCGCAATCGTAAAAATTGCTTTTTTCAATTCTGCTGTTCCACACTCTTTCAACAGATAACCATCCACTCCCAGATCGATCGCATGGATCAGATAATCCATCTCATTAGATGCGGTAAGTATCAATATTGGTATTACATTTCCACTTTTTTTCAAAACATCCACTACCTGAAATCCATTCATTCCGGGCATAGCAATATCCAACAGCAAAACATCCGGCTCACTTTCCTGTCTTGCATTTTGCAAAACCTCAATACACTCTGCTCCATCCGATGCTTCCGCAACAACACTGATTTTTTCATCCAATTCCAGAATCTGTTTCAATCCTTCCCGAAACATTACATGGTCATCCGCGATCACAATTTTCACAGCCAAATCTATCTCTCCTCCGTAGATCCATCTTTCCACTCTTTTACTTTTTCAAGCAACAACCGCAGTTCATCCTGGCAGCGATGCGGATCTACTAGAGCAATTTTTTCACATAACTCCAATTTTGTGATCAGCATATCCGGATCATCTATCCCTGACGTATCCCGATTTTGTATTTTTTCCTGCTGTTTCTCGGTTTCGAGTGCCTCTGTGATCACACTTTTTAATTCATCGAGTTTTCCTTCCAACTCCGTGATACGCGTTTTCAATTCATCTTTTCTTTTTCTCAATTTTTCTTCTTCAACCTTCAGCTCACTAATTTTTTCTTTTTCTCTCGGATGAACGACATGTGGCGTAAATGCCTCGTAATCCGGGTCACTCTTTTGTGCTAAAATTTCACGAAATTCCAGATTGCTTTTTATTTTCTGATCTGTCTTTTCATACGCTTCTTCACAGTCCGCTTTTTCTTTCAATAAAGATTTTTGATATTTTTCCAGATATTGTATTACCATTTTTCTCCTGTTTTTTTAGAACATATGTTCTATCTGTTCTATTTCAGATTACACATTAAGTTTATACTATTTTAAAAAAGATTGAAAGAAAAATTTATTTGTAAACACCCTTCATTTCGTCTATAATAATAGTATCAAAACAATTTGGAAATGGAGGTATCCTTATGGGCAAAAGATTCCGGCATTTTGTTTTTCTGACTACTGCTTCAGTTGCAGGATTACATGCCATAAATAAAGTAATCAACTATACCGCTTCATTAAAAAATCTGACGTCCTCATACAGCGGAAACTACTATAAGTGGCGCTATGGAAATATATTTTTTACCAAACACGGAAATGGACAACCACTCCTTCTGATCCACGATCTTGATCCGAGCAGTTCGTCCTACGAATGGACCCGCATGATAAAGAAACTGGAAAAGAACCACACGGTTTATACGGTCGATCTTCCGGGGTGCGGTCATTCTGACAAACCGGAAATGATCTATTCCAACTACCTGTTTGTCCAGTTTTTGCATGACTTTGTAAAAGATGTGATCAAAGAAACTCCTTCTGTGGCAGCTACAGGATCATCGGGTTCTTTCACGATCATGTGCAATAAGATGTATGCCGGTCTGTTTGACAAGGTGATCATTATCAATCCGGAGGATTTGAAATCTCTCACCGTGAGCCCGGATACCAGAACAGATATTTTAAAGAAAGTGATCGATTGTCCGATCATCGGAACATTTATCTACAATGTCTGGATGCACGAACGTCATATCAACGAAATTTTTGAAAATAAATATTATTACAAAAAATCCCTGGTTTCTTCCAAATTCGAAGATATCTATTTTGAATCCGCGCATATTGGAAATGGCAGGGGACGTTATCTCCTTGCAAGCAAACTCGCGCATTACACCAACATCAGTATTGCACACGCTTTAAAAGGCATGGATAATCTCTGCCTGATCGGAAGCCGCAATTACGTGGGCTCCATTCAGACGATCAACCAGTATCTGATCTACAATTCCGGAATTGAAACTGCTTATCTTTCCAATGCAGCCTATCTTCCACAGCTGGAAGTTCCGGATAAACTTGCGGATCTCATCGCGATGTTTTTAGAATAATATCTTTTTACAATCTATGACAGACAAATCCCCATTCTTTTCTCCACAGAAAAAAGAATGGGGATTTTTTTATTTGAGCGGCATCTTTGACGGAGTACCCGCTTTCCGCGGATAAGCCTTCGGTGTCTTTTTCACTTTTTCGATCACCACAAACGAACGATGCAGATCCGTCTGCGGTATCTCAAACTTATGGATTTCCTTTAACTCACCACCGAGCAGGAAGACTGCGTGTTTTGCTGCCGCTGATTCTTCCTCGATCTCACCGGATTTGTAAGAGATAAACTTTCCACCTTCTTTTACAAAAGGAATGCAGTACTCACAGAGCGTAGACAGATTTGCAACCGCACGCGAAACACAGTAATCAAACTGTTCGCGGTACGCACGGTCTTTCGCTAATTCTTCCGCACGCGCATGCACTGCGGTAATTCCGGTAAGCCCCAGTTCACTTATTACTTCCTCAAGAAAAAGGATTCTTTTATTTAAGGAATCCGCCAACGTGATCGTAAGATCCGGATATATGATCTTTAACGGAATACCCGGAAAACCGGCTCCGGTTCCGAGATCCAGCATGGTCTTTTTTTCATCCAGCGCTTCAAACTGTCCGAGCGAAATACTATCCAGAAAATGCTTTTTTACCACTTCATCAAATTCGGTAACCGCCGTCAAATTCATCACTTTATTTTTTTCGATCAGCATCTCGTAGTATGTACCAAACTGATGCTCCTGCTGTTCGCTCAGTGTGATGTTCCATTTTTCGAGTATCTGTTTAAACCATGTAAAATCGTAAGCCATATCAAACCTCATTTTTACTTTTCATGTTCTTTTCTGTAATGCATCTGTTCCATATAAACCAAAAGCACAGAAATATCAGCCGGTGAAACACCGGAAATACGGGATGCCTGACCGATTGAGATCGGCTTGTAAAGCTTTAACTTCTGTCTCGCCTCAAGACGCAGACTTCCCACATCATCATAATCAAAATCTTCCGGGATCCGCTTCTTTTCCAACTTCTTAAAATGCTCCACCTGCTTGATCTGCCGTTTGATGTAACCATCGTATTTGATATTGATGTTGATCTGCTCGATCACTTCCGCCGGAAGTTCCACACGATCCGGATCGATCGGTGCAAGCATCTCATAACAGAGCTCCGGTCTTCGGATCAGTTCACTCAAAGACGTTCCGGTATTTAACGGAACACTTCCATACTGTTCCAAAAGTTCCTGCACCTTGCTGTTTGCGCCAACATGAACCGAATCCAGACGTTTGATCTCATCTGCAATGAGCTGTTCCTTTTTTTCCACCCAGTCATAACGTTCCTTCGAGATCAGCCCGACACGATATCCGTATTTGGAAAGACGAAGATCCGCATTATCCTGACGCAGCAGCAGACGATACTCTGCTCTTGAAGTCATCATACGATACGGTTCTTTTGTCTCCTTCGTTACCAGATCATCGATCAGAACGCCAATATAAGATTCCGAACGATCCAGAATCAGCGGTTCTTCTCCTTTTAAATACATCGCCGCATTGATTCCCGCAACAAGTCCCTGCGCCGCTGCCTCTTCATATCCGCTGCTTCCATTGAACTGCCCGCCGGAAAAAAGCCCTTTGATTTTTTTAAATTCGAGCGAAGGTTTTAACTGAACCGGATTGATGCAGTCGTACTCGATCGCATAGGCATTTCTTACGATCCTGCAGTTTTCCAGTCCCGGAACCGTTCTGTACATGGCATACTGCACATCCTCCGGCATAGAACTTGACATCCCGCCGATATACATCTCATTGGTATTTAATCCTTCCGGCTCCACAAAAAGCTGATGTCTGTCTTTTTCCGCAAAACGGACAACTTTATCCTCGATAGATGGACAGTAACGCGGACCGGTTCCTTTAATTTTTCCGGAATACATCGGCGAACGGTCGAGATTTTCCCTTATGATCTCATGTGTTTTCTCATTCGTATAAGTGAGCCAGCAGGAAACCTGATCGATCTGTACATCCTCCGGATTTGTTGTAAACGAAAACGGTACGATCTTTTCATCGCCGCGCTGTTCCTGCATTTTGGAAAAATCAATGGAACGCTTGTCAATACGCGCCGGTGTTCCCGTCTTAAACCGGAACATCTCTATTCCGTGTTCCTTCAGGGAATCGGTCAGATGATTTGCCGCCATCAGTCCGTTCGGCCCGGTATAATTCACGACATCCCCATACAGACAGCGGGCTTTTAAGTAAACGCCGGTACAAAGCACAACCGCACGGCTGTGATAAACCGCTCCCGAAAAAGTTTTTACTCCGGCGATCACATCATTTTCCGTGATGATCTCGGACACTTCCGCCTGACGAATGGTAAGATGCTCGGTATTCTGCAGTGTCTTTCGCATCTCCATGCTGTAATTTGCCTTATCAGCCTGCGCGCGCAATGAATGAACCGCAGGGCCTTTCGACTTGTTGAGCATCTTTGACTGGATAAATGTCTTATCGATATTGATACCCATCTCACCGCCGAGCGCATCCAGCTCTCTCACCAGATGTCCCTTGGAGCTTCCTCCGATATTCGGGTTGCATGGCATCATCGCTATACTGTCCACACTTACGGTAAACACTATGGTCTCAAGGCCAAGTCTTGCACATGCAAGCGCTGCCTCACAACCGGCATGTCCCGCACCGACTACACAAACGTCATAACTTTCTTCTACTACTGACGGCATTTTTTATCCTTCCTTTAACTTTAAATTTGTAAATTATTTTCCCATACAGAATTTGCTGAAAATTTCATTGACCAGATCATCATCCACTGCCTCTCCGATGATCGTTCCGAGTTCTTCATAAGCACTCATAAGGTCTATGGAATAAAAATCTTCCGGCATTCCGTCCGCAATACTCTTTCGCACCATGGCAAGACTGTCGCAGGCATTTTTCAGTGCTGCTTTATGCCGCACATTGGTGATATAAACCTCATCATTAAATTCCAGTTTTCCATGGAAAAACATCGTCTTTATCGTTTCCTCAAGTTCATTGATTCCAAGATGTTCCTTCGCTGAAACAGAAATCACTTTCTTATCCAGCAGCTTTTCCATTTCTTCCCGCGATGTTACCGGAGTAAGATCCGATTTATTGAGCAGTACGATCGCATTGCGATCCTCGATCATTTTTATGATGTCATGGTCTTCTTCGCTTAATTCTCTTGAAGAATCCACAACATAAATGACCAGATCTGCCTCTTTTAAATATTCTTTTGCCTTTGTGACCCCGATCTTTTCCACAATATCTTCGGTGTCACGGATTCCCGCCGTATCTATGATATTTAAACTGATCCCATTTAAATTGATCTGCTCCTCCAGCACATCTCTGGTCGTTCCCGCGACGTCCGTCACGATCGCGCGCTCTTTTCCGACAAGCGAATTTAAAAGCGAAGACTTTCCGGCATTCGGTTTCCCAACAATCACCGTATTGATCCCTTCTTTTAAAAGCTTTCCATTGTCTGCTGTCGCAAGCAGTTTTTCGATCTTTTTTAATTCCGTTTCTACGATCTGATCCAGCTCTTCGCCGTAACCGTCGATATCATAATGCTCAGGATCATCCAGCGCAGATTCGATATACGCAATCTGATGCAGGATTTTTCCACGGATCTCCTTAATCACATTTAAAACGGATCCTTCTAACTGTTTCATGGAAGTCTTTAATGCAAAATCATTTTTCGCATTGATCACATCCATGACGGATTCCGCCTGGGAAAGATCGATCCTTCCATTCAAAAAAGCGCGCTTTGTATATTCTCCCGGTTCTGCCGGTCTCGCGCCATACTTTATCACAGTCTCCAATATTTTTTTGACTACAAGGACACCGCCATGACAGTCGATCTCTATCGTATCTTCCCTTGTATACGAATTCGGAGCCCGCATCAGAAGCACCATAACCTCATCGATCACCTCATCTCCATCCACAATATGTCCATAGTGAATGGTATGACTTTTCATCTCGGATAATTTTTTTGTTCCGCTTTTGGAGCGGTAAATTTTATCTACGATCGAAAATGCGTCCTCTCCGCTGACGCGCACAATTCCGATCCCGGAATTTGTCATTCCGGTGGCGATCGCAGCAATCGTATCTGTCGTCATAGATTCCTCCCTATGATAGAAAAGGGTGTTTTTAACCGAAGCCGTTTAAAAACACCCTTTATGTTCCTATTTATCTTTCTTTAATGTAACGACCACATGTCTGTGAGGCTCTTCCCCTTCACTGTGTGTAGAAACATATTTATCATTTTGCAAGGTAGAATGAATCACTCTTCGTTCAAAAGGATTCATCGGTTCCAACGAAACCGGACGTTTTGTACGTTTTACCTTATATGCAATGTTCTTCGCAAGATTTTCCAGCGTTTCTTTTCTCCGCTTTCTGTAATCTTCCGTATCCAGTTTTACCTTCACATACTCATCGGTATGACGGTTCAGTGCCAGGCTTGTCAGATACTGAAGGGAATCTAAGGTCTGTCCTCTCTTACCAATCAGGACTCCCATTTCATCTCCCTTTAACTCTACGTTTACCGTATGATTATCCTCTTCCACTTCCACGGAAATGTCCACTGTAAGATCCATCGCATCAAATACCTGCGTTAAGAAGTCTCTGACACAATCTTCCATGGTGAATTTTCTGCGGACACGGATCACCGCCGGTTTGCTTCCGATTCCAAGGAAACCGGAGCTTCCCTTCTCAAGGATCTCAACCTCGATCTGGTCACTCGTTGTACCTAATTTTATCAAAGCCTCTGTTCTTGCATCTTCAACTGTTTTGCCAGTTACTTCAATATAATCCATAGTACTGCCCCCTGACTATTTATTGTTTTTCTCGTTAAATTCCCGTACCATATTCGCTTTTGCCGCCAGGCTGTTCGGATTCGCCTTGCTGGTATACTCGGCAGCTTTTTTTAATTTTTCCTCTTTTTCTTCTTCTGTAAGAGTGGACAGTGTTGTATTTCTTCTGGTACTCATGCGTGCCGCATTGT
>ERZ1034844.1682-NODE-1682-length-10163-cov-7.683320_pt1 | contig 10163 bp, 9 predicted proteins | sample MGYA00520594_ERZ1034844 | MGnify/ENA primary metagenome ERZ1034844 (study PRJEB33766, sample SAMN09781733) | gut metagenome | biome: gut microbiome | host: Homo sapiens | place: Madagascar | study: EMG produced TPA metagenomics assembly of the PRJNA485056 data...
CAGCAAAGGTGTCCGCCTGTTCATCACACGGCAGGATGTTGTGGTTTACTCCACAGATAAAACTGCACAAACCGTCTACATCTGGAATATCTTCACAGCAGGCCGCGATTTGAGTTCTCATATAGAAGACGCACTCGAAAAGTGACATCGCCCACTGCATCATTTTAGTGCCGACTTTGAGCAGAGGTTGGCAAAATGTTGACAAAAACGCAAAAGCACCCGTTTCCTCATGGAAGCGGGTGCTTTGTGTTTTGTAGAATTGTTGCTTTTTTGTCAGCTTTCGGTAAGTTTTCCTTACTTCAGGCTCTCGGCCACCGCGACGGCCACGGCGACGGTGGCGCCGACCATCGGGTTGTTGCCCATGCCCAGGAAGCCCATCATTTCCACGTGCGCGGGCACGGAGGAGGAGCCGGCGAACTGTGCGTCGGAATGCATGCGGCCCATGGTATCGGTCATGCCGTAGGAGGCAGGGCCGGCGGCCATGTTGTCCGGGTGCAGGGTACGGCCCGTGCCGCCGCCGGAGGCGACGGAGAAATACTTCTTGCCCTGCTCAATGCACTCTTTCTTGTAGGTGCCGGCGACGGGGTGCTGGAAGCGGGTCGGGTTGGTGGAGTTACCGGTGATGGAGACGTCCACGCCCTCGGAATGCATGATGGCAACGCCCTCGCGGACGTCGTCAGCGCCGTAGCAGCGAACGTCGGCGCGCTCGGTCTCGCTGTAGCGGATCTCGCGCACGATGTTCAGCTTGCCGGTGAAGTAGTCGAACTGGGTCTGAACATAGGTGAAGCCGTTGATGCGGGAGATGATCTGAGCGGCGTCCTTGCCGAGACCGTTCAGAATGACGCGCAGGGGCTCCTTGCGGGCCTTGTTGGCGTTGCGGACGATGCCGATCGCGCCCTCAGCGGCGGCGAAGGACTCGTGACCGGCGAGGAAGGCAAAGCACTTCGACTCGTCGGACAGCAGCATCGCACCGAGGTTGCCGTGGCCCAGACCGACCTTGCGGTCCTCGGCGACGGAGCCGTCGATGCAGAAGGACTGCAGGCCGACGCCGATCATCTTGGCGGCTTCGGCCGCGGACTTCACGCCGGACTTGATGGCGATGGCCGCGCCGACGGTGTACGCCCAGCAGGCGTTTTCAAAGCAGATGGGCTGGATGCCCTTGACGATCTCATACGGGTCAAAGCCCTTGGCCTTGCAGATCTCGCGGCACTCTTCGACGGAAGAGATACCGTACTGAGCGAGGACGCCGTTGATCTTGTCGATTCTTCTCTCGTAGTTTTCAAATAAAGCCATTGTTTCGTCCTCCCTTCCTTATTCCTGACGCGGGTCGATGTACTTGGCAGCGTTGTCCCACTGACCATAGTGACCCTTGGCCTTTTCGAGCGCTTCGTTCGCATCGATACCCTTTTTGATGAAGTCCATCATCTTGCCGAGGTTGATGAACTCGTAGCCGACGATCTCGTTTTCCTTGTTGAGCGCGACGCGGGAGCAGTAGCCCTCGGCCATCTCGAGGTAACGGGGGCCCTTTTCGGCGGTGGCGAACATCGTGCCGACCTGGGAGCGAAGGCCCTTGCCGAGATCCTCGAGGGACGCGCCGACAGCAAGGCCGTCCTCAGAGAAGGCGGACTGGGTGCGGCCGTAGACGATCTGCAGGAACAGCTCGCGCATGGCGGTGTTGATGGCGTCGCAAACAAGGTCGGTGTTCAGCGCTTCGAGAATGGTCTTGCCGATCAGGATCTCGGAAGCCATGGCAGCAGAATGGGTCATGCCCGAGCAGCCGATGGTCTCGATCAGAGCCTCCTGAATGACGCCCTCCTTGACGTTGAGCGTCAGCTTGCAGGCGCCCTGCTGGGGCGCGCACCAGCCGATGCCGTGGGTGAAGCCGGAAATATCGGCGATCTGCTTGGCCTGGACCCACTTGCCCTCTTCGGGGATCGGGGCCGGACCGTGATATGCGCCCTTCGCAACGGGGCACATATGCTGCACTTCGGTCGTGTAAATCATAACGATCTTCCTTTCTTATCCTCTGTCTCCACAAAAAGCGGAACGTATCCATACGTATTTTTTATCATAGCAAACCCGAACGTCTTTTGCAAGGTGAAAAAACGGAAATACGGGCAAAATCCGTATTCCTTTCCCTCATTTTCCGCTATGCCGCACTTTTCGTTACAGCAGGTGGCGGATCGGGCGCTGGACAACGCTCAGAATCGTATACAGCGCGCGCTTTGCCCAAGGCAGCGTCATTTCTTCAAACCGCGCGCCGTGTTCCGTGCCGCCGTCGTGCAGGGCGAGGCGGCTCTGGCCCATGTATTTTCCGCTCTCTTCTCGCAGCGCGGCATTGACCTCCTCGCTCTCGATGACGAGCATCAGCTCCGTGTCGAGATATGCGCTGCGCATGTCGGCGTTGAATGAACCGACGACGCTCAAATCGTTTCCGATCAAAATCGTCTTCGTATGCAGCGACTGGCCGCAGACGACCTCGTACACGTCGACGCCGCGCGATAAAATATTTTGCTTTTCGCGTAAGTAGTCCGAGCAGCCGCTCGGGTTCGCGCCGTTTTCAACGGCATTCGTCAGCACGCGCAGCTGCCGCGTCTCGGCAAGTGCTTCCAAATCGTTATACATTTTGTCGTTGCAGATGATGTACGGCGTTTGCAGCAGGACGTCATCGCCCTGCGCCATCAGGCGGACAAGCGCGTCCCACAGCTCAGGCGCTTTCGCCTCCGCGCGCGGCGAGCCGCTGAGAAGGCTCACATGCGTGACCGCCGCGGTCTCCACCTCCCAGTCGACGGCGGCAAGCTCTTTTCCATGCACCGCGCATAGCGCCGCGTAGCGCTCCTGCAGCGCGTCGGTCTGCGAGGACGTCTTGCCTGTGATGGTTTTATTCTCCGGCTGCGACCAGACGCTTTCAAAATACGTCAAAAGCTGGGAGACCGAGCTGCCCTCTCCCCCGTCCGACACGACGAGCACGTCGCGGTCGATGTTCTGGTTCTCCTGATATGAGCCGAGGAACAAATCGTTCGAATTTCTTCCGCCGAGGATGTATTTACTCCCGTCGGTGATCAGATACTTGTCGTGCAGACGGTAGTTGAGCTTCCACGGGCGCAGCAGGTCGATGGGATCATAAAAGCGCACCTCCACATTCTCCTCCGCCGCGAGGGCGCGGAGAACGCCGCTGTTTTGCAGATGCAGAAAACCGTTCAGCCCGTCGACGATGACGCGCACCCGCACGCCGCGCTGCGCCGCGCCATAGAGCGCGGCCATCAAATCCTGTCCGCTGCCGTCCGCACGCAGGTCAAAGGTCGAGAAGATGACCTCCCTTTCCGCACTCTCGATGAGCTGCAAGCGCCAGAGCAGCGCACTGTCCGTATCCTCGATGCTCCTCACGCGCTCCTGCGATGCGTCCTCGCTCAATCGGGCTTCATACTGGCTCCACAGCTCCCCTGTCGCCTCTTTTTGCGGCAGCGGGACGAGGATGGCTGTCAGCACCCCATATAAAAGGTACACGCCCAGTGCGATGCCAAGCCATTTCAAGATATGTTTTTGCTTCATTTTTCACCTGCTTATCATAAAACTCATGCCGTCAGTTTATCATAAGGGATGCAAGCTGTCCAGCGGCGCGGCAGCGGTAAGTTTTCCCGACCGAAACGCCGCAACTTTCGCCCAAACGGAAATTTCTCGAAAAGAGGTCTTGACAATCCGCCAATTTCCGACCTATACTTTTTGTAAATTAAAAATACCCCACACGGGTATTGTATTTGTCCCGAAGGAGGAATCAAATTGAAAAAGGAAACCTATGACGTGACCGGCATGAGCTGCGCCGCCTGCTCCAGCCGCGTGGAGAAGGCGGTCGCCCGGCAAAGCGGCGTACAGCAGGTCACGGTCAATCTGCTGAAAAACAGCATGGTCGTCGAATACGACGAATCCCAGCTTTCGTCCGAGCAGATCATCGCCGCGGTCGAAAAGGCGGGCTACGGTGCGTCTCTGCATGCAAAGCCCGGCAGCGCCCCCGCCGCGCAGACTGCCGAGACCGGCGGCGCCAGCGCCGCACAGAAGGCGTACAGCGACATGAAAAAGCGTCTCGCCCTCTCGCTCATCTTCACCATCCCGCTGTTCTATCTCTCGATGGGCCACATGATGGGCTGGCCGCTGCCCGCGTGCTTCCTCGGCATGGAAAATGCGATGACGTTCGCATTCACGCAGTTTTTGCTGCTGCTGCCCATCGTCTATATCAACCGCCAGTACTATATCGTCGGCTTCAAGACGCTGTGGCAGCGCTCGCCGAACATGGATTCGCTGATCGCACTGGGCTCCAGCGCCGCCATCGTGTACGGCATCTACGCCATCTATAAGATCGGCATCGGCTTTGGAAGAATGGACATGGACACGGTGCACACCTATATGATGGAGCTGTACTTCGAGTCCGCAGGCACGATCCTGACGCTCATCACCATGGGCAAGACGATGGAGGCCCGCGCCAAGGGCAAGACCTCTGATGCCATCACAAAGCTCATGGACCTTGCGCCCAAGACCGCGACGGTCGAGCGCAACGGCGTCGAGAGCGTCATCCCCGTCGAGGAGGTCCAACTCGGCGACGTGCTGATCGTCAAGGCGGGCGAGAGCGTCCCCGTCGACGGCGTCGTGCTCGAGGGAACGTCTTCGGTCGACGAATCCGCGCTGACGGGCGAGAGCATCCCCGTCGAAAAGCAGGCGGGAGACAGCGTCATCGGCGCGACCATCAACAAATCCGGCTATTTCAAGATGCGCGCGACCAAAGTCGGCGACGATACCGCCCTTTCCCAGATCGTACGCCTTGTGGACGAGGCCACGAGCTCCAAAGCGCCCATCGCCAAGCTCGCCGATAAGGTCAGCGGCGTGTTCGTCCCCGTCGTCATCACGATCGCCGTCATCGCAACGGCAGCATGGCTGCTGACGGGCCACAGCGTGGAATTTGCGCTGTCCATCGGTATTTCCGTTCTCGTCATCAGCTGCCCCTGCGCGCTGGGTCTCGCCACGCCGACGGCCATCATGGTCGGCACGGGCCGCGGCGCGGTGAACGGCATCCTCATCAAGTCTGCCGAAGCGCTTGAGACGACGCACAGCGTCAACACCGTCGTGCTCGACAAGACCGGCACCATCACGCAGGGCAAGCCCGTCGTCACCGACGTCGTCGACGGCGGCATCGGCAGGGACAAACTTCTCTCCGTCGCCGCGTCGCTCGAAAAGCTCTCCGAGCATCCGCTTTCCGAGGCCATCGTGGCCGAGGCGGAGAAGGAATCGCTCACGTTCCTGTCCGTCGACAAATTTGAGCAGATCCCCGGTCAGGGCATCCGCGGCGAGGTCGAGGGCCAGCTCTGCCTTGCCGGCAACCGCCGCATGATGGAAGCAAACCGCATCGAAAACAGTGAGCTGCTCGCACAAGGCGAAGCGCTGGCTGAGGACGGCAAGACGCCGCTCTACTTTGCGCTGGACGGCAAGCTCATCGGCCTCATCGCCGTAGCCGATGTCGTCAAGCCCACGAGCGCGCAGGCCATCGCCGAGCTCTCGAGCATGGGCATTGAAGTCGTCATGCTCACGGGCGACAACGCCAAGACCGCCGAGGCCATCCGCCGTCAGGTCGGCGTGGACCGCGTCGTGGCCGAGGTGCTGCCGCAGGATAAGGAACGCGAGATCCGCCGCTTACAGGAGGGCGGCAAGAAGGTCGCCATGGTCGGTGACGGCATCAACGATGCGCCCGCCCTTGCGCGCGCAGACGTCGGCATTGCCATCGGCGCCGGTACGGACGTCGCCATCGAGTCGGCGGATATTGTGCTGATGCGCAGTGACCTTCTCGACGTCTCGACCGCCGTGCAGTTGAGCCGCGCGGTCATCCGCAACATCAAGGAAAACCTCTTCTGGGCGTTCTTCTACAACGCCATCGGCATTCCCATCGCGGCGGGCGTGTTCTACCCCGCCTTCCAGCTCAAGATGAACCCGATGCTCGGCGCGCTCGCGATGAGCTTCAGCTCGGTGTTTGTGGTGAGCAATGCGCTGCGCCTGCGCTGGTTCAAGGCCAAGCACACGGAGGCAGCACCGAAAACGGTTTCTTCTCCGTCGGATCGCGGAGTGGAGATAGCAAGCAAGGAAATTATGGCAAGTAATGAAAAAGGAGAAACAAACATGGAAAAAGTCATCAGCATTGAGGGCATGGCCTGCATGCATTGCGTGAATTGCGTTCAGCAGGCGCTTTCCGCCGTCCCCGGCGTGAAGGAGGCAAAGGTCGATCTCGAGAGCAAGTCCGCCACCGTCAGCGTGGACGGCAGCGTAACCGACGCGGCGCTCAAGGCCGCCGTGGATGAGGCGGGCTATCAGGCCGTCTCCATCCGCTAAGGCCATGAGAGCCGATCGTGATTCCGTCCGCCGCAAGCTGAAAATTGCCCGCGGCCAGCTCGACGGCATTTTGCAGATGATCGACGACGACCGCTACTGCGTGGACATCTCCAACCAGCTTCTCGCCACGCAGTCGCTCCTCAAAAGCGCCAACCAGCAGATCATGCGCGCGCACATCGAAGGCTGCGTGCGCGAGGCTTTGCAGACCGACCATATCGACCCCAAGCTCGAAGAGGCCTTCCAGCTCCTCGAGCGCATGGCGCAGTCGTGACCGCACAAAAAAGGACGACAGCTATTTTTAGCTGTCGTCCTTTTTTGTTATTCGATCAGATCCTCGCGGTCGAGTTTCTTTTCCGAAAGCTGCTGTGCGGTGTGCTCATGTACGAGCTGGAGTACTACCGCCGTGAGGGGAATGAAAAACACAATACCGACAAGGCCGAAGAGCTTGCCGCCAAGCAATGCCGCAAGGAGCGTCCACAGCGGCGCAAGTCCCACGCTGCTGCCAACCACATGCGGGTAGATGAACTGATTTTCCGTGAACTGCACCGCCTGATAGACGATCAGGCACAGCAGCGCCTTCTCCGGCTGGGCAAGCAGCGTCAGCAGTACGCCGATTGCGCAGGAGGCCAGCGCGCCGATGTAGGGAACAAAGGCGAAGGCCGCCGTCAGCGCGGCGGTCAGCCCCGCGTAGGGAATGCCGCACAGGGAGAACGCGAGAAAGATCATCGTGCCGAGGATCACGACCTCCACGCACTGCCCGGACAGGAAACGGGCGTAGGTGGTGTGCGTCAGGCGCGCGATGCGGCAGACCTGATCGGCCTTTCGCTCGCTCAGGTTGGCGTAGAGGAGTCTGCGGCTCTGTTTAGCAAGGCTGCGCCGGTCGAGCAGCACATAAAACATGATGACGATGGCAAAGGTGACGTTGGCCACCGCCGAGACTGTGGTACCGGCAAGATCCACCACCGAGTCGATCAGCGCGCCGGCGCCGGTGAGCGCCTTTTCCAGCACCGTTTTCCAATCGAGCGCGGCGATGCGATCGGTGAGCTCGCTTGTATCCACGCCGTGATCCGAGAGAAGGCGCGCCCAGTCCGGCCAGTTCTCCCTGACCAGTGTGCCGATGCTCTTGAGCGACGCGGCAAGCTGCGGCAGCGCCAGAACGCACAGCAGTACCACGACGATGACCACGCACAAAAGCGTCAGCAGCAGGCTGAGAAGGTCAATGTGTTTTTCCTTTGCCTTTGGCATCAGGCGCGTCAAACGTCCTGCGATGCCCTGCATCGGCACACTGAGGACAAACGCCATCAATAACCCTATGATCACCGGCGTGAAGAGGGTAGCGAGCCTCGTGAGAAACGCCGCGACTTCGTTGAGATTCATCAGCGCGGCATAGAGCGCCACGCCGAACGCGACCAGAAGAAATTGCTGTTTTCCTTTTTTATCCATTGTTCTTTTCTGCACCTTCCGCGCGTTCGCTCTGCCACCGGAGCGGAAGTGCCGAACGCTGTGCATATCCTTTCAGGTTAATTATAGAATGGCTTGCGCTGCATTGCAAGTTCTTTTGCCCGTCGCTTGGTAGTTTCTCCCGCCCGCTGCTTTTTTCGCGCAGACTTTTGCGGAAAATCAGCATTTCTCCCCTTGGCGCGGCGGTGATCGTCTGCTATACTGAAAGGAACAAAAGCACATCGGGCGGGCGTTGACGCTTCCGATGGAAAGGAAGGCTCAGAATGAATCGAACGGGGAACGGCGCCGCACTCTGCGAGGATCCGCATGACTTTCTTGTCATGCAGAATCTCTATGACGCGGCGGTTCGGCAGCTCACGTTGAAATTCAATATTCTCAACAGTGAATTCAATGTTCTTTATGCACGCAATCCCATTCATCACATCGACGGGCGCGTCAAATCGCAATCGAGCATCGTCGCCAAGCTCATCAAGCGCGGCCTGCCGCTCTCGATCGAGTCCGCGCGAAAAAACATCAACGACATCGCGGGCGTGCGCGTCGTTTGCAGCTACATCGACGATGTCTACCGCGTGGGCGAGATGCTGGCGCGGCAGACGGATGTGGAGATCGTCAAAAAGCAGGACTACATCCAGACGCCGAACTACAACGGCTACCGCTCGCTGCACATGGACATCAAGGTGCCCGTCTACCTCTCCGACCGGACGGAATACGTCGTGGCGGAGATCCAGCTGCGCACGATCGCCATGGACTTCTGGGCGAGCCTTGAGCACGATATCCGCTACAAGGTCGACAAAACGAAGCTGCCCGAGGGCATCAACGAGGAGATGTTCGAATGCGCGGGCAAGATCGCTGAGATCGACCGCCAGATGCAGGACATGTACCAGCGCATCAAGGCCTCGGATGCCTACAACGAAGATTGAGTCCCCTACATAAAGGAAAAAGGATGCATCGAAAGACGCATCCTTTTTGTTTTTTCACTGCTTTTTGTGATACCCGCAGTCGCAGTAGGGGCCGCCGGAGGCGAGCGTGTACTCGCGCACGAAATCCGACGCGCCGCCCGCGTCGCTCATCGTGTAGTCGAGATGGCACAGCGCGGGCGTCAGATCGTAGAGCCCCAACACCTGCATCAGCGTGCAGATGCCGCAGGTCGTGAAGCGCGCCTCGTAGCCGCTGCCGTCCTCGTACTCGAAAAAGTCCATGTTCCACGAATAGGGGTTGTGATCGCCCGTGCGCAGCTTCGCCGTCGCCTTCATGTCCTCGATGTCCTTGGGCGTGAACTTTTTCTTTCCGCTCGCGCGGCAGAAAGCCTTCATCGTAGGCGTCATCATCGCCGCGGCGTAGTAGTCCGTCAGCGTTTTGATGTTCGGCCGCTGCGGCATGCACAGGATAAACGCGGCGAGCATCGCGCAGTTGACGATGTTCATTTCGAAGCGGTCGCGCTTGTCAAATTCCGGCAGCTTCGCGATGATCTCGCGATATTTCTTTTTGGCACGCGCCGCAACGTCCTTCGCCTGCTCCGCGGTCAGGTCGAATTCGACCGTCAGGTGCTTTTCAAACGATCCGGCAAACAGCGCCCACATGCCCGCATGCCTTCCAAGATACTTCATTTGCTCTCCCCTTTTCAAGTTTAATCTCTCAAACTCGTCTGCATTTTTGACTGCCGCCTTGCTTTTGGTCATAGTATACCGAGGGCGGGAGCGCTTGTCAATGCGGCGCAAAAAAGCAGCGGTTCTGATGAACCGCCGCTTTTTTCAGTTGGATTTACTTGCCCTGATAGGCGCGATAGGATCGTGCGGATTTTGCCTTTGAGCGCAATTTCTGTTTTGCCGTTCTTCGCGGCCTCAACCGTGATCTACTGCACCTCGCGTTAGCTCCTGCCTGCTGTCGCGAAACAGGCGGCGCTGGATCTTGAGAAACCGTGCTCGGCAGTCTGTCCAGCCACAGAAGCAGAAAAGCCATTCAGTGCCGCCAAACAAGCGTTAATGGTCGACGGCGCGTAGTTTCTCGCGCGCAGATCGTCTTTCCAAAGGCGGATCATCTCTCGCGTGACCGCAGCGCCGCTCAAAAATGCGGCAAAGCTTAGCAGCGCGCGGCGGTACTTCTCGATCGTCGCCGCGGCGCGCTCTTCGTTTTCAAGTGCTTTCAAATAGGCTTCGACCATCTTGTCAGTCATATAAATGTTCCATAATAAAAATACCCCTATCTCTCTTGATAGGGGTATTGTAACGTATTGTCGCGGATTTCGAACAGTGAATTGCACTCCCGCAGCTATGAATATAAAAAAAGAAGCCACTCTCTTGAGTGGCTTCTCTCCATGTTGGCGCTACCTATCT
>ERZ1034844.1683-NODE-1683-length-10162-cov-10.128723_pt1 | contig 10162 bp, 8 predicted proteins | sample MGYA00520594_ERZ1034844 | MGnify/ENA primary metagenome ERZ1034844 (study PRJEB33766, sample SAMN09781733) | gut metagenome | biome: gut microbiome | host: Homo sapiens | place: Madagascar | study: EMG produced TPA metagenomics assembly of the PRJNA485056 data...
CACTCATATTGCTTATCCTGAACTGCTGAACGCTTCTCAAGATTTTCATATAATTGCTTTAATGAATACTCGGTTAATTTATTTGAATGCTTATCTGTAAGAGATGTATCAATGTAAGACTTCATTGTACCTTTATCATTTATAACTGTATCATGGTTAAAGTTCTCACCGACTTTATATGTTTTCAAATGCATATGATTCATTGTCTGTATCACATATAGCATAACTTCCCATTCTGGATTATTTGCTATAAACTCAACTGCACAGTTCCATATTCCACCCATCTCTGTCATTAATTTATTGGCTTGTTCTTTTGTCAAATCATTCCTACTCTTAAAATCTGTCAGGCTTTGATTATATTTTGCCTCTGATTCTTTAAAAGGTACAAGCTTCATAAGATTATTAGATAGTTCCTTTCCTATCTGCATTGCTACAGTAGGTGACATTTTTGTAGTATCTTTAAATCTGTCTGCTATTGTATCAGTTGCCAATGCTAATACCTGTGAACCACAAATATTAGATGCATAATCTTCATACTGTGCATTGTAAAATTCTTCTGTCTTATAATAGGCTTCTGCTGTTATGTCAATCTGTTGTTGTAACTTATCTATAATATCTGATGTAATATTTAAACCACTAAATGCACTATCATAATTACTTAGCTGAGATTGTATATCTGTTGTTGGTCTATTAGATACGAAATATGTATTGTAATAATATCTACTGTATTCATCCTCTGGCATTTCAAACTTTCCATCTGCAGATACTATACTTCTACTAACTGTATTTTCCTCTGTGTCAGATGCACTTAAATTTGCTATTTGTGATGATATATTTTGAATGTCTGATTTTATTTGTCCTAATTCTGATTGATTGTCTATAATAAAATCTTGTATTGATTGAACTTGTGATACTGTGTCTGTTGTTGAATCACTTGGTAATTGCAACTGTAACTGTTGTATGTCATCTGATATTGAATTAATATCTGTTGATAATCCAGTGCATCTGTTCATTACCTCACGTATCATTTGAACAATTCGTTTTATTATTAGCTTATCAGCATCAGATAAACTATCTATGTACTCTTTTAATTCCCTATTTGTCATGTCTGCTGGATTGCGTGATTGAGATTGCAAATTTGGATGTTGATTTGAAGTTGTTTCCTGTTTATCAACTAATCTACCTTGAGAGTCAATTTGAAGATTTGTTACTCTTACTTGATTAGATGTCATCTTTGTTTTGAGTTCATCTTTGTTTACTGTGTAATTTTGATGTGTATGTATGTCCTCTAAAATATATTGTTTTATTGTATTGTTATTATGTGGGTCTCGCTTCTTTTCTTTGCATCTGTATATTGGTATCATTGTATGTAATGCCTCCTATATATGATGAATGGGAACCACTCGGGTTCCCATTGCTTGGTGATGTTACATTCCATATTTTACTTTCATTGCTTCAATGACTTCTTCTGCTGTCATGGTCGGTTCTCCAAGGATTTGGATCTTTTGTTCATGGGTGATGTCTAAACCACTCTTTTCATAGTTGAATGCTGCATCTAAAACATCTAAGGAGTCTGGATCGGTGTACCAGGCTCCATATGGGCTAACCTCACCAGTGTAAATAAACTGAACTGTGTTTGGTTCTACATACCAGTATGCTACTATTTTATAACCTTTGGTTGTTGTTAGATCCAGCTTCTTGATGAATTCTCCCGTGTCTGGTTGCAGACTAAATGTGAAGTCACCTGTGGATTTGCCTGCTGTTTCTGTACCATATATGTCTGGATTTAGCATGTGTGCCATAGATGCACTTGTGTGCTCTGCCATGTAATCATATGTTTCACTATATTCAGGCCAGCTTTCTGATGTATGACTTTCTGTTGCGTCTGATTTATTCTCGCCACTGCTAGTGGTTATTTCGAGTTTGGAGAGGGCTGTGTTGTAATAAAGGGTGATGGCATCTGAAAGGGTGATCGCTTCATCCCATGCTGTTTCACTGCCAATTAAACCTAACTCCTGTGCTTTTACAAGTGTTTTGTATATATCCTCTGGACATCCTTTATCTGGATTCTGGATTGCATAACTTATTTCCTCTGCTTTACTCTTTAATCCCTGCTCTGTTAGAATGTCTCCACCATTCTTTGTGTCTGTAAATGCATTGCTTGATTCATCTATATTTACTGTTGCTAAGCCTTCCTCACCATATAACATGTTGATTATTGTATAGATTGCTTCACCTCTTGATATTGCTGAGTCATAAGTTTTACTATTCAATGAACCATCTTCTGTTAATAAGTAGCTGTATGGTAATGAAAATGCTACTGCTTGATTATAGATTGATTCGCCTGCTGTTGTTTCTAACTGACTTAAGTAGGCTTTGTAATCATCTGATTCCTGTACACTTACTGGATTTGTTGCTCTTGTAATCAATGCTAAGAATTGTGCTCTTGTGATGTAATCATTTGCATATGATTCTGCTTCATCCTCCATTGGTAATAGACTAAAATATGCATTTAAACCAATACTAAATAACTGCTCATCTGTTAAATCGTCTGAGTCTGTAAAGTTATCTCTGACTGCATCCACCAGTTTATTGTAGTTGTCCTCGTTAGATACGAAGTCTACAAATTCAGTTGAAAAAATCACCTCTGCTAAGTAGTTGTCCTGTGTTTCGCCTTCCCAATTCTTGTAAAGCATTCCACTCTTTGCTCCTGTAGAACCTGTAATTCCTAGGATTTTATCCCATGAGGCTCTTATGTCTTTGTAGGTTGTTAGACTGCCTAACTCAATCCAGTCGAGAGATGATATTTCCTTATTGTCTACTGTGTCCAGCTCTGCATATTCCAGTTCTATCTGCTCGTTTTCTCGCATCATATCATATGCCTCTTGTTTAGTTGTTGACGCACACCCGAAAAGTTGTGACGCAATAATCACCATCGTGATTGTGGGGATGATTACTCTTTTGATTTTCATGTATTTTCCTGACATGGTGGTGTTCCTCCTGCTTTGATAATGAGCGAGGGCATCTGTTGAGGTAGCTGTACTACCTCATAATGCCCTCTAAACTCAAAAATTTTAATTATAATTTTTTCTTCTTTTTATTGAAATGCTCTGAAAAATGCTTACTAATTTTTTATACTGCTATAACTATCTGTACTGCTTGTAATGCTAAACCCATTACCATTAGTGTTTCCTGTGGATGTTTTTTAATAAATTCATGTATCGAGCATAAAGTATTTGCTTTTAACAATTCATTTACTGTATCCGATACTGCTGAATCAGTGCTATCTTGTAGTTCATCTAAATGCTTGAATAATTCATACCCATTTTTCGATATAGAATATTTATGCGTAAATACACTCTCTTTAATAACTCCATTATTTATCCAAAACTTCACACATTTATCATATGTTTCTCTGGAAATGCCTGTATCCTCTACTGCTTCAAAAGCATTGTACTTTTCATCAAATGTTGCATTTTCAAATCCCTCATCTTTAAACTCGTCCAATACCTTTAACCATAGCAGTACTGATAACTGCTCGGTTGTTAATGCCTGTTGTGTTCCCATACATTTTATCCTCCATGTGTTTGGATTTATTATATCGTCTTTAAGCATAGTTTTCAATGCTTTTAGCATTATTTATATGCCCTAAAGCCATACTATAAATCATAAACTATTACTATTGGAGGTTTTTCTATGATTAATGGTCTTGGATATAAACTGCAAAAACTTAGAACACAATTTAATATGTCTCAAAAGGAAGTTGCTGTTGCAATAAATACCTCTCCATCTATCATATCTAACTATGAAAGTGGCGAACGTACACCAAGTGTAGAAAATCTCATGGCACTTGCAAGATTGTATCATTGCTCTACTGATTACCTACTTGGTTTTCAGTCAAATGATAATGACAACATACTTGATGTTTCTATGCTTTCTATAGAGCAGAAAATATTATTACAACAATTCCTAGCCAGTATAAACCAATAGCCAATGCACTTATGAGTTTGCATTGGCTATTTCTATATCTTTGATTGCTGCTTTTAGTTGCTCATGTATTACATGAATTGTTCGCTGATATACTTCATCTGCGTGTTGCTGTTGCAAATCATTCTCTAGTAAAATAACTAAACTTAATGTGTCTTGCAGATTATCGTTGATAGTATCTAAAATATTAATCATTGTATTCTCCTCCTCTCCTAATGTTGTAGTGGAGGGTAACGCTGGGCGAGGTGAATTGCAAGAGTTTTGCAGAGAAAAAGCAGTAGCTTTTGTGGGCTACTGCTTTTGGGTTAATTTAAGATGGTTTCAAATTCGTATGCTCCATCTTCTACTGCTGATGGTGGTAAGATGTTGGTATTGTCATCTGGAAGTGTTGGATTTAAAAATAGTATACCATAAACACTTGTTGACTCTGGACTGTTCCAATATTTATTGTAATAGTAGCTTGGCTGGGTACAGGTAAACTTGATTGCATATACCGATGTACCTGTGGCTGACTCTGGATTGCTGGTCTTGTAACTCTTTTTAGTTCCTATATACTGTGGTATTGTGAAACTACTTGTTATGTTTGAAAAGTTATCTATTGCATATTCGAATTTATCTGTAGTATTTAACTTGTCAAACCATGTATTGTTGTTACCATGGGTGTATATGTCTAGTATTCTAGAATCTGCTGCTGTGCTAAACTTAATATTTGAAGCTCCTTTGGCACTTACTGTGTAGGTTACTAAATCCTTGTTGGATACGTTAGTACCTATGGTTGCTGTGTTTGCTGAGGCTGTTGCACTACTTGGAATGTCTGTGCTTCTGGTGCCACTTGGTATTTTGAAATTTCCTAAGGTTGTAGTGACTGGAACATCACTTGTCAACTGCATCACTCCTGAGTGCTGTGGTGCTGATAACTGTACTGTCATTTGTAGAACTGGCTCCCAGACTGCATAAAGTGTTGTGTTATCTCTTATGGTGTAATTCTCTGTTCTTGATAGTGAATAAACATCAAATTGTGTGTCTGGTACTGTTGCGTTCTTATTTAAACTGTAACCTAGGAATCTGTACTGTATTCCATTGGTGTCAGTTTTGGTCAGCTTGTTGTTTATACCTTTATTTGCGCTGATACGATTATTTTTAAAGCCTCCATAATATGGTTTTATATCAAAAGTATGGTTTAGTTCGGAATTGTACATTGTATATTCTAATACTTTTGATGCTGAATCATTATTGAATTGACCACCATTAAAATTAATAGTGAGGGTAATTGGTTTTTCCCAGATAGCGTATAAGTCAATCGATGCACCATCCGATGCTGTCAAATTTTTAACTTCCTGCTTATCTGTATAGGTTGCTGTTTTCTGTGTTGGTGATGTTCCCCAGCCTACAAACTTATAGCCTCTTTCATAATAAATATTGTTGTATGTAGTGCTATTTGGTCGTGTAAATTTATTCGGTGTTAGTTTTTGTTTTACATCATATGTAAATATTTGGTCATAAGTGCCTTGGGATGTATTCCAGTTGTTATTACCATTGAATCTTATGGTGTATTTGATAGGCTCCCAGTATGCATAAACTGTACTATCTACTGTTGCTTCGTATATAGTATCTTTACTTACCTGTGTACCACCTGTTGCTGATGTGTACCAGCCTTTAAACTTCCAACCTTCCAATTTAGGATTTGGTAAATCGCCATATTTTTCTTTATAAGTTACTTTCTTACTTGCTATTTCATTTCCTGTTATGTCATGTGAAGCATTTGATGGCTTATTATAATTGAAATTCAAATTAAATTGTCTTTTTACCTCTACTGATTTTGTAGCACTTATGTTACCTGCACCATCTACTGCTGCTACGTGGAAATATTTATAACCATAATTAACTGGTACAGATGTACCTGTTGTTTCTGTTCCTTTAGATGTTGTTAATGTTTCTGTTGCGTTATTACTAAATAAATATCTGTATTTCTTTACTCCTGTTGTAACTGTTAATGATTTCTTCTCTGACCTATCTATCAAACCTGATGCAGTTGTATCATCTTTGCTAAAGCTCTCTACATAGTACCAATATGTACTTCCATTATCATCTGCTGAATATGACATTTTACTGTTATTCTGTGATACATTTGGTGTGTTTGGTTTTGCTACGTCTTGAGCTGATGCATCGGTTGTTGTGTATGTGTTAAATAATAGCTGATTAAGATAAAATATAAGGTTTGCTAGTATCTTTTGTTCATCGGGTGTTGCCTGCCCACTGCTATGCCCCGTCATAATTAGTGCACAATTGTTTTTAATAGTTAGATATGATGGAGCTCTTACTCCACCAGCATTCAAAGATCCACCTTTTGAAAATTCTAGATATGATGTTCCATCAGTAACTATCTGTCCAAGCGTATGTGCAGGAGGTATATTTAATCTAGTACCTACATCTCCAATACTCCACGGATATGTTGTGAATAATCCTTTTTTCTTTATAACTACCCAATCATCTACGCACATATCTGAAGTTCCATTTGCTATTCCTACTCCTACATAATGTGCTAGTCTATTAAAGTTAGGATGACTTAATGTGTCATTGATAATTGTATCATGTCCAAATGCAACTCCACCACCAGCTCTTATAAATCCTTCTGTGCATTCACTAGCATATCTACTTAATTCTTTACCCCCATTAGCATCCCATGTTCCAAAGAATATAACATTGTACTTCCAGTTTCCATTTGGGTCTTTTAACCAACTATCAGGCGTTTCATTAAACTGCTCTATAGATACACTATCTACTTTTATAATGCCTTTACCATATCCATTATTTTCCATCCATACCTTAAGCTGATTCGCAGCTCCATCCGCTGGATATACCTGTAAGCATTTCACTTCTTTTACTGATTTATAATCAATTCCTACTGTTTCGTATGTGTTTCCACCATCGGATGATTTATAAACTTTGAAGTTTTTATTTGAATAATTGTATTGACTCCAATCAAGAGAAACTGAACCATATCCATTCGTGTTTGGTGTTAATGTAAAAGGTATGTTCTGCAACCTTGCTGTCATTGCATATGCACTCAAACTAAACAGTAACATCATCACGCATAATACTGACGCAAGTATTCTCTTCTTTTTCTCTCTAGTTTTTTGTGACATTATTCTATTCCCTCCCTCTCTGAAATTGGTCTCTTTGCACTTCCGATTTTTTCTAAAAAATTTTTAACCCCTACGCTACCAGCACATTTAGCATATATGCATTACTCGTGAAATGACCTATGCTGTTTACTATCGTTCAGAAGTATGAAGAAATTGAAAACCCCTAGGTTTGCAACTTCCCTTGCAAATCTGAAATTATTTGATATTGCTGGAAACACATATAATGTACTCGGAATGCTTTGTGATTTTTACTAAATGCATACTGTGTTTGGCATACACAAATAAAATTTTATGCATTTCTATTTTGAGTTCCTTGCTGAATAAACTCTTTTTTCTCGTCCTAGCACTTCTCTCTTGTAATTATAGTAAGTGTTCCTGCTGATTGTTTTATACTTACTGTCTGGCAACTGCTTTCGCAAGTCTCCAGAAATGTTATTCATAATTACATCATCGGGATATCCATTTTTAATGCCATCAATAATACATTGGACTGCTATCTGCTTTTTCTTTGTGTTAAACACATCTCCCTTTTGTGTGCCTATTCTAACTCGCTGTTCCTCTGGTAAAAACTCATTTTCTGCTATCTTCCTTTGCAATGCTTGGCTTGTCCTCAAACGTATATCCAACAATTCTTTATTGGCTTGGTCAAAAGCATCCTGCACCTGTTTTTCTGCAAGTTGTAGAAGTGCTTCTTCCACCCCTGCTAATATAGGGTCAACAAATGTACCAGTTTTTGGTATTGCTACATCCAAAGCTTTCTTATAATTGTCTGTGTTAATATATGGCTCGTTCAAAAATACAAGATTAATGTTATCCTTAAACAATCTCTTGTATTCTATTGGTCCGGTCACATTATCTCTGGAAAATCTGCTGACACTATCAAAAACAATCGTGTCTCCTGCCTTTACAATTTTAAGCAGCCTGTCTAATATGACACAGCCATTATAATCTCCACCACTGTGTGTCTCCTCATAAATTAGTGCTGTTGGATATGCTCTCAATATATTTACCTGTTGTCTGCCTATTTCTTGATGCTTTGTTGAAATCCTACAGTAACCATATATCTTTCCCATTATGTACTCACACCTCTCTTTCATGCCCTGCACAAATTTAACCAACATTAAAAATTATATTTTTCTATTATCTTGAAAATATGCTATTTTTAAGGATTTCCTCACAATTTCTATACTTTTTCCACAAGCTTAAAATTTATATTTTATAATCAGTGTTCTAACAGCAAAAGTGCATTGCATATCCCATCAGATAATCAATGCACTTTTGTTTTAGATGTGTTTTATAATAGACCGAAGTAGTCAAGCAGGACTGCTCTGAATAACATCTCCTCTGAAATTGGTTTGACCTTGGATTTGATGAGGTCTAAATCTGATTCCTTGATACTTTGAAAATTGCCTTGTCTGTCATGTCTACATATAAAGCAATCTCCTGCTATGATTGTTTGTGGTTCCTTGATTGCTACTCTTGGTTCTAAACCAATCAGCCAGCCTTCTTCATTACAGACTAGGTCTATCTCTTCTGTAAGGGCAGTACACTCAATCAATCCTCCGACAAACTTCTGCTCTGCTTCAAGTGTATTTTCTATCTCCATGAATCCTTGATTATCTTTTGTAAATCCATATACTTTCATAGTGTGCTCCTTATAATAAATGTGGCAGGTGCCTTTGTTTGCACCTGCCTTTTACTGGGTTACTTTGTTTGGTTTTCTGTTACTGTTGTTTTCTCAATTTTTGTATCTGCTGACTGCTGTGGTTTTGACTGCTCTAACTTTTCCAATGGAGCTACAATTACATTATCGTCCTGCATCTTTGCCCCTGCACTAATGATATGCATATCGAGTAATGTTTTCACTTTTTCCTCTGTGAAACTGGTTCGCTCATAACGTGAGGAAATCACATCATACATTGTATTTCCTTTTTCCTTGTGAGTTCCAATCACAATATAAAATAGGTTTGCTAAACAATCATCCTCGACCATTGGAATTAAGGTATTTGTATGAACCTTTTTCATCATGTTTGTTGTAAAGAAGTTCTCTGTATCAAGAATCAACTCTCCTGCTTCGGATAATGCCAAACCATAAACCTCATCTGTTGTAAGACCTTTGATTGCATCCTTGATCTGCTTTTCTGTCAGCTCAACGACTTCTCCCTTTGGTAAACTGTACGCTTCATAACAGATAGCTCTTGTTCCTAAAAATATTTCATTTGTTACTACTAATTTTCTACACATATTGTTTTCCTCCTGCGCTTTGCATTTTATTATATTGTTTTGGGCTTTTCTTTTACTGCCCTCCTTACATTTAATACAATAACGCTGGGAAAGTGTGGTGTCAGTGGTGGGAATAGCCAAGGATTTATTTATGGAATATACGAAGTGACGGAAACTACTTACTGATTTGAAAAATGGCAGAACGTGTAACCACTCTGTCATTTCACATTTTTTTGCATAAAATTAGAGAGTCTGTAGCTACTGCAACAAACTCTCATTTCTATCCTTTTTATACATACTTAGGCACAAAAACGAAATAAGTAAATCATAGGTAAAAACTTAATTACAAAATGTTCAAAAGCCCTATTTTACTACGTTTCAGCCATTTTATTATAGACTGCCGTGGCAAATAAATAGTATTTTTATCATCTTTTCATATCTCCATTTAAGTCTTGTATTTCTTCTCAAACGCTTGATATTTCAGGGTTTTCCGACTTTTGAGTTTTCCTTTCTTTTCAAGGTATCTTCTCAAATCTTCTCATATTTTCTTATGTTTTTCCCTGCAATCTTGGTAAATCCGTTGGTAAAGCAAGCGTCCTTACCAACGGGCTTTTTTAACTATTCGCTATCCGATATACTTCTTCCTTTGCATCATCAAAATTCACATGGGTGTAAGTGTTCAAGGTTACACTGATGTCTGCGTGACCCATGATATACTGCAAGGTTTTCGGATTCATACCGGATTTTGCCATATTAGAGCAAAAGGTGTGCCTGCATACATGAGGGGTAACTTTCGGCATCTGGAT
>ERZ1034844.1686-NODE-1686-length-10158-cov-3.750668_pt1 | contig 10158 bp, 8 predicted proteins | sample MGYA00520594_ERZ1034844 | MGnify/ENA primary metagenome ERZ1034844 (study PRJEB33766, sample SAMN09781733) | gut metagenome | biome: gut microbiome | host: Homo sapiens | place: Madagascar | study: EMG produced TPA metagenomics assembly of the PRJNA485056 data...
CATTCGTGCGGAGCAGGGCTTTCTCATTTAGACCTAATCAAAAATTTATATCAACAACAATTCATATCATTTAGTACTAACCAAAATCAACGGTTATTTAACCTCAATCTGGCGAGCAGCCTTCTGCACGTTCTGCTCAACCTTCGGAAGGTCGATTGTGAGCACACCATCGCTGACATTAGCTGCAATCTTCTCCTTGTCGACATCATCAGGCAAGAGAAGTGTCTGCTCGAACTTGGTGTAAGAGAACTCGCGGCGCAGATAATGCTCCTTCTTATCCTCATCCTTCTTCTCGTTCTTCTTCTCCATCTTGATGTGCAGATTGCCGTCGGCATCGATGTTGATGTTGAAGTCGTCCTTCTTCATTCCGGCTGCTGCAAGCTCTACTGTATAATCGTGTTCTGTCTCTTTAACATTTATAGCTGGGGCGGTTGCGTTAGTACGCGGCATAAAGTCGGTATCAAAAAAGTCGTTGAAAACTTCTGGCATCCATGAATTTCTCATTACTGGTAACATATCAAATACCTCCTATTTATATTTTAATTTTTACGTTTATCGTTTGCTTGCCTTTGGGCTTCCGTCCATCGGCTTGCACTATTCATAATGCAACTTACGTACCAATGCCGAAATCGCCCATAAAAACAATAAACAGTAAGTAATATTGGCAGTTTGGCGACAAATAGTCAGCTCAGGCGGACACTTTGGCGTGTTTTACTTGCAATAGCAATCGTCTTAAAGAGGCGTTTGCCCGACGCGCACCGACCGATGCAGATGTCTGCACCGACCGACGCAGATGTCTGCACCGACCGACGCGGATGTCCGCACCGACCGACGCAGATGTCCGCACCGACCGACGCGGATGCTCATAGTAACACGGGCGCAACGTTGTTAAAGCGAAAAAAATATAGCAAAAACACTTGGTCGTTTCATAATTAATATGTATCTTTACCCCGTGAATTTAGAAACCGCACACTGAATAAGTTTTGTGCGTACACAGACATTATATATTTCCTATATACTGCTCGCGCGAGCGTAAGTATAACTCGGTTCTCTTCGGTGTTCTTGACGGAGGAAGTGTTGTTGTATTTACGCAATTTTTGTTTTATTACGTTTCTACACAACTCCTCGCTTCCTCTTCGCTAAAGCACCGCAGGTTGCCCCTCAAAGAAGACCATAAACTTTAAAATACTACACCTATGGAACTAAAACAAGCTACTGCCGGCACAATGGAGTCCGGCGACATCATGATTCAGATAGCCCCCTGCGAGAAAGAGGGTCTGAATATTGATTTGCAAAGTTCGGTTGCCTACCAGTTTGGCGACCAGATTCGTAAGGTGATTGTTGAGACACTCGAAGGACTCGGCATCACCCGTGCTGAGGTGCACGCCACTGACAAGGGCGCGCTCGACTGCACTATCCGCGCACGCGTCACCGCGGCTGCCGTGAGAGCTACGGGCAAAGACGTGTGGAAAGACTAACCCCTAAACTTTTTGACCTATGAAACGACTAAGAAGAACTATGATGTTCGTACCGGGAAACAACCCTGGTATGATGCAGGATGCCTATATATATCATCCCGACTCAATAATGCTCGACCTTGAGGACTCTGTGACAATGGCAGAGAAGGACGCTGCACGCCTGCTCGTCTACAACGCGCTGAAGACTATTGACTACGGCACGACGGAGATGGTGGTGCGCATCAATCCGCTGAACACACCGTATGGCAAGAAGGACATCGAGGCTGTGGTTAAGGCTGGCGTCGACGTGATACGTATGCCGAAGACCGAGACCGCAGAGGAGGTAATAGAGGTGGAGCGCGAGATTGAAAAGGTGGAGCAGGAACTGGGTTGCGTGGGTCGCACACAGATTATGGCTGCACTGGAGAGCACGCTCGGCGTGGTGAACGCCTACGCCATAGCTACCGCTTCTAAGCGCATGATGGGCATCGCGCTCGGCGCGGAGGACTACTGCGCCAACCTGAAGACACAACGCTCACCCGAGGGCATGGAGCTGCTCATGGCACGCCAGACCATCGTGGTGGCAGCTCGTGCGGCTGGCATCGACGCGCTCGACACCGTCTACTCTAACCTCAACGATATGGAGACATTCCGCAAGGAGGTGGAGCTGATTCATCAGTTGGGCTTCGACGGAAAGTCGATTATCAACCCGCGCCAGATAGAGATTATCAACGAGGTGTTCACACCGACACAGAAGGCTATCGACAAGGCTCTCGCCGTTATCGCAGCCATCAAGGAGGCTGAGAAGAAAGGCTCGGGCGTAATAGCCGTGAACGGTAAAATGGTTGACCGACCAGTGGTGATACGCGCACAGCGCGTCATCGACTTGGCACTGGCTTCGGGCGTAATTAAACAGGAGGACATAGCATGAGCACACTGAACGAAAGACATACCCTCGCCGAGCAGGTGGCTCAGGCCATGGGAAAGAGCGTATATAATAATGTAGAGGCACACAAGGACATCACTCCACGCCTCGAACTGCAGCAGAAGAGTCCCAAGCTCATGACGCTCGAAGAGGCTATACGCCACTCGGGACTGAAGGACAGCATGACAATATCGTTCCACCACCACTTCCGCGGTGGAGACAAGGTGGTGAATATGGTTGTGGATAAGCTCGCCGAGATGGGATTTAAGAATCTGCACCTCGCGGCTTCGAGCTTGCAGGACGTACACGAACCGCTCATCGAGCACATTCGCAACGGCGTGATCACAGAGATTTCGACATCCGGTCTGCGCGGCGAACTGGCCAAGGAGATTTCGCACGGACTGATGGAGAAGCCGGTGGTGTTCCGCTCGCACGGCGGACGCGGCGAGGCTATCGCTTCGGGCGAGTTGCACATCGACGTGGCGTTCCTCGGCGCTTCTTCTTCAGACCCGCTCGGCAACGCCTGCGGCTACTCGCGCTCGGAGAATGCCAAGAGTATCTGCGGCTCGCTCGGCTACGCGCTGCCCGACGCTCACTACGCCGACAAGGTGGTCATCCTCACCGACGACCTCGTGCCTTATCCTAACACTCCGAACTCTATCTCGGAGCACGACGTAGACTACGTGGTGGAGGTTGAGTCGGTAGGCGACTCGTCGAAGATTGCTTCGGGTGCCATCCGCGACACAAAGAACCCGCGCGACATACTGCTCGCTCAGCAGGCTGCGAAGGTGATCGTGAACAGTGGCTACTTCAAGAACGGCTTCTCTATACAGACCGGTTCGGGCGGTGCTTCGCTCGCTGCCGTTAAGTACATCCGCCAGAGCATGATAGACCAGGACATCAAGGCTTCGTTCGCCCTCGGCGGCATCACGGCTCACATGGTGAAGATGCATGAGGAGGGACTCATCGAGCGCCTAATCGACGTGCAGTCGTTCGACAAGGTGGCTGCCGAGTCGCTCAAGAACGACCCGAAGCACAAGGAGGTGTCGGCTTGCGAATACGCAAGCATGCACGAGCAGGGTGCGGCTACGCACTATCTCGACATCGTGATACTCTCGGCTCTTGAGGTGGACGTCAACTTCAACGTCAACGTGCTCGTAGGTAGCGACGGCATCATACGCGGTGCTATCGGCGGACACCCCGACACAGCCGAAGACTCTGCACTCTCTATCATCGTCTGCCCGTTGCTCCGTGGCAGAATACCGTGCGTGGTGAACGAAGTGACAACGCTCATCACTCCGGGTCGCACCGTAGACGTTGTTGTCACTGAGTACGGCATCGCTGTCAACCCTGCCCGACCGGAGATAGCCGAACGCCTGAAGGCTGCCGGACTGAAGATCGTAACGCTCGAGGAGCTTCGCGACCGCGCACTCTCCGTAATCGGCAACCCGGCACCGCTGCCGTTCGGCGACAAGGTGGTGGGCGTGGTGATGAACCGCGACGGATCGGTGATGGATGTCATCAAGAACATCGTTGAATAATTCAAAACTAAAAGAATGATTACGCTTCACGAACTTCTGGCGAGCCGCGACGCACGCCATGCCACACAGCAGAAGCTGCTGGCTGAACACTCGGGAAAGACACTGGTGTGCCTCACCGTTGTCATGCCAGGAAGCGTGAAGCGTAATCATCAGTCGCTCTGTGCGGCACACGCTGCCGTAGAGGCTATGCGTGAGGCGTTCCATCTCAACGACATGAGCGACGCAGAACGCGAGGCTGTGCTCACCGAGCGCGACCTCAACACGGGCTACGAGGCTTATCTCATCACACCGCTGCCGCTGCTCGAAGCCAAGCGCATAGCGGTAACGATAGAGGACACGCACCCGCTGGGCAGACTCTTCGATATAGATGTCATAAACTCAGACGGTATACCTGTCGCAAGAAACGATATCGGAGAAAAACCACGCCGCTGTCTCGTCTGCGAACACGAAGCACGCTACTGCATGAGGATGCGCTGGCACACGCAGGAGGAGATATGGGCGAAGATAAACGAGATGGTAGACCTTTACACTAAGGCAAGACAAACATAACAAACGACCTTAAACAATCTATGGAGATACAAACCCTTAACCCCACAACACCCCGTCAACGACAACGCATAGAGGCGTTCCTCAAACGCAACGGCTTGCGCTTCGACGACATGCACTACTACGCTGCCATAACAGACGACGACGGAGAGATGATAGCTGGTGGCGGACTGAAGGGCAACGTAATAAAGTGTGTGGCTGTGGACGATGCGCATAAGGGCGAAGCTATCGCCAACACACTCATCTCACACCTCATAGCGCACGCTAACGAGGAGGGACATAGCAACGTCATGTTGTTCACAAAACCCAAGAACAGACAACTCTTCGAGAGTCTGTCGTTCCGACTGCTCGCCGAAGCACCCGAAGCCGTACTTATGGAGACGGGCATCGGAGGAATCAATAATATGGTTGAGCAACTGAAAAAGATAAAAGAGGAAGGTGAAGTATGCAAAGAGAATAATCAAGAATGTAAAAAGGAAGAAAAAACAAATCTCAACATCACAACACCTCAACATCTCAACCCCTCACCACCTCAACCCCTCACCACCTCAACCCCTCTCCGAGGCGTTGTGGTAATGAACTGCAACCCCTTCACACTCGGTCACCGCTACTTGATAGAACAGGCAGCAAAGCAAGTGGAACGGTTGTTCGTGATGGTTGTGAGAGAAGACTGCTCACTCTTCGCCTACGCAGAGCGCAAGGCAATGGTGGAGCAAGGCGTGGCACATCTTAAGAACGTCACGGTGATAGACGGAAGCGAGTACGCCATCAGTCAGGCTACGTTCCCCACGTACTTTCTCAAACGTCTCGACGACGCAGCCGACACGCAGATGCTGCTCGACCTCGACCTCTTCCGCCGACACATAGCACCCGCACTCGGCACAACCGTCCGCTTCGTAGGCACAGAGCCAACCGACCAACTCACACGCCGCTATAACGAGCTGATGCACGAGGTGCTAACGGACGTGAGAGAAATTAGTCGACTGGAAAAAGACGGCAACGCAGTAAGCGCATCGCGCGTACGCAAGGCAATGGAACAAGGTGATATGAGCACAATAAGACAACTCGTACCACCCACCACCCTACCTTATATAATAGCACACCTCGCTACACAAGCACTGCAGGCTGAGCTTGACACCACGCCGAAGCCCGGACTCGTAGACAAGGACAACAACGGAGCGCACCGCGACATGGATTATGCGCTGATGCAACGCAGCATCGACACGCTACACCCCTACTTCGTGAAGCTCGCACTGCTCGGCTGCGCCGATGCTCTGCCCACGCACACCTCCATAAGGGACATAGGCATAGAAGCGGAAAAGGCTATGCTCAGCGCCACCAACGGCGTGAACACCCACAAAGGGGCACTCTTCTCAATGGGATTGGCGGTTGTAGCAGCTGCTCACGAGGAAAGAAAAATAGCTGCCAACGAAGAACAAATACTGAAAGAAAGAAACGGAGGAGAAGATGTTCTCGTCTCCTTACAAACCACAATAAAAGCACTCGCTGCCAGCTTCCCCGACACTAACGGCACGCACGGCAGCAAGGCGAAACTGCTCTCAAAGGGCACCACAGCAATAAAAGGAGCACTCGACAACGCTCGCGAAGGCTACGAGATGCTGTTCGCAGAGTGGCTCCCTTTCTACATCGAACGCAGAAAGGAGCGCGATGCGTACACGCTGCACAAGACACTGCTGCGCATCATGTGCGACCTCGACGACACCAATGTCATCTATCGCACCGACTTAGCCACAGCCGAGGAGGTGAAGCAGGAAGCCCGAGCACTGCTCGACAGCTTCTCGAAAGCACACACCGCTGAAGACAAAGAGAAGCGTATAGCTGCCGAACTCCTTGCGCTGAAAGACATGGACAAACGCTACACCGCACGCAACATATCACCAGGCGGAGCTGCTGACATGCTATCGCTCACCATATTCATTGGAAGCATACAAACATAGGGGGTGCAGTTGTCTCAACTGCACCAACCTGCAAACAAGAATACAATTCTAACAATCTAATAACTAAAAACCTTGACATTATGGTAGAACTTATTAATCACGGAGTCTATCTCCTCAATGGTACCAAAGTTTGCGACAATTATGAAGGTTTGACACCTGACGAAGCTCGCGAAAACACTATCACTTATGGCATCCTCCGCTCGCACGACGTGGACGGATCGAAGGGTAAGAAGATGCGCATCCGCTTCGACGCAATGATGTCGCACGACATCACTTACGTAGGAATTATACAGACAGCACGCGCAAGCGGACTTGAGGAGTTCCCGTTGCCTTACGCAATGACCAACTGCCACAACTCACTCTGTGCCGTTGGTGGCACTATCAACGAGGACGACCACGTTTTCGGTCTGTCGGCAGCAAAGAAATATGGTGGCATCTACGTGCCTGCTAACCAGGCTGTCATCCACCAGTATGCACGCGAGATGATGGTGAAGTGCGGCAATATGATTCTCGGTTCCGACTCACACACACGCTACGGCTCACTCGGCAACATGGGTGTTGGCGAAGGCGGTGGCGAGCTCGTGAAGCAGTTGCTCAAGAACACATGGGACATCAACGCACCTGAGGTGGTGCTCGTATGGCTCGAGGGCAAGCCTAAGAAGGGCGTAGGTCCGCACGACGTGGCTATCTCGCTCGTGAAGGCTACATTCGAGAGCGGCGTTGTGAAGAACAAGGTGCTCGAGTTCGCTGGCCCTGGCGTGAAGGAGTTGCCTATCGACTTCCGTAACGGCATCGATATTATGACTACCGAGACCACCTGCTTGAGCTCTATCTGGATTACAGACGAAGAGGTGAAGCACCACTACGACATACATGAACGTCCGCAGGACTTCAAGGAACTGAAGCCGGGCGACGTTGCTTACTACGACATGATGATTCGCATCGACCTCTCTTCGCAGGAGGCTATGATTGCTCTGCCGTTCCACCCGTCGAACGCAGTTACAATCCACGAGCTTCAGGCTGACCCGGTTGGCATCCTCACACGCATCGAGGAAGACGCGAAGAAGCGCTTCGGCGACAAGGTAGACGTACATCTTGTTGACAAGGTTGTCGACGGTAAAGTTTACGCTGACCAGGGCATCATCGCCGGCTGCTCGGGCGGCACATACGACAACCTCGCAGAGGCTGGAGCTATCCTCAAGGGCAAGAGCATCGGCAACGACTACTTCACGGCTTCGGCTTATCCGCAGTCTACTCCGGTATCAATGGCTGTGACACGCGAGGGCATCACTGCCGACCTCATCGAGGCTGGCGTTGTGATGAAACCTGCATTCTGCGGTCCGTGCTTCGGCGCAGGCGACGTTCCGTCTAACAACGGTCTGTCTATCCGCCATACCACACGCAACTTCCCCAACCGCGAGGGTTCTAAGCCGGGTCAGGGACAGCTCTCGCTCGTGGCACTTATGGACGCACGCTCTATCGCTGCTACAGCAGCCAACGGTGGCGCAATCACAGCTGCTACCGACGTGGAGTACGAGAACACACACAAACCATACGCTTACGACGAGAAGATATACAAGTGCCGCGTTTACAACGGCTACGGCAGACCGCGCCCGGAGACCGAGTTGCGCTATGGCCCGAACATCAAGGACTGGCCTACAATGTATGCAATGCAGGAGAACATGCTGCTCGAGTTGGCAGCCGTTATCCACGACCCGGTTACAACTACCGACGAGCTCATCCCGTCTGGCGAGACAAGTTCTTACCGTTCTAACCCATTGAAGCTTTCTGAGTTCGCCCTCTCTCGCCGCGTGCCTGAATACGTAGGTCTGAGCAAGGAGATTCAGAAGCAGGACCTCGCACGCCGTGCAGGTGAGGTGAGCGCGAACATCGCAGAGGCTCTCGCTAAGGTGGGCGCAAAGGCTGAGGATACATCGTTCGGTTCATGCATATTCGCTAACCGCCCAGGCGACGGCTCGGCTCGCGAGCAGGCTGCTTCTTGCCAGAAGGTGCTCGGCGGCGACGCTAACGTTTGCTACGAGTACGCTACAAAACGCTACCGTTCTAACTGCATCAACTGGGGTATCGTGCCGTTCACAATCGCCAAGGACGTTGAGTTCAACTTCGAGCCGGGCGACAAACTCTTCGTACCAGGCATCCGCGAGGCTATCCTCACCAGTAAGGAGGAGATCGACGCACAGATTATAGCACGCGACGGCGTTAAGCCTATCCACCTCTTCTTCCAGAACCTCACCGCCGACGAGCGTCAGATTTTGGCAGACGGTTGCTTGATGAACTATTATAAGAACAAGAAATAAACTCTTAAATCAAAATAACTATGACCGAAAAAATTCAAATGACCACTCCACTCGTAGAGATGGATGGTGACGAGATGACACGTATTTTGTGGCAGATGATCAAGGACGAGCTTATTCTTCCGTTCGTTGACCTCAAGACAGAGTATTACGACCTGGGACTCGTTAAACGCGACGAGACCGGCGACCAGATAACAAAGGACGCAGCCGAGGCAACAAAACGCTTGGGCGTAGCCGTTAAGTGTGCTACCATCACACCTAACCACCAGCGCATGGACGAGTACAAACTCCATCAGATGTGGAAGAGCCCGAACGGCACCATCCGCTCTATCCTCGACGGCACAGTATTCCGTACACCTATCACCATCCCAAGCATCCACCCTGCTGTGAAGAACTGGGAGAAGCCTATCACTATCGCTCGTCACGCTTACGGCGACGTTTACAAGAGCGTAGAGATTCGCGCCGACGAGCCGGGCGTAGCCAAGCTCATCTTCGACGGCGAGAGCGGCAAGCACGAGGAGGTTGTGGTTCACACATTCAAGGGTGCTGGTGTGCTCCAGGCAATGCACAACACCGACAAGTCGATTCGTTCGTTCGCACACTCTTGCTTCAAGTTCGCGCTCGACACCAATCAGAGTCTCTGGTTCTCTACAAAGGACACCATCTCGAAGAAGTACGACGCACAGTTCAAGATTATCTTCTACGAAGTATTCGAGGAGTACAAGGAGGAGTTCGAGAAGCGCGGCTTAGAGTTCTTCTACACCCTCATCGACGACGCAGTAGCACGCGTTATCCGCTCTAAAGGCGGATTCATCTGGGCTTGTAAGAACTACGACGGCGACGTTATGTCCGACATGGTTTCCACAGCATTCGGCTCGTTGGCAATGATGACTTCTGTGCTCGTTTCGCCTGACGGCAAGTACGAGTACGAGGCTGCTCACGGCACCGTTACACGCCACTACTACAAGTATTTGAAGGGCGAGGAGACATCTACCAACCCGATGGCTACCATCTTCGCATGGAGCGGCGCTCTGCGCAAACGTGGCGAGATGGACAACCTGCCCGAACTCGTACGCTACGCTGATGCTCTTGAGGCTGCTTGCTTCGACACTCTCAACGAGGGTATCGTAACGAAGGACCTCGCAGGACTCATGGAAGGCGTTACTCCGCAGACCAAGAACTCTGCCGGCTTCATCGCTGCCATCCGCGAACGCTTGGAGAAGAAGTTGGCATAAGATGCCCACTCTGATGACACAAAATGCCGGATAGACGTATCCGGCATTTTGTGTCTATTCGGCAACTTATTTTATCATTGACATCTGATTAACATATTATCCTTACATAAATTTTACATTGATTTATTCAAGTTCTTTCTTTAATAACAAAACTTTTCACTATTTTTGCAGGGTAATATAC
>ERZ1034844.1691-NODE-1691-length-10140-cov-4.409519_pt1 | contig 10140 bp, 10 predicted proteins | sample MGYA00520594_ERZ1034844 | MGnify/ENA primary metagenome ERZ1034844 (study PRJEB33766, sample SAMN09781733) | gut metagenome | biome: gut microbiome | host: Homo sapiens | place: Madagascar | study: EMG produced TPA metagenomics assembly of the PRJNA485056 data...
GTCATTACCAATACGGTGGGCACCCTGGGCCAGAGCATCAACGCCACCATCGGCACCCTGAGCAGCAGCCTGGGCGAGCACATCCGCACCATGAGCGGCGAGCTGAAAACCGGTCTGAACACCATGAAAACCTCCATGAGCCAGGGCCAGGAGACTGCGGCCCAGCAGCAGAGCGAAAAGCTCGACAGCATTGACCGGCACGTGATGGCCCGGCAGGAGACCATGAATGCCTCCATGGAAAAGCAGATGCAGACCATGAATGCCTCCATGATGAAACAGATGCAGGCCATGGATCAGCGGCTCCAGCACCTGGATCAGATGAACGAGCAAAAGCTGGAGGCACTGCGCCAGAGCATGACGAACTCCATGCAGGAGATGCGCCAGGAAAACGCAAAAAAGCTGGACGAAATCCGGGGCACTGTGGACGAAAAACTCCAGGATACCCTGCAAAAGAAAATCACGGACTCCTTCCAGACGGTGTCCCAGCAGCTGGAGCAGGTCTATAAGGGCCTGGGCGAAATGCAGCATCTTGCCAGCGATGTGGGCGGTCTGAAGCAGGTGCTTTCCGGCGTGAAGACCCGCGGTATTCTGGGTGAAATTCAGCTGGGGGCGATTCTGGAGGAGATCCTGTCGCCGGAGCAGTACGACACCAATGTGGCCACCATTCCCGGCTCCCGGGAGCGGGTGGAATTTGCGGTGAAGCTGCCTGGAAGCGACGGAGAGAAGGTCTATCTGCCCATCGACTCCAAGTTCCCGGGGGATACCTATATGCACCTCCAGGAGGCAGCGGCCTCCGGAAATCCACAGGCGGTGGCCGAGGCGAGAAAAGCCCTGGAAACCGTGCTGAAAAAGAGCGCCAAGGACATCCGGGACAAATATGTGGAGCCGCCTTATACCACCACCTTCGGCATCCTGTTTCTGCCCTTTGAGGGCCTGTATGCGGAAGTGGTGAACATGGGCATGATCGAGACGCTGCAAAAGGACTACAGCATCAACGTGGCCGGGCCCAGCACCATGGCGGCGCTGCTGAACTCCCTGCAAATGGGCTTCCGTACCCTGGCCATCCAGAAGCGCAGCAGCGAGGTCTGGCAGGTGCTGGGCGCAGTGAAGACGGAGTTTACGAAGTTTGAGGACGTAATGCTGAAAATGCAGGGCCATCTCCAGCAGACCAGCAAGGATCTGGACACCCTGATGGGCACCAGAACCCGGGCCATCAACCGGAAGCTCCGGGATATTCAGCAGCTGGAGGAGCCGGATGCCCAGCGGCTGCTGGAAACGGAGAATGAATAAGGAGAAAACCATGGAGGACTGGAAAAAAGACCGAATTGGCGCCTGCCGACGGGGCGAAAATCCAACCATGCTGGTGCGCATGAAAAGCGGGTTTGCAGTCATGGCAGATACGCAGTTCCTGCCGGGCTACTGCATTCTGCTTCATGACCCGCAGGTTGCATCCCTGGCGGAATTGAGCCTGGAGGAGCGGCGGCAGTATTTGTTGGATACCACGTTGATCGGAGATGCCATTGAACAGGTGCTCCATCCACGGCGCGTCAACTATTCTACGCTGATGAACTTTGACGGTTACTTACACACCCACATTGAAGCGCGCTATGAGTGGGAAACGGATCCATATAAATACCGACCCAGCTGGATTTACCCGGAGTCGGTGCGGAATGATCCATCTAAGGCATTCAGCCAGGAGAAGCACGGCGAACTGCAAAAACAGCTGACGCAAGCACTGATTCAGCTAATGCAGCAGCCCGGATATTAAAAGAAACGCCTGAACCACAACACGGTTCAGGCGTTTACCATATAATCAGAAATTACTTATGCAGCAGGGGAGACAGCGGCTTATAAATCACCAAGCACAGCAGTACATCCAGCAGCCCCTTCACAAACGTAAAGGGCATATTGAACACAATCAGGCACTGGAGCAGATTCTTCATCGAGGGGAGAATGGCCTGATAAGCGCTGACGATCAAATCCATGCCGCCGAACATCTTGGCATAGATGGGATAGGTGACAAAGAAGTTCAGGGGAACGGAAGCGACAGCCATAACGATGGTGCCCACCAGAGAGCCGATGATCGCGGCCTTGAGCCCCTTGGCTTTGACTTCCTGACGGGTCATATTGGCGGTATCCTTGGGCTTGAGCTTCCGGTACAGCGCACCCGCGGGCACCACAAGGAATACACCCAGCAGGAAGTTGCACAGCTCACCGGCGCCGCCGGAGGTGGTGCCCTTAATAATGAGGTGCAGCAGATTCTTCATCAGGCAAACCACTGCGCCGCAGACCGGACCCAGGGCAAATGCGCCCAGCAGCTCGGGCAGATCAGAGATGTCCATCTTTACAAAGGACGGAATCAGTGCCGGGATGGGCACCTCAATGAACATCAGAGCGAAGGCCACGGCGGAAAGCATGGCGGTGACGACAATTTTGTGGGTAGACGAAACGCGGGTGGATGATACGGTGTTGGTCATAACAAAAACCTCCTTAAAATTGACAAAACACCTGAATGCTGCCGTGCATTCAGGTGTCACAAATCTAAGGGAGGTGTGAGACACATCTTCTTTCATCCAGACTTGAGGCTACCAAAATGGAAAGCCAGTTACTGTCGGTACCGGAATTTCACCGGTTCGGCGCAAATGCGCTCGCGGACTGGGCCAAATGGCCATCACCGCCGGTCGGGAATTACGGCAAAACCTTGCCGCGCACCCTGCCCTGAAAACATGGTTCATCAGGTATTCTGTTTTTCTATGGGCTATTATAGCAGGGCGTTTTGGCGCTGTCAACCGGTCTCCAGAATATTTTTGCGCCAAATGATTACGTGGCCAGAAGCGGTCGGAGAAAGCCGTCTTCTCCGCTGCGGGTCAGCTCTCCGGCAATCAGGCGGCCCTTATAGCACAGCAGTGTGGCGTAGACGGGTTCGGAATTCTGCTCCGGCCAGTTGGTGATCTCATAGACGTACTGCATTACCCGTTTTCCCTTGTATTTTGTCAGCTTGAAGCCCTGGGCGGACTGAATGGCGGCGTACTGCTCGTATACCTGGTTCCACTCCTTGGGAATCAGAACCTCCTGGGTGCGCACCGGTTCGGCATTCACGGTGTAGCCCAGGGAGGACAGGTATTCGATTCGGCGCTCCGGCGTGTCCAGCTTTCCGGACCCGGCGGTCTCCATGGAGGTGCCGGTGCCGCGGTTGGCCAGGAAAATAATCAGGATCAGCAGCGCCGCAGCGGCAGCCACAATACCAATGAGCTTGCCTTTTGATAGCTTTGCGGTTACAATGAGCATAGAAATCCCTCCTGCTTGCGGTTGATGTTCTATTGCACTGTATTCTGCGGCGGGACAGGTTAGAACGGAAAATGAGGACAATGATATGATGCGACTGGATAAATTTCTGGCGGATGCCGGCGTGGGCACCCGGACGGAGCTCAAGACGATGATTCGGCAGGGGCGGGTAACGGTAGACGGCGCGGCGGTGAAAAAGCCAGAGACGAAGGTAGACGAGCAGCAGGACATCCGCGTGGACGGCGCACCGGTGAAATTACAGGGGACAGTGGTGCTTTTGCTCCACAAACCGGCAGGTTATGTGACCTCCACCAGTGACCCCAGAGACAAAACGGTGATGGAGCTGCTGCCCAAGGAATATCAAAAGCTGTTCCCGGTGGGGCGGCTGGATAAGGAAACCGAGGGGCTGCTGCTGTTTACCAACGACGGCGACCTGGGACATCGGCTCACCAGCCCCAAGCACCGGATTGAGAAGGAATATTATGCCGAAACCGACGGTACCATAGATGAGGCGGATGTTCAGGCATTTTTAGACGGCATTCCATTGAAGGACGGTACGGTCTGCCTGCCTGCGGGACTGAAGCGCACAGACGGTGGCTGCCTTGTCACGGTGCAGGAGGGGAAATATCATCAGGTGCGCCGAATGCTGGCCTCCCGGGGAAAGCCTGTGACCTATCTCCGGCGGATTCGGGAGGGCAATCTCTGCCTGGGAGGCCTGGAAAAGGGGGCATGGCGGCCTCTGACCTCGGAGGAAATTTGCGGGCTGTTGTGATTTTTCACAGATTCTCGACGCTTTTTTCGTGCAATGGGCAGAATGACCAAAGCTTTTTGAAAACCTTTGGTAAATCGGATACTATACAGACGGTATTTCGTGTGATAGAATATCACCATCTTAAACAAGCAAAGATGGGGGTATATTATGTCCAGCGTAACTATGAAGCATATTTATAAGAAATATGCAGGCGGTGTCATTGCAGTCACCGATTTCAACCTTGATATCGAAGATAAGGAATTCATCATCCTGGTCGGTCCTTCCGGCTGCGGTAAATCCACCACCCTGCGTATGATCGCCGGCCTGGAGGAGATTTCCGAGGGCGAGCTCTACATCGACGGCAAGCTCTGCAACGATGTTCCTCCCAAGGAGAGAGACATCGCAATGGTGTTCCAGAACTATGCTCTGTATCCGCACATGACCGTATTTGAGAACATGTCCTTCGGCCTGAAGCTCCGCAAGACTCCCAAGGATGAGATCAAGCGCCGCGTCGAAGAAGCTGCTCAGATTCTGGAAATCGAGCACCTGCTGGATCGTAAGCCCGCAGCTCTGTCCGGTGGTCAGCGTCAGCGTGTTGCTCTGGGCCGTGCAATTGTGCGTAACCCCAAGGTCTTCCTGCTCGACGAGCCTCTGTCCAACCTGGATGCAAAGCTCCGTACGCAGATGCGTTCCGAGCTGACCAAGCTCCACAAGAAGCTGGATACTACCTTCATTTACGTTACCCATGACCAGACCGAGGCTATGACCATGGGCTCTCGTATTGTCGTTATGAAGGACGGCATTATGCAGCAGGTTTCTACTCCTCAGGATCTGTATCAGAACCCTGTAAACCTGTTCGTTGCTACCTTCATCGGTTCTCCTTCCATGAACAAGCTGGAGCATTCCAAGCTGTCTTCCAAGGATGGTCACACCTACATCACCTTCGGCAACGAGACCGAGAACGCTACCGTTCAGCTGCCTGATTCTCTGGGCCTGAAGCCTGAGGTGCAGGCTTACATCGGCAAGGAAGTGATCATGGGCATCCGTCCTGAGCACATCCATGACGAGGAGCTGTACCTGAAGAACTATCCTCAGTACAAGTTCACCGCTACTGTCGATAACACCGAGCCTCTGGGTGCACAGACCAACCTGTTCCTGCTGCTGGGTGATCAGCAGTTCACCGCAGTGGTTGATCCTACCTCCACCGCGAAGATGGGCGACAAGATCGAAGTTACCTTCGAGGCTGACCGCGTTCATCTGTTTGATCCCGACACCGAGAAGTGCATCGACCTCTAATCCAAGTATTCATCAAGGAGCTGACCTTTGGGTCAGCTCCTTTTGCTTCCTTTGGAGAAAATCACGAATTTCCTGCAATCCTTCACAAGATTTCCGGGAAAAAGCTGTGCAAATCGTCATGGGGGACTTGCATTATTCACAAAAAACGTTTATAGTAAATAAGTTAAATGTGTAAATATGAGGACTACTTTATTTACCGCAGGAGCACAACAAAACATGGAGGCGCCGGATTGGCGCTGCCCAGAAGGAGGAAACTGCTATGTCCAGCAGAATGTTTCAGAGTGTTATCATGCAGATGAAGGATGCCAGCGACCGCACCTTGGGCGTCATTGACGGCGAGGGCAACGTGATCGCAGCCACGGAGCCTTCCGGTCTGGGTGATAAGTGGGAAGACGCTGTTCATCGCCTGAATGCCACCAATGAGCTGGTTACGGTGACGGACGGAAAAACCTTTAAGGCCCTGCAGAGCTGGAGCGCACGGTTCGACTATGCCGTCTATGTGGATGGCGAGGATGAGCTGGCAAAGAGCCTGTGTATTATGGCGTGCGTTGCCCTCAATGGTGCCAAAACCAGCTATGAGGAAAAGCATGACCGCGGGACCTTTGTGAAAAACATCATCACGGATAATATCCTTCCCGGCGACATCTATATCCACGCCAAAGAGCTGCACTTTGTCACCGATGTTCCCCGGGCGGTGCTGCTGATTCGCCAGGTGGGCAAGGTTGACGTGGCGGCCATGGATATCCTGCAAAATATGTTCGTGGAAAAGCAGCAGGACTATGTGCTGTCCATCAACGAGACCGATATTGTGCTGGTAAAGCAGGTGCAGCCCAACTGCGACGGCAAAGAGCTGGTTAAGCTGGCCCAGAGCATCGAGGAGACGCTGAACTCCGAGATCTTTGTCAAAACCGTAATTGGCATCGGCACCATTGCCAGCCATATCCGCGAGCTGGCCGACTCCTATAAAGAGGCGCAGACTGCCATTGAGGTGGGCAAGGTATTCGATACCGAAAAGAGCATCATCAACTATGAGAATCTGGGCCTGGGCCGCCTGATCTATCAGCTGCCCACCACCCTCTGCGAGATCTTCCTGTCTGAGGTGTTCAAGAAAAACTCCATCGACGCCCTGGATCAGGAGACGCTGTTTACCATTAACAAGTTCTTTGAGAATAATCTGAACGTCTCCGAGACGTCCAGAAAGCTGTTCGTCCACCGGAATACCCTGGTGTATCGTCTGGAGAAGATCAAGAAGATCACCGGCCTGGATCTCCGGGAGTTCGACCACGCCATCATCTTCAAGGTGGCGCTGATGGTAAAGAAGTATCTGGACTCCAGAGAAATCTATATGCGCTAAAATTTCGCGCAGGAGAGGAACCCTATGTCAAGCAAAAAACAGAAAAAGATGGTATCCATTGTAGCGGCAATTCTGGCGCTGCTGATTATCGTGCCCATTGTGGCGGAAATCATCGGCGGTTTGGCCGGTATGTAAGAGGCGGAAGATGGAAAGTAAAATTCGTCGCTATGCCGCAGTGCTGGCAGCGCTGGTCATGGGCCTGTGCGCAGGATTGACCATCAATGTGGCGCAGGTTCGAAAAACGTCCGCACCGCAGACCCAAGCGCAAGGGGTCGAGGCCGGTGTGGAGAAATACCAGGAAATCATGAACGTGGTTGACCAGTATTTCATCGGGGACGACGTGGACATGACCAAGGTGAACGATGCCATGGCCTCGGGCGTGATTACCGGGCTGGGAGATCGCTGGAGCTACTATGTCTCTGCCGAGGACTACCAGAGCTATCTAGGCAATATCAGCAACTCCTATGTGGGGGTTGGCATTACGATTACTGCCAAGAATGACGATGACGGCAACCTCATTGGCTATGAGGTGACCAACGTGTCTTCCGGCGGCTCTGCAGAGGAAGCGGGCGTACTGGCTGGGGATATTCTGACCCAGGTAGACGGCACTTCCGTCACGGATATTTCGCTGAGCGAAGTCAAGAGCATGGTGCAGGGCGAAGAAGGCACGACGGTGCAGCTGACGTTCCAACGGGAGACCGAAACCATAACTCTGACGGTAGAGCGCCGGGCTTTGACGGTGATTCCAGCATCCGGACAGATGCTGGACGGAAATGTTGGCTATATTAAAATCGACAACTTTGACGGCGGCTGCGCTCAGGCGGTTATGGATCTGGTGGAGAAGCTCCAGAACCAGGGAGCAACCAGCCTGCTCTTTGACGTCCGGAATAATCCCGGCGGCCTGAAAACAGAACTGACTCGGCTGCTCGACTATCTGCTGCCGGAGGGGACTATTTTCCACACCATCAATTATGCCGGTGAGGAAGAAGTTGTAACCTCCGACGCCGACTGCGTGGATCTGCCCATGGCGGTGCTCTGCAACAGTGACAGCTACAGCGCGGCAGAGTATTTCGCCTGTGCCATTCAGCAGTATGGTGTGGGCAAGGTGGTTGGCGAGCAGACCTGCGGCAAGGGCTACTATCAAGTAGGCTTGCAGCTATCCGATGGCAGCTGTCTGAATCTCTCCATCGGCAAGTATTTTACCCCCAATGGGGAGAGCCTGATTGATGTGGGCGTTACTCCGGATGTGGAACTCACCCTGGATGACGACCTGAAACAGCAGCTGGCACTGGGCAAGCTGGATCCGAAGGACGATCCCCAGATCCAGGCGGCACTGGGCTGTCTGCTGAACTAAAAGGCATAAATTTTATGAGAGATTTCCGCCGGTTACCGGCGAAGGAAAGGTGTTTTTGAACGATGGCAAAAGAATACAAACTTACCCCGGAACGTTATCAGGAACTGCAGAATGAGCTGACTTATCTGAAAACGGACCGTGATAAAGAAGTTACCGAAATGATCAAGGTTGCCCGCGGCTACGGCGACTTGTCCGAGAACAGCGAGTATGATGACGCGAAAAACGAGCAGGCCAAGCTGTATGTACGAATCGCAGAGGTTGAGGAGATCCTGGCCAATGCTGTGGTCATCAACGCCGGTGAGGCGGACGCCGAGCATATCGGTCTGGGCTGCACCTTTACGGTGCTGGACATTGACGACAACGAGGAGCTGACCTTTGAGCTGGTAGGCTCTCAGGAGGCCGATCCCCTCAACGGCAGAGTGTCCGATGATGCGCCCTTTGGCATCGCACTGGTTGGCGCAAAGGTAGGCGATGTGGTCGAGGTGGAAGCGCCTGTGGGCACCATTTCCTACAAGGTTTTGAAAATTACACGCTGAACGGAGGGGCTTCGATGCCGGAAAATATGAATGACACCGAGAATCTGGGGGAACTGCTGAAGATCCGTCGGGACAAGCTCACTGCATTGCAGGAGGCAGGCCAGGACCCCTTCCAGATTACGAAATTTGAAAAGAAGAACAACACCCAGGAAATCCGTGACAACTTTGAGGCCATGGAAGAACAGCCTGTGAAAATTGCGGGCCGCCTGATGTCCAAGCGCGTCATGGGCAAGGTTACCTTCTGCGATCTTCAGGATCGGGAGGGCAGAATCCAGCTCTATGTCCGCCGCGACGAGCTGGGCGAGGAACCCTATAAGGCCTTCAAAAAGTATGATATTGGTGACATTGTGGGCGTAGACGGCGTGGTATTCCGCACCCAGCGGGGCGAAATCTCCGTCCGGGCGAAGGAAGTGACCCTGCTGTCCAAGTCCCTGCTGCCCCTGCCGGAGAAGTTCCACGGCCTGACCAATCAGGAGCTGCGCTATCGCCAGCGCTATGTGGACCTGATTATGAACCCCGAGGTGCGCAAGACCTTTGAGGTGCGCTCCAAGTTCATTCAGTATCTCCGGCGCTTCCTGGACAACCGGGGCTATATCGAGGTGGAGACCCCTGTGCTGAACACCATCTCCGGCGGCGCCAGCGCACGGCCCTTTATCACCCATCACAACACCCTGGACATCGACATGTACCTGCGCATCGCTACGGAGCTGAACCTGAAGCGGCTGATTGTAGGCGGCATGGAGAAGGTCTATGAGGTGGGCCGGATCTTCCGGAACGAGGGCATGGATCCCAAGCATAATCCTGAGTTTACCACGGTAGAGCTCTATGAGGCTTATGCGGACTTCAACGATATGATGGATCTGTTCGAGGATCTGCTGTCCGGCGCGGCGCAGGAGCTGCTGGGCACCACGGAAGTAACCTGGATGGGCGAGGAGATCAGCCTGAAAAAGGGCTGGCCCCGCATGACCATGGCCGAGGCCGTGGAGAAGTATGTGGGCATCGACTTTATGGCCATCGAGGGCGACGACGAGGCTGCGGTGGCTGCTGCAATGGCCCACGGCGTCGAGATCCCCGAGGGCAAGGAAAAGACCTGGGGCAATGCGCTCTACGAGTGCTTTGACCAGAAGGTGGAGGAGAAGCTCATTCAGCCCACCTTCATCACCATGCATCCTGTGGATGTGTCTCCCCTGGCCAAGCGTAGCCCCAAGGATCCACGGCTCACCGAGCGGTTCGAGTTGTTTATTTGCCACAGTGAGATGGGGAATGCCTTCTCCGAGCTCAACGATCCCATTGACCAGCGTCAGCGCTTCCTGAAGCAGGTGGAGCTGCGGGAAGGCGGCGACGAGGAAGCGGGCATGATGGACGAGGACTTTATTACCGCGCTGTCCTACGGTATGCCTCCCACGGGCGGCCTGGGCATCGGCATCGACCGCTGCGTCATGCTGCTCACCGGCGCCAGCACCATCCGCGACGTGATTCTGTTCCCGACAATGAAGCCGCTGGACTCTGACAAGAAGGGTTCCAAGGAAGCTTCGGCTCCTGCGGAGGCTGCTCAGGCGGCTCC
>ERZ1034844.1692-NODE-1692-length-10134-cov-4.450541_pt1 | contig 10134 bp, 9 predicted proteins | sample MGYA00520594_ERZ1034844 | MGnify/ENA primary metagenome ERZ1034844 (study PRJEB33766, sample SAMN09781733) | gut metagenome | biome: gut microbiome | host: Homo sapiens | place: Madagascar | study: EMG produced TPA metagenomics assembly of the PRJNA485056 data...
CGCATGGGTAAGGACTTTGAGCTGACCAAAGAGTTCGACGATATGGCCAACGCCGAGCTCATTAAGGGCGCCCATGAGGAGTTGGCAGAGAATCTTACCAGCCCGCATTTCAACGTTATGGAGCCCATCTGGATTGACCGGAATGAGGAATTTCTGGTGACTCCTGAGATCCTGGACAAGATGCTCCAGGGCAAGGACGATGTGGATATTTACATGATCGGCCCCATGGGACGGCTGTCCGACCTGGTGATTGACTTTGTGCAGAAGGCGAAAAAGCCCATCATCACCATCCCCGGCCCCCAGTGTATGCAGACCATTCTGATTGCTTCCACTCGGGCCAGAGGGCTTAAAAGCTATGCCTACCGCACCTGGAAGGAGACGCTGGATTTCCTGGAGGTGCTGCGGGTAAAGAAGATGCTGCGGGAAACCAGAGTGCTCTGCGCCGCACGGTTCGGCACGGCTCGTTCCGTCAGCGATATGGGTAACTTTGTCAACCTGGAGCAGGTAACGGACGTTTTGGGCACCCAGTTTACCTTTGTGAACCTCCACGAGCTCATTGACCAGACCCACATCGGAAAGTCCGGGGACAACTATACCCTGCCCGGACGTGCGGCGCTGAACCCCACCGAGGAAGATGTGAAGGAAATGGAGGCATTGGCGGACGACCTCATCGGTCATGCGGTGGAGTGCGACATGGAGCGAAAGGAGGTCCTAAACTCCGAGCGGTTCTATGTTACCGTAAAGAAGATGCTGGATTACTATGGCTGCAACGCCTTTGCCGCCCCCTGTCCCGATGCTTGCGCGACCCGCCGACTGAATCAGGAGCGGATGACCTTCTGCCTGACCCACTCTCTGCTGGGCGAAATGGGAATCCCCTCCGCCTGCGAATATGACATTCCCGCCTGCCTGTCCATCGCCATTCTGTCCTGTCTGATGGACAAGCCCGCCTATATGGGCAACACTACCCACGACGCCAAGGCCATTGCCACCGGACGCTACGGCCTGTCGCCCTTCTTCCATACGGATATCAACGATGCCTGCATGGATGTGGTAAAGGCTGATCCTGACAATGTGATTCTCACCTGGCACGCCGTGCCCCGGCGGAATATGCAGGGCTGGGATGCACCTAAGGCGCCTTATGCCATCCGCCCCTTTGCGGCCAGCGGATTTGGCGTAACGCTCCGCTATGACTTTAACCGGGATGTGGGCCAGGAGATCACCATGTGCCGGATTTCCCCCGACTGCAAGACGTTGTTTGTTGCCAAGGGAGAAATCGTTGGCGGCGTTGGCTTTGGGGATTATTCCTGCTCTGAGGGCGTATTCTTCCGGGTGAAGGACGGCAATGACTTCTTCCAGAAGCAGCTGGAGGTGGGCAACCATGTTCCGCTGGTCTATGGCGATTGCTTCGATCAGGTCTGCGCCCTGGGCAAGCATCTGGGCCTTCAGGTCATTACGGCCTGATGGAAAACCGGGAAGTCATTCTGGCGCGTCTCCATGCTGCGGCCCAGCGACTTCCACAGTATGAAAGTGAATACCAAAACCTGAGCCAGCGGGATTATGACCATGTATACCCGCTGGTTCAGGGGTATATCCTGGATCGCTTTCTGCTGACAGAGGAGATGTGCGCCAGTGAAAAGCTGCTGGATCTGGCGGATGTCAGCCTGAGGTATATGCTGGCACTGAAGCGTATGGGCATTGACCCCGGGCAGATTTCCCGCTCCTGCTCCGGGGCCAGTTCAGTGATCTCGAAAAAGGTTCTGCTGATGAAAGCGGTGCAGGAGATATTCCATGTCTCCATGACTCCGGCGGAATTCGCGGAAATCAGCACCGTTTCAGAACTGGCGGCGTTTATTTGCAGCCAGCCGCAGGAAAATACGGTGCAGAAATTGGTGGTACAAGAGAAATACACGGAGGAAGTGGCACACTCCTTTGATGTGGAGCGAATTCGTCAGGACTTTCCCGCCTTGTCACAGACCATCCACGGCCATCCGCTTGTATATCTGGACAATGCAGCAACCATGCAGATGCCGGTGCAGGTGATGGAGGCGGTGCGTGAAGTGGAGCTGCTGCGGGGCAACGTCCATCGGGGCATTCACACCTTGTCCAGCCACTGTACCGACGCTTATGAGCAGGCCAGAGCTGTCTGCGCCCAATTCTTTGGAACCGAGCCCGGGCATATCACCTTTACCTCCGGCACCACCGATGGCATCAACCGGGTGGCGGCAGCGTTTACGGACAGACCGGGGGCAATTGTGGTCACGGAATTGGAGCACCACTCGAATTTTGTCCCGTGGCAGCAGCTGTGCAAAAGAACAGGGCGGGAATTTCGAATTTGTCCCATCCAGCCGGATGGAACGCTGAATCTTGACGCACTGGAGGCCGTGCTCACAGAGGGAACCGCGCTGCTTGCCATCAGCCAGTGCTCCAATGTGTTGGGGATGGCGATTCCGCTGGAAAAGATCATTCCGATGGCTCATAGTCGGGGGATTCCGGTGCTGGTGGACGGAGCGCAGGGAGCCTGCCATATGTCAGTGAATCTAACAGTGTTGGACTGTGATTATTATGTCTGCTCCGGGCATAAATTGGGTGCTCCCTTTGGTGTTGGGCTGCTCTATTGCAAACAGCCGCTGCCGCCGATGGTATATGGCGGCGGCATGGTGGAGCGGGTCACGGCAGAGAAAACCACATTTCTTCCAACCCTGGAGGCGGGAACCCCCAATGTCTCCGGTGCGGTGGGCTTGGCGGCGGCGCTGGAATACCGGATGCAGTTGCCAAGCGGCTGGCAAACTCATGAAGCGGCTCTGCTGCGCCATGCGGAAACACGGCTGCGCGAGATACCGGGGATTCATTTCCTTGGCAGCGGCACCAGAGTAGGCTGCCTGTCCTTTACGGTAGAAGGCGTAGATGCCTTTGATCTGGCAGCTGCGCTGGATCAGCTGGGCATTATGCTGCGCTCCGGGGATCACTGTGCCCAAATTCTCCACAGAAGGCTTGGAGTTCCCTACAGCCTTCGACTTTCTCCGGCATTTTACAATACCTTTGAAGAAATGGAGCTTCTGGCAGAGGCAACTTACAATCTGCCGCGTCAAAGCAAATAGAGAAACGACCTTCCGCTTACCACGACGCAGCGTGACAAGGTGAGCGGCGCGTTTTTAGGAAATAACCCCCATATGTTTGCTCGCATAAAAAGCCTTTCAAGGCAGATACATTTGACGATACAAGAAATTGGAGGAAGTTCCTATATGAAAGGAACTGGAATTGTCCGGCGGATTGACTCTTCTGTTATAATGGGGGCAAAGGTCGGAAGCCTTGAAAACACTGGGTTTTCGCTGATTTTGTCCGATTTCTCGAAGCCCTAGGTTCCGTGATGAGCTGCCATCACAACGGCGACAACGCCGAGGAAGGAGGCGCAGCAAGTAAATCAATATTACATAGCGCATCTGTCACCGAAACATTTTTTCGGTTGGCAGATGCGCTATATATACCCAAATCTGATCTGTATTTATTATACTGCAAAAAGAATTATAATTTCACACCAAGGGTAGCGTAGAAACCTGCCAGCCTGTCAACATGATTAGGCCCTCTACATTAAGGAAAGCGTAAGCATTTCAACCAATGGTTGTTTTTATACAAATTTCTCTCCATTGAAATCAACCAGGAATTTATATAGAATACAATCACAAAACGATTGGAGGAATTGCTTATGGACATCAATCTGGGCAATCGAATCTCAGCATTGCGAAAAGCCCGAAATATGACCCAAGAGGCACTTGGAAGGGCTGTTGGTGTTTCCGCACAGGCAGTAAGCAAATGGGAAAACGGAGGAACGCCGGATGTGGAGCTTTTGCCCACACTTGCAAATGCGCTGTGCGTTACAATGGATGGTCTGTTCGGGCTGCAGGAGGGACAGGGCCCGGATGTTGGAAAACTGCTGTATCAGCACATCGGAACCCTGCCGATGGACCAGCGCCTGGAGCGGCTCTGCCAGCTGATCTGGGTGGGCGCGGAGGCGATCATTTGCGACACGCTCCAAACAGACTCTGTACAATATGTGAAAAAGAGCACCACCGAGGCCGGACAGTGGATGCGTTCTGTTCTGGAGGACAATTACGGCTGCTTCCTGGGCTGTCCTGCGGAGGAGCTGCACTTTTTCACCGTATTCCCGGAGCCGGAGGACGGGTATGCCGCATTTTTGGATCCGCCGGAAAAAACGCGGGAGTTCCTGTCCTGTCTGGCCCGGCCCGGACGGCTGGAGGTTCTGTTATGGGTCTACACACAGAAGCCGCGGGGCTTCTTGTTCAGCGCAAAGGCGGTCGCCCGGCCCGACGGAATGAGTCTGGAGGACGTGGAGGCGTGTCTGCAAGACCTGGCTGCCCACCGCCTTTTGACCCAGGAGACATTGGCCGACGGCGGCGACGAATTCTTTGTCTATCACACGATGGCGCAAACCGGGCTGATCCCATTTTTGATGATGTGCCGCTGGATGGCAGATGAGGAAATTGTCTATATCATGGGCATGTACAACCGTGATAAGCCTGTCCTGCGGACGATCCCAGAGGATGGTGTACGGGATGAAAAAGCGTAACCTGTTTTGTTCTATTTTTCAGGATAACAGAGCCCGGTTTGCTGCGATCGTTCTGCTTACCGTGCTGACATCCCTGGAGGGGATCGCTGTTTCCTGGCTGCTGGGCGCAATCATCGATGCAACGGCGGACCGGGATATGGCGCGGCTTCTATGGCTTATAAAGCTCTCCTGCGCCAACATTGTGGTGTTTTTTCTGTTAAATGCTGCATATTTGCGCCTGAGAACACGGTTTATCCAAAAGGCTCTAGTAAACTATAAGGAATACGCCTTTTCAGCACTGACCCGAAAGAGCATTTCCGCCTTTTCACAGGAGCGCACCGGCAGATATCTCTCTGTTCTGACGAACGATGTGGCCGTTGTGGAGGAATATCTGTCCACACCCTTTGATCTGCTCCGGAACGGCGTCATGTTCATCGGGGCGCTCTCGGCAATCCTTCTGCACAGCTGGTGGCAGGCGCTGGCAATTCTTGTCCTCTGTATCCTGCCGGTGCTGATCGCTGTTCTATTGGGAAAACCAGTCGCAAAAGCCCAGCGCAGAGAAAGTGACGAAAATGAGCAGTTTGTCAGCACACTGAAAGACACACTCTCCGGCTTTTCGGTCATCAAGGCGTTTCGGGCGGAGCGGGCGGCGGAGCAGTTGTTTCGACAGTCCAATGAAAAACTGGAGGATGCCAGATTTCGGCGTGGTTGGGCTATGGGTCGAATGATGGTGATTGGCTACAACCTGTCCTATCCGGTCATGCAGTTTGGCGTCTTTTTCTTTATGGCAGTGTTGGCAATCCGGGGCATGGCGACAGTCGGAACCGTTGCCTATTTCACAAATTTGGTAAACTTCATTTTACAGCCGATTCAGGAAATTCCGCAGTTGCTGGCAAAACGTCGCTCCGCCAGAGAACTGATTGGAAAGCTGTCGGAATTGCTGCAAGAGAATACAAACGAAACTCAAGGAAAGCCTGTTACCATGCAGGATGAAATCTATGTGGATCATCTTTCTTATTCCTATGAGGGTGATACCCAAGCATTGAACGATATAACCTTACATCTGGCAAAGAGCAAAAAATATGCGCTGGTGGGCGGTTCCGGCAGTGGAAAATCTACGCTGCTCAAGCTGCTTATGGGGAACTTCTCAGACTATCAGGGCTCTGTGACTTTGGATGGCGTGGAGCTGCGGGAGGCCAGCCCGGAAAGCCTGTATGATTTGATGGGGCTGATCGAGCAAAACGTATTTTTGTTTGACAGTACGCTCCGGGACAATGTGACCATGTTCCAGTCCTTCCCTGATGCAAAAATCAGGCTTGCAATTGAGCGGGCAGGGCTTTCCCAGCTTGTTTCCCAGAAGGGCTATGACTATGCCTGTGGGGAACACGGTCAGAATCTCTCCGGCGGAGAGCGCCAGCGCGTCAGCATCGCCCGGAGCCTGCTGCGGGAGACGCCGGTGCTGCTGCTGGACGAGGCCACCGCCTCCCTGGACGCAAAGACCGCCTATCAGGTGACGGACACGATCTTGAAGCTGGACGGCTTGACGGAGCTGATCGTGACGCATCGGCTAGAGCCGGAACTGCTAAAGCAGTATGATGAAATCATTGTACTGAAAGACGGGCAGATATGGGAACAGGGAACCTTTGACGCGCTGATGGAGCGAAAGGGGTATTTCTACTCGCTATTTACCATAGCCGCATAATTAAAAAAACTACCCTACGCTCCAACAAAACACCGTTACGTCCTATGTGCGATTCTTTGAAAAAATTTCGTAATACTATAGCGAACCAAATTATCGCGGCGATTTTCTTGATTCGCTTGTCGATATTCGCGACGTAAAGATTGATCGTTCTCTGCCAATGGAAGAAAGAGTGAAGTCCTATGTGCAGCAGGTTAAGAATCCGTATATGTTCAAAGTCGGTAACACCGTCGTCCGTGTATCATACGCTGACACCAGCCGAACGATGAACGATAATTTTGTGAATATGATTGCAGCCATGTAATGGAAAACATTACATGGCTCTGTTCTTCCCGACAAACTGGATTTTCGCCATCGAGTATAGTACAATAACGACGGACAAAATCAGCGAAACTCCGTTTGTTTGATGGGCTTGACCTCAAATAAAAGGAGTGGCGTTGTTATGCTTATGCAGGAGTTCAAGGAGCTTCTGGAAACAGCCGAACGCTTGCGGAAGGAGGTGGCATAAATGCCGAAGGCAGTAGCGTTGTATTTACGACTATCCCAAGAAGATGTAGATGTTCGGCGTAATGCCGCCAAGGACGAGAGCAACAGTATCTCCGCGCAACGCAAGCTCATCACCGGGTTCATTCTGCTTCGCTATGGAGTCTTTCGCCAAACGAATGGGGTGGAGGCCGCACATAGTGCCAAAGGATAAATGCAGAACCGTGGGGATGCGGAAGGAATAGCATAGAGCGGAAAAAGCGCCGGAAACCGTTGAAGTGCAATGGTTTCCGGCGCTTTTGTAATACCGAAGACTACGGAGATACGCTGTTGGCGCCAAGTAGTGCGCAATCCGCTTTTGCCGCATTTGTGAGCATTGCAAACGCAGCACGGAGACCCTTTTGCCGGGTATCCGAAAACTCATTTTCCAGTCCCAGCTCCTGTATAAGCTCCAGATTTGCATTTGCGGCTTCCTGCACCGGAAGATCCGAGAGCAAATCCTGCAAGAGCAAAAGCACACCCTTAATGATATATGTATCGCTGTCTGCGTCGAAGAAAAAGCGCCCGTCTCTGGTGTAGCAGTGAATCCACACCTGACTTTGACATCCCCGCACCAGATGGTCGGGGGTTCTTTTTTCTTCCGGATAGGGTGGAAGATAGCTGCCCAGCTCCATCAGATAGGAATATCGCTCAAAGCCGTCCTCCAGCTCGGAAAACTCCTCCTTTAGACTGCCAAGACGCTGCTCCAATTCAGCCATGCCCTCGCCTCCTCCTATTAGGCCGCTGCTTGGTCAAAAGCCCCGTTATCCGCTGCATGGCGGAGAAGAAGCGCTCCAAATCGTCCTCTGTGTTGTAAAACGCCGGAGAAACCCGGACGGTACCGTTGACACCAAGCGCTGCAAGATACGGCTGGGCGCAGTGGGTTCCGGAGCGCACGGCAACCCCCAGTTCACTGAGCAGCCGGGCTGCATCATAGCAGCTGCATCCGTCCAAGCAGAAGCTCAGGCAGCCTGCCATTTCTCCTGCGCCCAGCAAATGTACCTGGGGCAGCTCCGATAGCGTTTTCCGTATTTGCTCCAATCGCTGAGATTCCCGCTGGGAGATTGCCTCAATTCCGATGGATTCCAGATACCGCACCGCAGCGCCAAGCCCGATGTTCCCGGCAATGTTGGGGGTGCCAGCCTCCAGCCGATAGGGAAGCTCGTCATAGGTAGAAGATTCTTCCCCTACCAAATCCACCATACCGCCGCCAAAGGTTTCCGGCTCCAGCTGCTCCAGTACGGATCGCTTGCCATAAAGAATGCCTGTTCCGGTTGGCCCCATCATTTTGTGCCCGGAGAAGCAGAGAAAATCGCAGTCCAATGACCGCACATCCATTTTTATATGGCGCATAGCCTGAGATGCATCCACCAGCACCATTGCGCCCGTTTGATGCGCCAGTTGAATGATGTCCTTGACCGGGTTGACGCAGCCGGTCACATTGGAAACCCAGGTGACTGCCACCAGCCGGGTTCGCTGAGTGAGCATCTGGGAGAATGCTTCCAAATCCAGCCTGCCGTCGGGCAGAACCGGCGCGACACGAAAGGCTGCTCCGGTTCTGCGGCAGGCCTCCTGCCAGGGGAGAAAGTTGGAGTGATGCTCCATTTGGGTGGTCAGAATCTCATCCTCCGGGGTCAGTCCGGAAAAGCTCAGGCTTCTTGCCACCAGATTGATGGCAGCCGTACAGCCACTGGTGAAGATGATCTCATCCGTGCTTGCGGCCCCCAGGAACCGCCGAACGTCCTCTCTTGCATTTTCCATTCGGCGGGTCGATTCCTCGCTGAGATAGTGAATGCCGCGGTGTACATTGGCTTCATAGCGGTGATATTGCAGCTCCATTTCCCGCAGAACCGGTTCCGGCAGCTGCGTTGTGGCACCGTTATCCAGATAACAAAGGGGATAGGCTCCGATTCTCTGTTCCAGAATCGGAACGTCCCTGCGGCATTCCTCCCATGTCATAGCGCACCCTCCTAAGATCAAGCTAAGGTCAAATCGGGCTGCCGCAGATGCAGCAGCCCAAAGTGTTGTTGGTTATTCAATCCGGGACTGCCAGGCCGGGGTGTTTTGCATGGTTTTGTAGACCATTTGGGAGATGTCTTCCAGAGTTTTTACCCTGGCTGTCTCCAATGCAGGAAGCTGCAAACCAAGCTCCCGCTCCATGGTCATAAACAGCAGCACCTTCTTCGCCATGGCAGAGGTGGCGCCGTCACAGCTTTTCGCAGTGTCGAATTCGGCCACCAGACTCGGATCAATTTTCATGCTGTGGGAAAGGCTTTTCTCCACCAGAGCGTCAAAGCTGGCGTCCTCCGGGATCTCCTCCTCATCCAGCAGGAACTTCGCCAGAATAAACTGCCGGAGTTCCTGCTTTAGGAGGGGATATGTCAGCGGAGATGTACCGCAAATGGCATCCATATGGGTTTTTGCAGCCTTTCTGGCCCGCAGCAGCCGACGGCGAATCTCGCTGCGGTTTTCCATATTAGTCGGCCACCAGAGGCTCGATGCCCAGAGACAGGGCCAGATCCTTCAGTTCCTGTACATAGTCGCCGTAAACCATGGTGCAGTGGTTGCCTGCCATGCACTGCTTGGTCCAGGTGTCCATCTGATCCTTCACCCGGAAGTAAACCAGCTGGCTACAGTTATAGCCCTCGTAGCCGCCGCCCATGACGATCTCGCCGGAACCGATAAACAGCTTGCTGCCATCGGGAGAGAAGCGGCACATGGTGATCTTCTGGCCCTTATCTGCGGTGAAGTCATAGCGGATGGTAACGCCGAAGCCCTGGTCATAGGCAAAGTTGCGGATGGCATAGGGTGCGTTTTCGTCGGGATTGCGCAGGCGGCGATGAGCCACGGAATGCTGCATCATGTAAAGGTTCTCGGGATCCTCGGCTTCCAGAATGGAAATCTGCTCGGGGGTGGTGCCGAACCGAGCGGTGGTGAGATGGCCGTTCTCCACGGGAACCGGGCAGGTGTTGCCCATGTAGGGCCGCTTGCCGGAAACTGCAATCAGCGCCTGCTGGGACAGAACCGCATCGGTATCGTATTCGCAGGCGGAGGGGATACCTTCCTCCATGTTGAGGGAGTGGGTCAGGCACAGGGTAAACTGGCCCTGATTCAGGCGGCGGGTGGAGCAGGCGTCAGGACATGGCATGGTAAAGCCGTTGCAGTCCTTCAGATCCATGTTCTTCCGCACGGTTACAAAGGCAATGGCGGAGGGGAGCATCTTTTCCCGGGTCATGGCGTTTTCCTTGGCGCCGGCGCACAGATCGTCTACCACTTCATTGGCCTTCTTGAGATCTTCCTCGGTGAGATCCGGGGTCTTGCGGCCGGGGGTGGTGGGATTGCCCTCGGG
>ERZ1034844.1697-NODE-1697-length-10120-cov-15.672330_pt1 | contig 10120 bp, 7 predicted proteins | sample MGYA00520594_ERZ1034844 | MGnify/ENA primary metagenome ERZ1034844 (study PRJEB33766, sample SAMN09781733) | gut metagenome | biome: gut microbiome | host: Homo sapiens | place: Madagascar | study: EMG produced TPA metagenomics assembly of the PRJNA485056 data...
GGTAGTCGACCTTTTGCGCAAGGCTCGTCTTGCCAAGGCCCGTCGTCTGCTCGAAACTAACAGCATGAATATTTCTGAGGTGGCTTATGAAGTCGGTTTCTCATCGCCTTCTTATTTTACCAAGTGTTTCAAAGAAGAATATGGTATGTTGCCTGGTGATGTGACAAATTCTTAGGCGAAAAAGGATTTTTTATCCGATTATTTATTCGGAATATATTGCAAATCGTTCATAGAGTGGTAAATATGTTGTTTCTGAACATTTTTATTATTCTATGAACGATTTCTTATTTACCCTTGTATGCTTTGTTTGTAACTTTGCAATCAAAAGCTAAAGGGAACGATTTCTCTTACTCTCTAAACAACGAGAGCGCAAACATTTATACAAGAAGTTAGGTTTTTAGTTAATATAAGGTAGTATTTGTTTTTTTAGGTAGATAGATTATTGTATGGGGGTGCATTTAAACGTGATGTTTAGATGCCCCCCTTATTAGCCCTTGGGCTGTGGATAAAAGTTTGTTTTTTTTACGACTGCCTTTTTCTGAGTATGATAAGCACAACACCAGCTAAGATCAGTAGGATACCTATACCCAGTCGCAACGAGAATGCCTCGCCAAAGATTAATACGCCGATGCAGACGGCTGTAACAGGTTCGAGCGCTCCCATGATGGCAGAAGGGGTAGAGCCTATCAGGTTGATCGAGATGGTCATGAAGAAGAGTGAGAGTACTGTAGGCAGCAAAGCCAACTGCACAGCACAAGCCCATTGTGTGGGCGTGTGAAGCATCTGTAAATGATTGCCCGATAGCCATGCAAACACTAAAATAGCCATGAAACAGAATACCAAAATCCAAAAGGTAAACTTCAGACTCGACATATTGGTTTGCCATTGGTTGACGGCTATGATGTAGATGGCATAAAGCAAGGACGAAGCCATGACAAGAGAAAAACCTGCCGTGCTGAGTTTGGCATCGCCATCGCCTTGATAGAGCATACCTACACCTGCCACAGCCAAAATAATGGCCATTGACGTGCTCCATGTCACTTTCTCGTGAAAGAAAGCAGTCATCAGCAATGCTGTCATGATGGGGTAGACGAAGAGTAACGTGCTGGCAATACCTGCCGCCATGTAGATAAAGCTAACATAAAGGGTGATGGATGAAAGGGCGAAAAATGTTCCCAAGAGGGCGAATTTAATGGCATGGCCCCATTTGATGGCAAAACTCTCTCTGCGCACCAGCATGATGATGGCAAACATCAGTACTGCCAGTCCGTATCTATAGCTTAGCACCGTTCCTGAGTTGTAGCCATCGTCATAAAGTTCGAGCGTACCCAATGGGTTTGTACCATAACAAATTGCAGCTATGACAGCTGCAGCAAAACCTTTTACCGTGTTGTTGCTTGATGGTTGTGGATTCATTTTTATTGATGTGTCGTTACTATTTTTTTTCTCAGACCTTACTCTTTGGGAGTTTTAGGCTTATTTTATTTTCGGCATGCAAAAGTACATCTTTTATCTGAGAATAGAGAAAAAATAACAAAAGAAATGGTTCATGTTGTTACTTTTCCGAAAATAAATTGTATCTTTGCGCTGATGTTACAGATAAAGCATCTAAAACTTGAATACATCTCAAAAACCAAACAATAAAAAACAAATGGAACAGATCAAGAATGACCAGCTCACAGTAGAGATATCTTCTCTCGGAGCAGAACTTCAGAGCATTAAGGATGCTCAAGGTAACGAATATCTTTGGGACGGCGACGAGCAGTACTGGAATCGCCATTCTCCTATACTTTTCCCTATCGTCTGCGGCTTGTGGAAAGATACCTATCGTGTTGATGGTAAGGAATTTCAGTTGGGGCGTCATGGCTTTGCACGTGATACAGAGTTTCAGCTCATTAGTAAGAGCGAAGACCGCATCACATTCGCACTGACCGACAATGAGGCTACACTCAAGGATTATCCTTATCACTTCAACTTAGCCATCTCTTATCGCCTGGAGGGTAAGAAGTTGCATGTTATCTGGCATGTTGCCAATACTGACGACAAGCAAATCTACTTCCAGATTGGTGGTCATCCTGCTTTCCTTGTTCCTGGTGCTGAGAAGGGTAAGCAACTGAAGGGACAGTTGAAGTTTGATAATGCCGAGCCTGAGCGCCTCTATGGTAATGTGGGTGGTTGCGTTGTTGAGGGATATCACAAGGTAGCTACAGAGAATGGTGTATGGTCGTTTACTGAAGATAGTTTTGCTGATGATGCCGTTATCTTCGATCGCAGTCAGCTCAAAAAGATTACTCTTCTCGATGAGGCAGGTCAGCCCCATCTCTCTCTCGACATCAAGACTCCTGCTGTGGGTATCTGGAGTCCTACAGGTAAGCATGCTCCCTTTGTGTGCATCGAACCTTGGTATGGTCTTCACGACTGGGCAGAGTATGACGGCGAGTTCAAGGACAAGTATCTCATGAATAGCTTGCAGCCAGGTGCCAGCTTCATGAGCGAGTATACTATTACGATAGAGAAATAATGATTGGTTAATCATATTTTATACGTAACACATATTATTATATAGAAACGATGAAAGAAGAAATGAACCTCCCTGAGAATGCCTTCCGTGAACTGAAGGACGGCGAACAGTATGAGCCTTTGATGGGCCCCGATAAGGCTTATCCAGAGGTCAATGTGTGGTCGGTAACCTGGGGTATTGTGATGGCTGTCGTCTTTTCTGCGGCAGCTGCTTATCTTGGACTGAAGGTAGGTCAGGTGTTCGAGGCTGCCATCCCTATCGCTATTATAGCTGTAGGAGTAAGTACTGCTACTAAGCGTAATAAGGCATTGGGCGAGAATGTCATCATACAGAGTATCGGAGCCTGTTCGGGTGCCGTGGTGGCGGGAGCCATCTTTACCCTGCCTGCCATCTATATCCTGCAGGCCAAGTATCCTGAGATGACTACTTCGTTTATGAAGATATTCTTAGCTTCTGCTCTCGGAGGCGTTTTGGGAATCTTGTTCCTTATACCTTTCCGTAAGTATTTTGTGAGCGACATGCATGGTAAGTATCCTTTCCCTGAGGCTACTGCCACTACACAGGTACTTGTGAGCGGAGCCAAGGGAGGCGACCAGGCCAAGCCTTTGCTCATAGCAGGACTGGTGGGAGGTTTGTACGACTTCATCGTGGCAAGTTTCGGCTGTTGGAATGAGAATTTTACAAGTCGTGTGGTAGGCTGGGGATGTGACCTTGCCGACAAAGCAAAACTCGTGTTTAAGGTGAATACGGGTGCTGCTGTATTGGGCTTGGGTTACATCGTCGGTCTGAAGTATGCGCTTTACATCTGTTTTGGCTCATTGGCTGTATGGTGGCTCATCGTTCCTGGTATGAGTCTGCTTTTCCACGACCAGGTGCTCAATGCTTGGGATCCTTCCATTACCTCAACTGTAGGAGCGATGTCGCCCGAGGAGATTTTCCGTGCCTATGCTCGCAGTATCGGTATCGGTGGCATTGCCATGGCTGGTATCATCGGTATCATCAAGAGCTGGGGTATTATCAAGGGAGCTGTAGGCTTGGCAGCCAAGGAGTTAAAAGGCAAGAGTGGTATCGATGCGGAGGTGAAGCGTACACAGCGCGACATCTCGTTCAAGATCATCGGCGTCGGTTCGCTGGTTTGCATTCTTGTCACCTTCCTTTTCTTCTGGTTTGGTGTGATGGATGGCAATCTGCTCTTTGCCGTTATCGCCATTCTGCTGGTAGCCGTTATTGCTTTTCTCTTTACTACTGTTGCCGCCAATGCTATCGCTATCGTGGGTAGTAACCCTGTTTCGGGCATGACGTTGATGACGCTCATCTTTGCCTCTGTGGTAATGGTGGCAGTCGGTTTGAGAGGTCCTGGCGGTATGTTGGCGGCTCTTATCATGGGTGGTGTGGTATGTACTGCACTTTCTGTGGCAGGTTCGTTCATTACCGACTTGAAGATAGGTTACTGGCTGGGTACTACTCCCAAGAAGCAGGAGAGTTGGAAATTTCTTGGCACCTTGGTGAGTGCAGCTACTGTAGGCGGTGTGATGATGCTCTTGAACGAGACTTATGGCTTTGCATCAGGTTCGTTGGCTGCACCTCAAGCCAATGCCATGGCAGCAGTTATCGACCCGTTGATGAATGGAGTAGGAGCACCCTGGGTGCTTTATGGCATCGGAGCCTTGTTGGCCATCGTGCTTACCTATTTCAAGATTCCAGCCTTGGCTTTTGCCTTGGGTATGTTTATCCCTCTCGAACTCAATGTGCCTCTTGTTGTAGGTGGAGCCATTAACTGGTGGATCACTTCCCGTTCTAAGGACGCTCAGGTAAACAAAGAGCGTGGCGAGAAGGGTACACTCATTGCCAGTGGTTTCATTGCCGGTGGTGCCTTGATGGGTGTGGTGAGTGCGCTGCTCAAGTTTGGTGGCATCGAGGTGAGTGTTGCTGACAGCTGGTGGACCAATCCTTTGTCTGAGGTTTGCTCGCTCATCGCTTATGCCCTCCTCATTACCTATTTCGTAAAGGCTACGAAGAAATAAAGGTCATATATATAGTAATGTACAGAACTTTCGCATATCAGGAAGTTAAAGGAGTTAAGGAAGTTAAGGAGTTAAGACGTATGTCTTACTGCTTAAAAACTACGCCCAAAAGACTATTGTCTTAACTCCTCAGCGACCATAGGGAGCGATAACTTCTTTAACTCCTTTAACTCCTGAACTTACAATAATGTATAAACAACTTATGAAGAAAACAATCTTTTCATTGCTCCTGCTTGCCGTATGCAGTTTAGGAGCATCGGCACAGAGTGCCGACGACCTTGATGCCAAGTACACCCAAGGTTTGCTCAAAGTGGGAACTCAGGCTCCCGATTTTGTACTCAAGAAAGCCAAAGCCGACCAGCCTGCTCTTTCTTTGTCTTCTTACAGCACCCATCAGGAAGGCACATTGTTGCGTCCTGGCTGTTGGGTAGTGCTCGACTTCTGGGCAACCTGGTGTCCCGACTGTCGCAAGGAGATTCCTGAGGTGAAGAATATCTATAAGAAATATCGTAGCCTTGTAAAGCTCATCGGCGTGTCCTTCGACACCGACAAGGAGAAGTTGAAGGCGTTCCGCGCAGAGAATGAGATCAAGTGGAGCATGTTCTGCGAGTACAAAAAGTGGAAGGAAACCAATATCTCCAAGGCTTATAACATCCAGTGGCTCCCTACCATGTATCTCATTGATCCTGAGGGAAAGGTGGCGTATACCACAGTGGTGGCTGCCAATATGGAGAAGAAAATTGCCGAGCTTGTAGCTGCGGGCAAGATGACTCCTTATATCCATGTAGCAGAATATCCTGGTGGAATGAAAGCCTTAGGCAAGGCTATCTCTGAAGAGCTCCAGTTCCCAGAGGTGGCAAAGAAGTATCATGCTACAGCCAAGGTGAAGCTTTCATTCATCGTCGATGAGGAAGGCAATATGTCGGATATCACCGTGAAGGAATACCAGGGGCAGCCTCTCTCAGGTGCAGCCTTCTCTAAGTTGAGTCCTTCTGAACAGAATGATGCAGATATTCAGGTGAAGACCGTGCTTTCTATGGAAGCCATCCGTACCTTAACAGCCATTGGCAGTCGCACCAAGTGGAATCCTGGTTCTGAGAGAGGCAAGGTGATGAAGACTAAGTTCACGCAAACGATAAACTTTAAACGATGAGTCGTTTTTAAAAAGTAGGGCGATAAAAAAATAAAAAATCGAGAAAATATTTGGAGATATCAAATAATCATCCTATCTTTGCATCCCAATAGTTACAAGTGAGTGGCTATTGGGATGTTTGTATCTTCCCATCATGAAAGAAGCAAGCAGATTCGGGGTTGACTGGATTTGACGGCGAGATGAGATGGTACGTAAGCACGCGGAGGCTCGTTGGCTACCTCCTAAATCTTAGTGAACAAACAATTAATTGGCGAAAATAACTACGCTCTCGCTGCTTAATCGAAGTATAGTAGATTAGCTTTATTCCGTCACAAGGTGATGGAACGGGACATCGCTCAACGGATGTGGTTCCGAATCTTGTTGGTCAAGCGGTGCAGGTAAATCGGAAATAGCGCTTGTAGGCCTCGTTGCAAGTGTGAAGTCTTAGAGGATAAGGGCATGGTTGGTGGTCCAGGTCTTGCCATGTCACGAAAATCAAAGGCTGGAATAAGCGTGTAGAAAGCGTATGGTTTCCTTGTGCGGACGAGGGTTCGAATCCCTCCAGCTCCACTCCTTATACAATAAAAGCTGCTGATTCATATCAGCAGCTTTTGTTGTATTTTATCCCTTAGGCAGGGCTGTTGATGGGCATCAAACAGTCCTGTCTGTATTATTATTTGATAACCACCTTCTTGTTGTTGATGATGTAGATGCCATTGCTCAGGTGAAGCTCGCTCATTGAAGAGGCGGTTGCAATCTGGTTGCCTTGCAGGCTGTAAACCTTCACACCCTTGTTGCCGAATGATGTTGTGATGCTCTCAATACCAGCTAACTCACCATCGGTGTAGCCTAAAGAGAGAGTCTTTGCTTCGTAACCTTCTGGCAACTCCAAGTAGGCACGGAATGCATTGGTAGTAGCTTCAGCATCACCTTTCTTGAAGGTACAGTCGGAAGCAAGGTTAAATTTACCTTCTACGTTGCCTGGAATGTAGGTTCCTACGAATGTTGTGCCAAGGCCATTGTTTGTGTTGACCACACCCTTGTCGGTGAAGGTGAACTCGGTGACAGCTTCGTTGTAGTTAGCGACGAATGGAACGTTGGCTTCAATATGATCTGCTTTCTCGAAAGTAACGACCGAGTTATTGTCTTCTTTGTCTACGATTTCCTTATATGTTGCGATGCTTGCTGCCTTCATATCTTCCTTGCTTACCCAGAAAGGCAGACACATAGTGTTGTACCCAGCATTTACAGAGCGTTTTAGGGTTACATTTGCAGCCTGGAAATCTTCATTGACCATGAAAGACTTGGTGTCGAAGAGTACGAGATTAGCGCATGTTCCGTCTTTCACCACGTTGTCAGCCTCGTAAGCTTCATCAGCATATACGAGAATATTGCTGTTGTCTCCTCGCATAGCGTTAATATCAGCATTCTTTACGATGCAACCTCGCATGATAATATTGGCTGGCTTGCCAGAAAGTTTTGTTGCCAATGTGGCAAAGTCGTTGTATTCAACCTTTTGCCATTCGCCGTCAACATTCTGACATTCTCCCTTCATCCAAGCACCCTCCAGCTTGATAACTCCCTCAAGTGAGTTGGGTTCTATCTTTGAGAGCAGCTGACCATTCACCGTAGTAGCTGGCTCTATCTGAATATTGTCGATATAAACTTCCTGTTCTCCCACTACATCACCAGTCTGGGCTGTGATGGTCATAAGGCCAGGATTGTCGAAGCTGCCGTTGTTGGTATAATCGAATATTACTTTCTGCCATTTTCCTGCCTCACTGTAATAAGATGCTACTTTCTTCCAGTAACCCTCTGAGCCATCAGTAGGGTCGGAGAGTTCTATCTGTATGTTTTCAGCCTGAGACTTCTTGATCATCAGAGATACACGGGTGCTTCCCTGTAAAGAGGGAGTCATCCACTCGCGGAAAGGCAGTTTCACAACCTTCTTGTCGTTGGTCATCACAAACTTCAGACACTTCTCAGAAGTGTTGATGCCGTCCGTCTCTGGGTTAGCAACCACTTCGGGATCACCATCGCCCCAGAAGCCAATAGCCTCTTTACCCAATTCTTTGTCCTCACCATTCCAAAGAGTGGTTTGTGCGAATGTTGCTGCTGATGCCATGATGGCAACACATAGAGTAAATACTTTTTTCATTTTTGAATCTTTTAGTTTAACAATGTTCAGGTTTATTATTAAGAGAAGAGGAATATTGGTTCTTTGCTTTCCTCTAACTCTCAGCTTTTAGTTCTTTTGTAACGATAATGCAAATTTACGATATAGTAGAAACGTATATGACCAAATATCGTTCTCGCTTTGAAAGAATGAACTCAGTTATTATCCTCAGGCAGGGCTGTTGATGGGAGTATCCTTCAGACTGCCTTATATCTGCCAGTATAAATTTGATTTCTTCTCTTCTTCGTCATCGTCTGACCACAAATCAACGTCGTGGGGTTTGGAATGGAACTCTCCATCGTATTCTCCTTCCACAATATCTACCTTGATGTTCTTGTCTGGTGATCCTGCCAGTATCGTAGCTGTGGCACAATGACATATAGTGACAGCGGGGCTTATGTATGTTTGCTTTTTCATTTGATGATTACTTTTTTGTTGTTGATAATGTAGATACCATTGCTCAGGTGCAGTTCGCTCATAGAAGAGGCTGTTGCAATCAGGTTGCCTTGCAAACTGTAAACCTTCACACCCTTGTTGCCGAATGATATTGTTGCATCTTCAATACCTGTAGATTCACCATCAGTGAAATCTAAAGAGAGAGTTTTAGCTCCGCTGCCTTCTGGCAACACTAAGTAGGCACGAAAAGCTTTGGTGGTTGCAGTAGCGCCGCCTTTCTGGAAAGTGTTGTAGGCTGTAAGACCATATTTACCCGTTGCGCTACCCGGAGTGTAGGTTCCTACGAATATAGATTCAAGGCCACTATTTGTATTGACCACACCCTTGTCTGTGAAGGTGAATTCGGTGACAGGCTCGTTGTAGTTGGCGATGAATGGAACATTGGCATCAACTTCATTAACTTTCTCGAATGTAACGACAGACTTGTTTTCTGCTTTATTCTCTTGGATTTCCTTAAAGGTAGCAATGCTTGCAGCCTTCATGTCATCCTTGCTTACCCAGAAAGGCAGACACATGGTGTTGTAGCCAGTGTTTACAGAGCGTTTCAGGGTTACATTTGCTGCCTGGAAATCTTCATTGACCATGAAGGACTTAGTATCGTCGAGTACGAGTTTAACGCATATTCCGTCTTTCACCACGTTGTCAGCCTTGTAAGCTTCATCAGCATATACGAGAATATTGCTGTTGTCTCCTCGCATAGCGTTAATATCAGCATTCTTTACGATGCAACCTCGCATGATAATATTGGCTGGCTTGCCAGAAAGTTTTGTTGCCAATGTGGCAAAGTCGTTGTATTCAACCTTTTGCCATTCGCCGTCAACATTCTGACATTCTCCCTTCATCCAGGCACCCTCCAGCGTGATAACTCCATCAAGTGCCTTATCTTCTATCTCAGAGAGCAACTTGCCGTTTACTTTCGTAGCTGGCTCGATGACGATATTATCGATATAAACTTCCTGTTCTCCCTCTACATCACCAGTCTGGGCTGTGATGGTCATAAGGCCAGGATAGTCAAAGTTGCCATTAGTAGAGAAGTCGAACACGACTTTCTGCCATTTTCCTGCCTCACTGTAATAAGACGCTACTTTCTTCCAGTAACCCTCTGTTCCATCAGTAGGGTCGGAGAGTTCTATCTGTATGTTTTCTGCTTGCGACTTCTTAATCATCAGAGATACACGGGTGCTTCCCTGTAAAGAAGGCTTTGTCCACTCGTGGAAAGGCAGTTTGACAACCTTCTTGTCTTGGGTCATCACAAACTTCAGACATTTATCAGAATTGTTGATTTCATCCTTCTCAGGGTTTGCTACCACTTCGGGATTACCATCATTCCAAAAGCCAGCTTGTGTTCCCAATTCTTTATCTTCACCATCCCAAAGTATGGTTTGTGCGAATGTTGCTACCGATGCCATGATGGCAACACATAGGGTAAATACTTTTTTCATTTTTGAATCTTTAAGTTTAAATTAGTTATCATGTTTTGGCTTATAATATGAAACACGCATGTGTTATTAGCTTATCTTCATATCAAAGTTTTATTTCTGACAGCAAAAGTACTATGCTTAAAATTGGTGTTAATATAGAAATCGTTCGCTCAATGGAAAAAATGTTTCATGTAATCATTTCTTTTTATTTTGCAATGATATTTGTAGGTCTGCAGATTCTTTAGACTTTATCAGCATTGTATGATACCAATTTCAACTGCGTGTGACATCAAAATAGGAAATAAATTTATGGTTTTTGCTTTTGTTGATATATATGCTATAATTAAGTTTGGTTATGATGGTAGTAGAATCGAAAGTCCTGTGTTGAAT
>ERZ1034844.1701-NODE-1701-length-10084-cov-15.448200_pt1 | contig 10084 bp, 11 predicted proteins | sample MGYA00520594_ERZ1034844 | MGnify/ENA primary metagenome ERZ1034844 (study PRJEB33766, sample SAMN09781733) | gut metagenome | biome: gut microbiome | host: Homo sapiens | place: Madagascar | study: EMG produced TPA metagenomics assembly of the PRJNA485056 data...
TGGGTCTCTCTGATGCAGCACTACGGTCTGCCCACAAGAATGCTGGACTGGACGCAGTCTCCTCTGATTGCCGTATTTTTTGCTACGGAGACTTATCGCGAGACCGGAGATATCGACGCCTGTGTCTGGGTACTGACCCCCGGACTGCTGAATGAAAAGGAAGGCTTCGGCAACTGCATCTACCCCATCGACGCAGACACCACACAGGAAATGCTGCTGCCCGCCTTCAAGCACAATCACCATAACCCGGAATTGAAAAACAAGATCCTGGCCTGCAGCTCCACGGAGAACAACCTCCGCATGTACTCCCAGTACTCCAACTTCACCGTACACAACTCCCTGGAACGTCTGGAGGACATCTGCGATGAAAATATGCTCTATAAAATTATTATTCCCGCCGAACGGAAACAATATTTTATAGAAAGTCTGCGTGTGTTCGGCATTTCCGAGAGCTTCGTATATCCTGATTTGGATCATATTTCAAGCGACCTGAGAGATTCCTATGGAATCTGAAAATCATTTGTGACTGTGAGAGATCCCAATGGGATCAAAGATCCCAATGGGATCAAAGATCCCATTAGAATTTAGAAAATTTAAGGCAAGTCGCCCACTCCTTTCGCGCTGTCTGAGTTTCTTATCACGGAGTTCAAACCGCTTGGAGAATAAATTTCAAAATATTTGTTTGAAACCTTCTAACGTACTGCTTCTGAATAACGTACTGATCCTGAAGCAAATGAAAAACAAGGATTATTAAATTAAGAAAGGACACATACACATGAAAATCGTATTGCAGCATCTGACCAAGAAATTCCCAGCCCGCGGTTCCATCCGCGGCAGGAAGAACCGCGAAGATGTCATTGCCGTAAATGACTTCGACTTCGAGATCCCCGACGGCAAGCTGATCGGACTCTTAGGTCCCTCCGGCTGTGGCAAGAGTACCGCACTGAACCTGATCTGCGGTCTGTTGAAGCCCACGGAAGGCAAAATCTTTTTCGGAGAGGACGATGTCACCGCCCTCCCTCCCGAGAATCGCGGTGTCGGTATGGTCTTCCAGAACTATGCCCTCTACCCTCACCTCACCGTGGAGAAAAACATTCAGTTCCCCTTAGAGAACCTCAAGGGTGCAGACAAGCTCTCCAAAGAAGAGATGGGTAAACGCGTCCTGGAAGCGGCCAAGCTGGTACAGATCGATCACCTCTTAGAACGTAAACCCAACGAACTCTCCGGCGGTCAGCAGCAGCGTGTAGCCATTGCCAGAGCCCTAGTCAAGCTTCCGAGCGTCCTTCTCCTGGACGAGCCCCTCTCCAATCTGGATGCCAGACTCCGTCTCCAGACCAGAGAAGAGATCCGCCGTATCCAGAAGGAGACGCAGATCACCACGATTTTCGTTACCCATGATCAGGATGAAGCCATGAGCATTTCCGATATGATCGTCGTTATGAAAGACGGTATCGTACAGCAGATCGGCAGGCCGCAGACGGTATATGACGATCCGGTGAATCTGTTCGTTGCCAAATTCTTAGGTACTCCTCCCATCAATGTATTCGAGGGTGAAGTGAAAAACGAACAGCTCTATATCGGTACAGAGGCAGTATTATCCACTCCCGGTGTTGCCGCTCAGCCGGTGCATGTCGGCATCCGGCCGGAAGGCTTTTTATTAAAAGAAGACGGTCCGTTCTCCTGTGATCTGGTTCGTTTAGAGGTCATGGGACGCGATGTGAGTATCGTCTCCACCCATGAAAAATCCGAAAATGTCACCATTCGTTCCATTATTGATGCGGACGACGGTAAAAATCTTCCGATTGGCAAAGTGCATTTTGCCCTGAAGCCCCAGAAAGTCTTTCTATTTGCAAAGGATACGGAGGAACGTATTCGGTTTTAGGCTGATTTTCAATTCTACACTTCTATTATATTGCAGTCGCTGCAAAGCAACCTTTATCGCAGTGTCTGCGGAATGGAGATTTTTATGGAAAAACAAAATGCGAAAGCCTGGCTCTATCTGCTGCCGGCATTCCTGTTTCTGGGAGCATTTATGATTTATCCTCTCATTGATGTATTCGTTTACTCCTTTGAAGAGGGTTACAATTCCGCCTCCCAGACATTTTACGGTGTGGGTATGTACAATTATTCTTATGTACTCCACGATCCGTATTTTTTGCAGGCATTGAAAAATACATTTATTCTGGTCATCATCACCGTTCCGGTCTCCACCGGACTGGCGCTTCTGATCTCCGCTGCATTAAGCTCCATCCAACCGCTGCGGGATCTGTTCCAGACCATATTTTTCCTGCCTTACGTAACCAATACGCTGGCCGTGGGTCTGGTCTTCATGATCCTGTTCAAGAAGACTCCCTACTCCGACGGTCTGATCAACCTGCTGATTCAATTTTTCGGCGGCAGTTCCGTGGACTTCATCGACGGACCCTACTGGGCGAAAATGTTCGTGCTGTGTTTTTACACGATCTGGATCGTTATGCCTTTTAAGATTCTGATCCTGACCAGTGCCCTGGCCAGTGTGAATCCCATGTACTACAATGCAGCCCGTGTGGACGGCACCTCCCGTTTCCGGATGTTTACGAAAATCACGCTGCCCATGATCTCCCCCATGGTGTTCTACCTGATCATCACCGGTTTCATCGGCGCATTCAAGGCCTACAGTGATGCTGTGGCACTCTTCGGTACGAACCTGAATGCCGCGGAGATGAATACCATCGTGGGCTACGTCTACGATATGCTCTACGGTGACAGCGGCGGATATCCTTCCTACGCTTCCGCGGCAGCGATCCTGCTGTTCGCCATCGTCCTGACCATCACCTGTATCAACCTGTTGGTCAGCAAAAAGCATGTCCATTATGTATAGGAAGGAGGCATCTTGTTTATGACGAATTTAACGAATCAGGCATTCGATTCAAATGGTAAAAGTGTAAGTGACAGCAAAAAGTCTGATACCCAGATATCGAATCGTAACGTATCCAATAACATATCGAACTATGAAAAAATAGAAAAAAGGACGCGCGTCCGGAACAACATCCGGAATACGGTCATCTACTTTTTCCTGTGTCTGTGGGCGCTGATCGTACTGTTTCCTTTTTACTGGATGGTGCTGACTTCCGTCAAAAGCTACGGCTCCTACAACGCAGAATACATTCCGAAGTTTTTCACCTTGTCTCCCACTCTGCAGAACTACGTGGATGCTTTCACCACCGTTTCTCTGGGAAGATACCTGTGGAACACACTATTTTTCACGGTAGTCACCACTACCATCATGCTGGTGGTCATCACACTGGCGGCTTTTGCTTTTGCAAGACTGAACTTTGCCGGAAAAGATCTGATCTTTACCTTATTTTTATCCCTGATGATGATTCCCAACGAACTGGTCGTCATCACGAATTTTACCACGATCACGAATCTGGATCTGCGCAACACCTTCACCGGTCTGATCCTGCCTTCCGTGACCAGTGTATTTTACATCTACCTGCTCCGGGAAAACTTCGCACAGATCCCGGATGAGCTGTATTACGCAGCAAAAGTAGACGGCACTTCCGATCTGCGTTACCTGCGTAAGGTCATGGTACCGATCTGTAAACCGACCCTGATCACCATCGTGATCCTGAAGGTCATCGAATGCTGGAACTCTTATGTATGGCCCCGTCTGATCACCGATGATCCAAACTATTATCTGGTATCCAACGGCATCCAGGAGATCCGCGAGAACGGTTTCGGCCGTGAGAACATTCCCGCCATGATGGCGGCGGTCGTTGTGATCTCCGTTCCACTGGTCGTATTGTTCCTCGTATTCCGTAAAAAAGTCATGACAGGCGTTGCCAGAGGAGGTACCAAAGGATGAGTCGATTTTCCAAAAAACTGGCACTTATTTTTGCCACGGGCTGTCTGTCTCTGTCCCTGACCGGCTGCCACGGTTCCAAAGGGCTTCCGGAGTTTACCGTTCCGGAGGAATTCGATACTTCAAGAAATTACGAGATCACCTTCTGGGCGAAAAACGATACCAACAAAACCCAGACAGATATTTATAAAAAAGCCATTGCGGATTTTGAAGCGTTGTATCCCAATATTACGGTGAATCTGAATCTGTATACAGATTACGGCAAGATCTATAATGACGTTATTACCAATATTTCCACCAATACGACGCCGAATGTCTGCATCACTTATCCGGATCATATTGCGACCTACCTCACCGGACAAAATACCGTGGTTCCGTTAGATGACCTGTTTGCGGATGAAAAATACGGTCTGGGGGGCAGTGAGCTTGCTTATGACGGTCCCACAAGAGAAGAAATTATTCCGCAGTTTCTGGAGGAATGTGCCATCGGTGGCAGTCATTACGCCGTGCCTTACATGCGGTCTACCGAGGCCTGCTATGTGAACGAGACTTATGTGGAAGCTTTGGGGTATACTCTGCCGGATGTCCTGACCTGGGATTTCATCTGGGAGGTTTCCGAGGCTGCTACGGCACAGAATGCAGACGGTACCTATGTCGTCAACGGTCAGAACGTGCTGATTCCGTTTATCTATAAGTCCACCGACAATATGATGATCCAGATGTTGAAGCAGAAAGGTGCGGGATACTCCAAAGATGACGGTACAATTGAACTGTTCAACGATACCACCACAGATCTGCTGTACGGTATCGCCGGTCATGTAAAAAGCGGTGCCTTTTCCACCTTTAAGATCTCCGGCTATCCTGCGAACTTCCTGAATGCCGGACAATGTATTTTCGCGATCGACTCCACCGCCGGTGCCACCTGGATGGGTACGGACGCTCCCCTGTCGGATATCAGTGAGGACTCTCTCGTACCTTTCGAGACCGCTGTACGCATGATCCCACAGTTTGACACGGAGCATCCGGAAATGATCTCCCAGGGACCTTCCGTCTGCGTCTTTAATAAATCGGACTCTCAGGAAGTGCTGGCATCATGGCTCTTTGCCCAGTATCTGCTGACCAATGATGTACAAATCGCATATTCCGAGACCGAAGGGTATGTCCCCGTAACTTCCAAGGCGCAGAATTCCGCCGAATATCAGGATTACCTGGCACGCAGCGGTGAGGACAACAACACCCACTATGCCGTCAAGATTGCGGCCTCCAAACTGTTGCTCGACCATGTGGACAGCACCTTTGTCACTCCTGTCTTCAACGGCTCCGCATCCTTACGTGATGCCGCCGGACAACTGATTGAAAACGTGGTGAAATCCACCAGACGAAAAGAGACTGTGGATGATACCTATATGCAGAAGCTCTACAGCGATGTGGAAAGCCTGTACCGCCTCGGTCAGGGAAGTGATGCTTCCTTTGGGAAAAAGGAACTGGGTCCTCTGCCTAAGGCTTCTGTGATCCTGTTAGGTGTGCTGGCTGTTACCTGGGTGTTGATTCTGGTGTATGTATTTCACGACTATATTAAGAATAGAAAGAGAAATTCATGACCCTCTATGATACCGGATTGTTCCACGCTATGCGCTTTTATCGTCCTTTTACCATCCAAGGTATCTTTCCGGCATCCATTTATTTAGTGCCGACGGCTATACTACATTGCATGCATGTTTTCGATTTTCACAGGAAGACTTGCCGTACACACTTCTTTGCAAGAAGTAAATAATTATTCACATTTTATCGGATCCCAAGGTTGAAAATCCCCTTGCAAGTCGCTTGCAAAAAGATTTTAGCCTTGGGATTCTTGCATCCTGTCATAAAAAGATTGATTTCTCCTGTATTTTGGGTATAATGGAACTGTTCGGTGTCTCAGGCACCGGATAAATTGAGGAGATGTCTGTGTGAATGCACAGACCCATAGCGCTGTCATAAGCGCTGGAATGGAGGATTATTATGAAAAAGAAGACACTTGCATTAACCATGGCCCTGTCTCTCGTTCTGTCTCTCGCTGCATGCGGAAACAGCAACGCAGACGTTGCAGCTGATTCTACCGCTGCTGCCACCACAGAAGCTGCCGCTACTACAGAGACTGCTGCTACCACAGAAGCTGCTACCGAGGCAGTTGCCGATGAGAAATCTGAGGGCGTTATGACTTACGATGAGTATGTTGCCGCTGACCTTGACTCTGAGGTTGTGATCGAAGCTTATGTTCAGGCAAAGCAGTCCTGGTGGGAAGATAAAGCTACCCTGTACACCCAGGATCAGGATGGTGCTTACTTCATCTACAACGCAGTATGTTCCGAAGATGATTACGCAAAGCTTGTTCCCGGTACCAAGATCAAAGTAACCGGTTATAAGACCGAGTGGTCCGGTGAAATGGAAATCGCTGAAGGCGCTACCTTCGAAATCGAAGACGGCAGCTACATCGCACCTGTTACCGATGTTACCGACCTGCTGGGTACCGATGATCTGATCAACTACCAGAACCAGTTCGTAGCATTCAACGGCATGACCGTAGAAGCTGCAGGTCAGGACGCTGACGGCAACGATGTTGCTTTCCTGTACAACTGGGACGGTTCCGGCGAAGACGGCAACGACCTGTACTTCAACGTATCCCTGAACGGTCAGACCTATACCTTCACCGTTGAGTCTTATCTGTGCGACAACACCACCGATGTTTACAATGCAGTGAAGAATCTGAAGATCGGTGACACCGTTGATATGGAAGGTTTCCTGTACTGGTACGAAGGTGTGAACCCTCACATCACTTCCGTAACTGTAAAATAATGAGCGCAAGATAGTCAACACGCCTGCGTGATGGACGACCTGCGATTTGATCACGATAGCTACAAAGCAGCGTAGAGCACGAATCGTGATATCATGAGCCTTGCCCATTAGCAAACACTACAACCCATGAACGGGAAGTAAAATACGATATGTAGACTTATAATAAAGGAACTGCTCTCACATAAAGGAGCAGTTCCTTTTTATAGTTGTAACAGACATATTTGGGGTACAAAATCTTCTCCACTTACTGTCTCACAGTTTGTATTGCATAAAGTTGTTATTATGAACAAAACCGTACGCTGTATATAATTTTACTCCCATATCCGAAGCAGTGATCTGTACGGTTCCGCAGCCATAATTTCCGGCTTCTTCCACCACTCTGTGCAAAAGTTCTCTTGCGATTCCCATTCTTCTGTAATCAGGGTTCGTAAACATACTGGATAAAAGTCCCATCTTTCCACTGGGGCATCCAAAATACGGCGGTTTTTCCACAAATGACATTCCGCTTGTACCGATAATCTTACCATGATCTACAGCGATCCAGGATACAAATGTACCGTCTGCCATGTGTCTGTGATAGTAATCACGCAATGCCGGTTTTAAATCAATATCTTCCTTTGCACCTTCTTCTATCAGCTGATGGATCCTCATTTCAATAAATATATCCAAGTCATCTTCAGTCAGTTTTCTGTATTCTATTTCCATATTTTCCACCCCTGTCAACAGCACTTTGCTTCTCTCCATTTTGCTTCACGCTTCTCTTCTTATCTCATTTCATACATCATTTCTTTCCCCGGTTAAGCTGTCCTGCCATCCCTGAGGACTATATATAAATAAGAGAAGCAGTATTCACAGATTACATTCACACCACTTTTTTGCGATTTGAAATCCCTCTGACGGAACACAGAATTTGTGATCTCTGGGCGGCTGCAGTGCCCGGTCAAGCTCCTCCATATCGAACCATTCCACGCACTCCACTTCTTCTTTCTGAAGTGTCAGGATACTTACATCCACCGGTTCCGTATACATATAGACAAAGGATACTTCATTATCCCGGAACATTTTCCCATGAAATTCCTTTTCGTATTTGATGTGAAAGCATCCGGCGAATTGCAGTTGCGATTCCTGTGCCTCAATCCCCAGTTCTTCCCGCAGTTCCCTGATTGCGGATTCCTTTGGCTCATCTCCTGCCTGAATATGTCCGGCGGAAGATGTATCGAACCTTCCCGGAAAACTGTCTTTTTCCGCGGATCGTTTCTGTAACAGAAGCTGTACTTTTCCGTCCAGCTTTCTAGCGACCCAGATATGCGCCGTTCTGTGGCGAATACCTTTTTCATGCGCCTCGGTGCGTTCTATGATTTCTCCTGTGGGTGTTCCGTGTTCATCCACGACATCAAATAATTCCATGATTTGTGTCTCCTTTGTATTTTCATATGTTTCCATCCGATCTGAGATCCAGTACCATCAGGTCAAAATCAAAATATTCTCCGTCAATCTTAAAATACGCCGGTGAGGTTCCAATCTTGCGAAAACCAAATTTTTCATAGACATGAATTGCTCGCTTATTATCACTCCGAACTTCCAGGCTGATCATTTCTACCCCATGCGTTTTGGCATACTCTATGATTTTCTGCAGCAATGCACTTCCGATGCCTCTGCCCCATTCAGACTTTGCCACTGAGACTCCGAATTCCGCCCGGTGGCTCATCCGTCTCGGGAAGCCATTCAAGCTGGCATCTCCGACGATTTCTCCGCCTTTCCATGCCAGATAGTACACGGAATGCTCATCACTTATTACATTCCGAAGAAATGCCTCCTCGCTCTCTACCGTGATCGGCAATCCTTCTTTTCCAAAAGACAGATTATCCGTCTCTCCGCCTACCTTTTGAAGAAATGCGATCAGCTGCGCTGCGTCTTCAGGGCGAGCTTCTTTGATGCAAATATCCTCCATGTTGATATCCCCCTATTGTTTTCCTAACATTTCCTTGTTACTTTTCTTCTTGAATTTCATGTCTGTTTTTTCTCTTCAGGCTTGCGCATATCATCGCTTCCTTCCATTCAAACCGAATTATAACATCAGGATATTATTCATAATCAAATATCGTCTTCGTTTGAATGAAGTCGCCGTATTTTGCCTTCCATTCCCGATGCGGTGCTGAAGCATCATATACAGGCAATGCTTCCGGTTCCATCTCCATCTCAATCATCAGATCATGGCGGTTCGGTCTGGGTGTCACATTTTCATAAATCTTCACGGCATGAACACCCTCAATCTGTTTCGTGCGGTCGAAAATCTCCCGAATATCCGCAAGCATTTTTCTACTCTCCGCATCCTCTTTATTCCATACGTTTTCTTTAAACTTCACAATGATCAAATGTTTCATTCTGTCTGAATTCCTCCTCTGCTTATATGCGTAATTTTCTAAATTGTAACATAAGAGTAGCAGAAATATAACCATAGCATCCCATATTTTCAAAAATATTCTCTTACAATTTTTTCAACCTGATCAATGGACAACGGATGGTCTTTTGTCTCATAAGTCAATATCAAGTTTATCGTTGGAACAATTCCATTATCACAATATGTCTTTATTTTCTGGCAGGCTTTCGTCACATAATCCGGGTTGTCCATGAGTCCGAAATGCTCCCAGTAGAAATACTGTCCTGTCTTAGGATGTCTGATTGTGAAATCCGGATGTAACACAACTCCGTTTAAAATAATTTTTTCTTCATATCGGAAGGGTATTTTGTTTTGATAGAGTATTTTATCAATAATCGCTTCTGACTTTGAACGTAACATTTTCCCTTGTGTTCCGGGTATTATTAGATTTTCTATATGATTCATACATTTTTCATAAGAATCTTCCTGCCATCTCTGAAGCTCCTTGTTCAATGGTTTAAAATTCTTTGCAAGCAATTTTCCATACTCAGGATGTTTCAGAAAATATTCCGACGGAACTTTTATTTTTGATAGTTTTCTTAAGTAGGCATTCCACCCGGCTAATTCGCTCTCTAATTCTATTTTTCTATATTCGGTATACTTTTTTAACGCCAGCGCTTCTGCTTTCTGTCTTTCTGACTTTGGAAGATAATACAATAGACCATCATCCTTCCTTATTTTCCATTTATAGCGCTCTTCATTCTTAGAACATCTCAATTCTCCTTCCGGTAGTTTTTTCTCCAATTTTCTTATATGTTCTAACTCTTTGTTGATTTCTTCCTTTTTTCTCTGTACGTTTTCATATGTAATCATTGCTTTCTCCCTTCTGTATCTATTTTTTCTTATAGTGACTTGTCAAATATTTGGGGCTGTTGTAATAATTTCTTTTTCTCTGATCCCGGCTTCTCACATAAACTACTACCCGTGTCAAGGACAATTAGCTCTTTCTATGCCCAATTTTAACG
>ERZ1034844.1703-NODE-1703-length-10076-cov-4.070452_pt1 | contig 10076 bp, 6 predicted proteins | sample MGYA00520594_ERZ1034844 | MGnify/ENA primary metagenome ERZ1034844 (study PRJEB33766, sample SAMN09781733) | gut metagenome | biome: gut microbiome | host: Homo sapiens | place: Madagascar | study: EMG produced TPA metagenomics assembly of the PRJNA485056 data...
CTGGGTTACTGAGCCCAAGTATACGGCAACCGCCTCCCTTGGCTCCAACTGGGGCTACTATGTGGGCATGGACGAGATCTCCCGCCACTATGTGGCCGAGTATACCGATACCCTCCAGAAGGCGCTGGATGAAAAGTGTGCGGCCAATGCAGCCATTGAGAACATCCGGGACAACTTTGGCTACGGCGATCTGATCGCTCACCATGTTTCCACTCCCTGCGTGGTGCTGGCGGATGACGGCAAGACGGCCAAGGGCGTATGGTACTCTCTGGGCGTGGAGTGCACCGGCAATCCCGACGGCTCCTGCAAGGCCATGTGGTATCCCGAGCGTGTCTGCGCTGATTTCGTAAAGGAAGACAGCGGCGAGTGGAAGATCTGGCATCTGCTGGTTTCCAATGACGTGACCTATGAGGCAGGCACCAACCTGGGCGATGTGGAGACGTTTACCGGCAAGCCCGGCCTTGCCCAGCAGCAGTTTGGCGAGCCCACCGTGCCCTATGTGGTGCATAACCCCGATTACGGCTGGTCCGACGCCTACCCCACCGTTCCGCCGGTGGCCTATGAAGCCTATGACCCCGAAAAGAGCTTTGGCGCTGAGGGCCGTCCTCAGTGGCACAAGGGGCATCCCAACTACAGAAAGGAGTATCAGGGCAAATGAAAACACATCTGACGCTTTCTCAGCGCATTCACAACGCTGAGGGTATGCAGGCGGCGGAGTATCTCCATGCCCGCCACACCTATCTCCATGCCACCTCCTACTGCAAAGAGGAATGGGGCGAGTTCTGGGATACCAGCGAGGAGGCATCCTGGGGCCATCTGTTCGGTGTTATGTGCGGCTTCGACGAGGTTTGGTACAACAGCGTTTCCAACTACGATCCCGACGGCTTCCGGGGCTATATCAACCTGGTGAAGCAGCATCCCGAAATCTCCTGGTTTGACGCGCGCTCCATCCGCGAGATTTCCATGCACACCCTGGCAACGGACATCATCGAGGCAGCCGATGACGGCAAGACCGTCCGCGCTTCGTTTCTGACACCGGGTATTCTGGTGTTTGCGCTGAACGCCAACCATCATTACCGCGGCCTGACCCTGTGGGAGCGCTATGGTTCTGACTTTGTTTATGATGAGGATTCCGGCGAGTGGCTATATCTCCATGAGCAGGTTTGCCCGGATATGGGTGGCCCCATGGATGTCTGCAACCCCGGCATGGATGCGTATAATAAGCTCATGGGCATCGGCGGCGGCCCCGGCGGTCCCGGACCCGGCCCTGGCCCCGGTGCGGGCGGTGCAGGTGGACCTGGTGGCCCCGGCGGCGGAACTGGTGGCCCCGGCGGCGGACCTGGCGCAGGTGGTCCTCCCCAGGGACAGGGCGGCGCTCCCGGCGCAGGTGGCCCGCCTCCTCAGGGGATGGGCGGCGCTCCCGGTGCAGGCGGTCCTCCTCAGGGTGGAGCGCCTCATGGTGACAGCAACGCGCAGGTACCCGGCATGGTGGTGAAGGAGAAGGGCACGACCCGCGGTGCAACCTCCGCAGGCGGCGCCAAGGGCGAGGTACACGTCAAGGTACCCGGTCCCATCCACTTCAACTATACCCCCATTATGCATGTGCAGAATACCGTGCCGTGGCCGGAGCCCTACAAGACCATGGATCGGGAGCATACGTATCGTATTTACGAGACCCCCAAGGTGGATTAAGCTTAAAAATGTACCGGTCAGGAGTTCCTGGCCGGTATTTTGCGCAAAAGATGATTAGGATGAATGATAGATGCACCGGTACCGTCTGCACGGAATCCCATCGTATGCAGCCTGAAATGCTTCCGTTTCAAAACCGCAGCGCTCATAAAATGAGACCGCATCATCGTCTGTTTCTGCATATAACTCGGGATAGCGCCCGGTTGTTACAGCATACTGGATTAGTCCCTTTCCGATATGTCTGTGTTGGTGGGTACGTTCCACTGCAATGCCTACGATCTCTGCGGTGTTTTGCGCTTTGGCCTGCAGGACAATGACACCAAGAAGGACAGTATCCTCATAAAAGCCGTAAATTGCGGTGCCTGGATTGCTCAGATAGGCCTGTGCTTTTTTCGCAAATTTCTCATAAGTGGGCGTGTACATACACAGCGAATAGATTTCGTACACCTCGGGCGTTAAAAAATGCGACTTGATATCATGGACCATAAGCCACCTCATAAATAAGAGGGAAGCGGCATTCCACCGCTCCCCTCTTTGTGTATTCTTAGATCTGATTTGCTGCACCAAAGGCGGTGGTCACTGCAAAGTGGACATTGCCCACCCGGAAGCAGTCGCCAACAAAATCAGTGCGGTCTGCAGCGCCATAGAGAGCCTGACAGCCCTCGGTGTTGGGCCGTGCGCCGGTGCACATAATCACGCAGTCGCAGTCGATGCGCTTTTCCTTGCCTTCGAAGTTCACATAGTTGACGCCGGTGTCATCAATGGACTGATACTTCTGGATGCCCTTGACCCAGTAGAAGTTGTCCAGCTTCAGCCAGGCATCCTCCAGCATGGTGACATAGTGGGCATGGGGCGCATCGGAAGCCAGGGACTTCTGACGGCAAAGCACGGTGACCTTATGGCCCTTCTCGGCCAGATCCATGGCGGTTTCTACGCCGGTCTCGCTGCCGCCGATGACCACAATGTTGTGGGGCAGCTCGTCCTCATGACCAAAGACGTCCATGCAGGTGAGCACCTTGGGGGACTCAGCGCCGGGGATATTCGCCTTGGTGAACACGGGGCCGATGGCAACGATCACATGGTCATAATGCTCCTGGGCCAGCATTTCCTTGGTGGCCTCGGTGTTCAGCTTAATGTCAACGCCCTTCTTGTAGCACTGCCGCGCCAGGAAATCCTTGAAGTCCTGGAGGGGCCACTTGAAGGAGGCGAAGTCCGCATGGATCAGCTGACCGCCCAGCTGGGCTTCCTTCTCATACAGGGTGACCTGATGGCCGCGATCCCGGAGGGTCATGGCTGCATACATACCAGCGGGGCCGCCGCCGACCACGGCAACCTTCTTCTCCTTCTCCACGGGAGCGATCATCCGGTCGATCTTATCCTCCAGACCGATCAGCGGGTTCACGGAGCAGAAGGAGCGGAACTTATCGGTGTCGTTGGGCACGTGGCACTTGTTGCAGCGGACGCAGGGGGTGATATCCTCGCCTCTGCCCTCATAGAGCTTCTTGCCGTACTCGCTGTCGCAGATCCAGCTCCGGGCCATGCAGACCAGATCTGCTTGCTCGTTGGCAATGACGGATTCGCACAGGTCGGCATCGTGGAGACCGGCGGTGGCGCCAATCAGCAGCTTTGCACCCCGGCGATGGCAATCCTGGGTGACGGCAGTGGTAACGGCTTCGTTGGGCCAGCGGGTGGCGCGGGTGGAGGTGAAGCCGGTGGGATGCTGGGGATCCTGCACGCCGTTGCGGATGGAGAGAATGTCGCAGTGACCCTCCAGCAGACGTGCCAGCTCGACGGTATCGGCGATGGTTGCGCCGCCGGGCTCGGTGCCGGAAATCAGAACCTCCAGGGGGAAATCCTTGCCCAGAGTCTGCTTCATGGCGTCCAGGAATTCGATCAGGAACCGGGTGCGATTCTCCACGGTGTCCACGCCGTATTCATCGTGACGATGGTTGGTCAGGGGGCTCCAGAACTGTGCGCCGGGGCCGCCGCGATAGGCATTGTGGAAGGAGAACATCTGGAAGCCCAGGGCCTTGAGCTCCTTGGCACTGGCCACTGCGGTGTCGATGTACTCGTGCATCTGCGCCTTGGTAAAGGTGTCGGCAATGGAGGGGCCGGGGTTGAGAATCTGGATGGGGGACTTCTTCACCGTAGGAACGGTTTCCTCAAAGGGGCCGCCGAACATATCGGGCATACCGCCGGGGCCGCCTGCACCGGGGCCACCGCCAGGGCCGCCAGGACCACCAGGGCCTCCGGGACCGCCAGAACCACCAGGACCACCAGGTCCTCCAGGGCCGTCCTTCTTATCGCCCTCGGCCATCATCATGGCCTGGGGGCCCATACCCTGCTCTTCCGTGCGGGTAAAGGTGGCGTTGGGGCCGGTGATGGGAATGGAGCCATAGTAGCGGATGGCGTCGATCATTTGACATAGATAGTTATGGGTCGAGGTGTTGTCAATGTCCATAATGGAGAAGTGGGCCGGGGTAAAGTCGATGCCGGCCTTGGCGGGAGAGCCATGCTCCAGATGGTTGATGTACACACCGGCAGCGCCGTTCTTGGCGCGGTTGGCCATCATGGTGATCCATTTTTCCGTGGGATAGGGCTCGGTGCCCTGGATGAAATGGGGGGTTGCGGCAGTGGCCTCCATGCGGTTCTTAAACAGAACGTTGCCTACCTGAACCGGGGAGAGCAGATGAGAATAGCGAATGCTCACGTTTCATTTCCTCCTTCCCGGAAATTGTTCCGGGGCCATAATATGATGTTATTATATCGAACTGAATGCGGTTTTGCAATCATCCACTTGGCTTTTCTCCTACAGCCTGTGTGCTTTGGCGAAAAAAGTGCCCGCCGCATTGGAAGCAGCGGGCACAAGGAATGACGGATTATACGGTTCTGTCGTAGTAACGCTCTACGGCTGCCTGCTTAATGGCGATGCAGTCGTCGATGCCCATGCTCTTGATCTCTTCCACAAAGGAATCCCACTCGTCCATGGAGCGCTCGCCAACGGCAAACTTGGTGAGGTTCTCCTCAATGGTGGTCTGAATGTCAGAGTAGATGGCCTGATACTCGGTGGTCTCGTCTGCGGTCAGGGAGATGGCATCGGGCATCCGGTAAGAGGAATCGGCATTGGTGTCCCAGGTGGGAGCGCAGTCAAACTGAACATCCATGCTGTAGCTGGAGGGGGTCTTAGGCTTCAGCATGGGCATAACGGAGTAGATGAACAGGGTGGGCTTCTCGTTCTCGGTCAGGCCCTCGTAGTTGTTCCAGTAGTCGGAGTACTGGAGGTCGCCGTTTTCGTCGAAGACATAGGAGCCGTCGTCGTTGCCCTCAACACCCATGGCGGACAGCAGCGCGCCCTCATCGGTGAAGAAGAAGTCCAGGTACTTGCCCATCTTCTCCAGATCTACTTCAGCGGTGGAAAGGGAGATGGCGGCAACACGGCCGGAGATGGGACTCTTAACGGTGGCAAAATGGGTGGTCTGGCCGGGCTCCTTGGTGATGGGCGGCAGAGGAGCGATCTCAAAGTTGGGATCGGTGGCCTCACCCATCTGGATGTAGTTGGGAACCATGTTGGTCTCGCCGAAGAATACGCCCACGTCGCCGGAGGAGATGGTGCCGGTGAACTCCATGGGGTTGGTGTTCTTGGTGATGAAGTCGGAGCTGATGATGCCATCCTTATAATAGGTGGAGAACATCTCCATGTACTCCTTGAAGCCAGGCTCTACGATGCCGTACTTCACCTGGCCGTCTACGATATAGTAGGGTTCCGCGATCATGGGGAAGGTGGAGAAGCCGCCGTTGACGTCGAAGCCGGAGCACAGGGCGTTGGAGGTATGGACGATGCCTGCGGTAGCCATCAGAGGCTCGGCAAGACCCAGCTCGGTCTGGAAGGCACGGAGCACCTTGTCCAGCTCGTCATAGGTGGTGGGGATGTCCATGCCAATCTTTTCAAGGTAATCGGTACGGATAAACGCGCCCTCGGTGGCGCCGTCGGGATAGTTGTTGATGGTGATGAGCTTGGGCATATAGCCGGAGTCGGTGTGCAGCTCACGCTTGGTGTTGTCGTCCAGCTGATCGTAGCACTCCTTATAGGCGGGCATATAGTTTTCGGTGAGATCGGTGAGATCCATAAGGATTTCATCTTCGATGCCCTGCTCAAAGCTGGAGGTCCAGAGCATGCCAACGTTGGTCAGGACGTTGGGCAGGTCGCCGGATGCAACGGCAATGCCGAACTGCTCGGAGTTGGCGGTGGTGGTGACTTCCCGGAGCTCAACATGAACGCCGGTGAGCTCCTCAGCCTTCTTGAATGCCTTATTGTCGGCAAAGCCGTTGGGCATAAAGGTGGACATATTGTCGGAGAAGCTGACCCACATGGAGAAAGACCAATCGTCGTCTACCAGGGGCAGGTCATAGGTGTAGTCGGTGGTGATGAGACCGTCGGACGGAGCGGACGCTTCCTCAGCGGAGGGAACTTCTTCGGCCTGAGAGGCTTCCTCCTGGGGGGCGGCGGGCTCCTGGGGCTGCTCAGGTGCGGATGCCGCTTCGGTGGGTTCGGAAGCCGCCGGGGCTGCCGAGGATGCGGTGCTGCCGCCGCCGCAGGCACATAGGCCCAATACCATGGCGATGGCAAGCAGGGATGCAAGCAATTTCTTCATCATGTAACCTCTTTCCTGATAAAATGGTGATTCCGATGCCGCAAAAGATACATTTTGAATCCTCTGGCGGCTTTTGCGTTACAAATATATCACATTCTAAACATTATCGCAATATAGTCATAAAATATTAGCAAAATTGGCGGATCAGAACAGCGGTTTTTGTGCAAATTGCGTGGCATTGGACGCTCCACACCCTCGGGAGAGCAGGATGCGCACTGGAGTGGGTAAAACAGAATACAAAAGCAACATCGTACAAAGTTTTTCCTCAGACTTTACGTTTTGTTGAGAGATTGTTCAAAGTTTGTACAAAAAGTCCGGATATAATAAAGCCATCAAAAAGATACGAAGCCCGCAGCGGCTGACAATATAGATTCTATGTTTTTTCATTCTTCCTCTTTTCTCCTCGAAACAGAGCGCCCCACCGGGTGCTCTGTTTCAGTTTTCCGGGCAAAAAGAGGGGACTGCTGCAAATTGTAGGAGAATTGCCCGTCAAAAGTCAGATAAAGTCGTGAAAATCCAGTTTTGATCGGATTTTCACGACTTTTTGTTGGGTTAAAAAAGCTATTTTGCAATGCGCCCATTCTTTTAGAACCGATGGGGAGACAGCGGGGTGGATTTTGTCTGCGCCTCAATGAGCTGACCAATGAGCTGATTGGACACCAGCATCCCCTGGGGCGTCAAATGCCATCTTTCGTCTTTGTATGTTGTCAGTCCCCGGCCCCGGTAAAAGGCCATAACCTTCTCCAGCGGGTCAAAGGGCATCAGGAACGTGCGTTCATACTCCTCCCGCTCAATGCCGTAGACCGTGCGCATCCGGAGCATCACATATTCGCCTGCCCGCTCCTTGATGGGCACATATTCGCACTCGGTGGTGATGGTATCGCCGGTGTTCACGGCCTTGATATACTGGGGCAGGTTCGAGGCAAAGGTATAGCGGGTGCCCGCAAAGTCCGATGCCGCCGAGGGCCCGAAGCTCATATATTCGCCGCCCAGCCAGTATTTCAGGTTGTGCTGACATTCCCGGCCGGTTTTGGCGAAGTTGGAAATCTCATATTGATGGTAGCCGTAGGCCTCCATGGTGGAAACGCCGTAGAGATACATGGATGCCTGGGCGTCGTCGTTAGGCAGCGCCGCCTGATCCCGGTACTGGTACAGGGGCGTTCCCTGCATCAGCGTCAGCCCATAGGCGGAGATATGATCCGGATGGAGGTCAATGATGGAGCCAAGGCAGTCCGCCCACTGCTGGGGAGACTGGCCGGGAAGCCCATACATGAGATCCAGCGACAGATTGTCAAAGCCTGCCGTCCGGGCAATCTCCACTGCTTTTACCGCCTGCCGGAAGGTATGGGGCCGCCCCAGCACCTTGAGGATCTGATCGTTGTTATTCTGCACCCCGATGGAGATCCGGTTGAAGCCCGCCTGGATCAGCCGCTTGCAGCCCTTATCCGTAATGGAATCGGGGTTGGCCTCCAGAGTGATCTCTGCGGATTTCGACACGTTAAACCGCCGGGTAATCTCCGTCAACACCTCCTTCAGCCGCTCGGAGCCGAAATAGCTGGGGGTGCCGCCGCCGAAATAGACGGTATCCACCTCATATTGGGGAGCCCGGGCGCCACCCTCACGGATGTGCCGCTGAAGGGCCTTCACATACCGGTCCATGAGCTCCACGGTTTTCTGGCTTTTGGGCAGGGAATAGAAATCGCAGTAAACACATTTGCTCCGGCAGAAGGGAATGTGCACATAGATGCCCAGGGATTTCTTCTGGGCAGTTATTTTTTGCTTTGCCACAGAGCGCCCTCCTTATTCCGAATCCAGCTTCAGCACCGCCATAAATGCCTCCTGGGGCACCTCTACCGTACCAAAGCTGCGCATCCGCTTCTTGCCTTCCTTCTGCTTTTCCAGCAGCTTCTTCTTTCGGGTGATATCGCCGCCGTAGCACTTGGCCAAAACGTCTTTCCGGAGGGCCTTGATGGTCTCCCGGGCAATGATTTTGGAGCCGATGGCCGCCTGAACGGGGATTTCAAAGAGCTGGCGGGGAATATTCTCCTTGAGCTTTTCACAGATTTTTCTGGCTCGGGCATAGGCCTTGTCCGCGTGGAGAATGAAGGACAGCGCGTCCACCACCTCGCCGTTGAGCAGGATATCCAGCTTCACCAGATTGCTGGCTCGATAGCCGGTGACTTCATAGTCCAGGGACGCATAGCCCCGGGTCTTGGATTTCAGGCAGTCGAAGAAATCAAAGATGATCTCGTTGAGGGGCATATCATAGTGCATCTCCACCCGGCTCTGATCCAGATAGGTCATGTCCAGATATTCGCCCCGGCGCTCCTGGCAGATGTCCATGATTGCGCCCACATACTCCGGCGGGGTGATGATGGAGGCCCGGACAAAGGGCTCCTCGGCGATTTCAATCTCCGTGGGATCGGGGTAGTTCAGGGGGTTGTCGATCATGCTCACCGAACCGTCGGTTTTCGTCACCCGATAGACAACGCTGGGAGCGGTGGTGATGAGATCCAGATTGAACTCCCGCTCCAGCCGCAGCTGAATGATCTCCATGTGAAGAAGCCCCAGGAAGCCGCACCGGAAGCCGAAGCCCAGTGCCACAGAGCTCTCAGGCTCATAGGAAAGGGAAGCGTCGTTGAGCTTGAGCTTTTCCAGGGCATCCCGCAGCTCCGGATATTTGGAGCCGTCAGCAGGGTAGACGCCGGAGAACACCATGGGCTGCACTTCCTTATAGCCCTGGAGGGGTTCCGCCGCAGGATTTTCCGCCCCGGTGACGGTATCGCCCACCCGGGTGTCGGAAACGGTCTTAATGGAGGCGGTGAAATAGCCAACCTCGCCTGCGCCCAGCGCATCGGCGGGTTCCATGCCCTTGGGATGGAGATAGCCCACCTCCACCACCTTATAGACCGCGCCACCGGACATCATCTTCACGTCCATGCCCTGAGAGATCACGCCATCCATAACACGGAAGTAGACGATCACGCCCTTATAGCTGTCATACTGGCTGTCGAAAATCAGCGCGCGCAGGGGCTTTGTCCGGTCGCCGGTGGGAGCGGGCAGATCCTTTACGATCATCTCCAGCACCGAGCGGATGTTGATGCCGTTTTTCGCGGAAATCTCCGGGGCATCCTCCGCAGGCAGGCCGATGATGTCCTCGATTTCCTGCTTCACCCGCTGGGGATCCGCAGCGGGCAGGTCAATTTTATTGATGACAGGCAGAACCTCCAGCCCCGCATCGATGGCAAGATAGGTGTTGGCAAGGGTCTGGGCCTCTACGCCCTGGGATGCGTCCACCACCAATACCGCGCCCTCGCAGGCTGCCAGCGAACGGGACACCTCATAGTTAAAGTCTACGTGCCCCGGGGTGTCGATGAGGTTCAGGATATAGGTCTCCCCGTCGTCCGCCGTATATTTCAGCCGAACCGCCCGGGCCTTAATGGTAATGCCCCGCTCCCGCTCCAGATCCATGTTGTCCAGGATCTGATCCTCCATCTCCCGGGCCTCCACGGCCTGGCATTCCTCCAGCAGCCGGTCGGCCAGGGTGGACTTTCCGTGGTCAATATGGGCAATGATCGAAAAATTCCGCAGTTTATTCAAATCGGTCATACAATGCACCTCAAACGTCTTTTGGAGCGGCCCCAAAATTCCCCATGGAAAAATGGCAACACGCCCCCAATATATCTAAGGCAATACCGCACAGAAAAAGTAGCGAAGGGTAATGCGGTATAGCCG
>ERZ1034844.1704-NODE-1704-length-10075-cov-3.783832_pt1 | contig 10075 bp, 6 predicted proteins | sample MGYA00520594_ERZ1034844 | MGnify/ENA primary metagenome ERZ1034844 (study PRJEB33766, sample SAMN09781733) | gut metagenome | biome: gut microbiome | host: Homo sapiens | place: Madagascar | study: EMG produced TPA metagenomics assembly of the PRJNA485056 data...
ATATTATGATATAATATCTATATACTTTTTATCAGACTGCCTATTTTGCGGTTTTTCACGCCGCTTCGGCACTATATATTGATTGGAGGACACCTTGGCACACGATGACAGACGTTACGGCAATTACGACAGCAGAGCAAACCGTATTGCCGGCGGTATATTGATTATTATCGTTTCGCTTTTATGTTTTTTATCGCTCGTCAACGCATTGGGTGGCGTAGGGCGCATGATTTCGTCGTTTCTTATCGGCGTTTTCGGCTACGCGTCTTTCGCATACTCGATAGTGGGCACTTTTATCGGCGTAATGGTTACTTTCGGAAAGCGCGTTACGCTTCCGCTCAACAAAACTCTGAAATATCTTTCGCTGTTTTACATCGCGCTGCTTGCGCTGCACGTATGGTTTTCAAAGGATTATTTCCTTACCACTTCGTCGTACGGCGCGTATCTCAAAGCGCTTTACAACGGGGAATCGGCGGCAGGTCTTCTTTACGGTATCGTCGCATGGCTTTTCATGAAAGTCATGACACCCGCGTATTCGATTGTCGCGCTTATTCTGTTGTTTGCGGTTTTAAGCATTTTTACGGTATATCCCGTGCTTGTGAATCGTTTGCCTTACCGCACGAAATCAACCAAAATCAAAGCGAATAAAAAGGGCGAAAGCCCCGTCCTTACCGACATTGCCGACGCCTCGCGCGAAGAACGCATTGTCGAGCAACCTATTGGCAACAAACTTTTTGTCGGAAGTCTGAACGAAAACGGTTCCGACAAGCCCAAAAAGGTAAGAAACAAATTCTCGCTGCTGTTCCCGAATCAGGATACGGCGGGCGTCACCGCAGACAGCGTGAAAGAACCCGTCTTCGATACCGAAGACGTCAAACGTAAGCGCGCAAAAGAAAAACTTTACGGCAAAAAGGACGATAAAAAAGTTGAAGAAAGCGGCAAAACCGTTACTTTCGGCACGGCAAACGCAAACGGCGAAGAAGATATAAAACCGTCGCTTGACAGCCAGTCGTTCACGTTCAACCGCGACGGCGGCAAAAAACGCCCGCAAACTTTGAAGGAAGCGTTTGATCTTCCCGAAAGCGACGAAGAAAAAGCGCGCGACATTCAGGAACGTTTCGGATATATCCTCGACACCCCGACCACCGCAAACGATATCCGCGGCGCGGCGTCGAAACGCATTGCGGAACCTCGTCGCAAAAAGCCCGATCCCGTCCCCGAAAAGGAAGAAGAAAAGAAAAACGACAACGGTATTCCCGAGGGTATGCCATACTTTATCCGCGACATTTTGTACGGAGATAAGGACAAAAAGAACGAAAAAACCGAAACGAAGGCGGCAAAACCCGGCGAAGAAGTCGTCGCGCCTTCCTATAAACCCATTGAAAAACCCGCGGACACTCCCGTGATGAAATCAATCAATCATACGGAACCCGCTGTTAAACCCGTCGAAAAACCCGAGGTCAAAAAGGAATCCGACAAATCGTCGGGCACGGGCAGTATCTTCACAATGTTCGGCGCGCCGCTGCCCGAAAAGAAAAATTCCGGCACGGTGAAACCCGTGAATAAGGTCGAGCCAGAAAAGAAAGAACCTGCAAAACCCGAAGAAATCGCAAAACCCGTGACGAACAACGTTTACGAGCGTCCCGCGACCGACAGCGAAAAAACCGAAAAAGTGTTGCCCAAACTTTCGGGTGACGGGTACAACTCGGGATATGAACCCGACAACACTCCGCCCGAAAAACCTATGACTCGTTTTGAAGAAATGCAGGCGGAGTCGAAAATTTCCGACGCGAAAATGCCCACCGATAAGGAGATCAACGATACGTTCAATCCGACGCCCGTGGCAAAACCCGTCGAAAAACCGCGTCAGCCTTACGCTCCGCGTGAAGAAAAACCGCGTGAAGAACAAAGGACGCTTAAAGACACGTCGTACGGCAACACGTTCCCCGTCGGGAAAAACGCAAAAACCGTGTCGGTTACCCCCGCGAAAAAGGACGACGGACAAATCTCGATTGACCAGAGCATTCTTCTGGAACAACAAAAGAAACCTTATTACGCGCCGCCCATCGACCTTCTCAATAAAGGTCGTTCAGACATCGTTGCGGAAGACTTTTCGGAAAAAATCGAAAAACTCGAACAAGTCTTTATGGAATTTAATATCAACGCAAAGGTTGTCGGCGTTACGCAAGGTCCGACGTTCTCCCGTTTCGAACTGCAAATGCCTGCGGGTATTTCGGTCAGTAACGTCACGAAGTATGCCGACGATATCGCAATGAAACTGCAAGTCAAGGGCGCAATCCGTTTCGAAACGCCGATCCCGGGGAAAGACGCATTCGGTATCGAAGTCGCAAACGACGTACGCACCCCCGTGCTTCTCAGGAGCGTTCTCGAAGGCGAAAAGTTCAACAGAAGCAATTCGGAACTTACTTTCGCGCTCGGCAAAGACATTGCAAACCAGGACGTCGTGTGCGATTTGGAATCAATGCCGCACCTTCTTATTGCCGGCGGCACGGGCAGCGGTAAATCCATTTGCATAAACGGACTTATCGTAAGCTTGCTGTACAGAAACGGCCCGTCCGACTTAAAACTTATTCTCATTGACCCGAAGATGGTTGAAATGGGACCGTACAACGGTATCCCGCACCTTCTCGTGCCGGAAGCAATCGACGACGTTGCGGCGGCTGTCAACTCGCTTGACTGGGCGATAAACGAAATGAGAAGAAGATTCAGTCTGTTCAAGGGAATCAGCGCAAGAAATATTTCGGAATACAATCAGTACGCACGCGAACACGAAGGCGTCGTGAAACTTCCCAGAATCGTCATTATCTTTGACGAACTTGCCGACTTTATGTCGCAACAAAAAAGGAATATCGAAGATAAAATCAACTCGCTTGCACGTCTTGCTCGCGCAGCGGGCATACACCTTATCATTTCGACGCAACGCCCGTCCGTCGACGTCATCACCGGCACGATTAAGTCGAACTTGCCGTCGCGCATAGCGTTTTCGCTGAAAACCGCCGCGGACAGCAGCACGATTTTGGGCGAAGGCGGCGCGGAAAAACTTCTGGGCAAAGGCGATATGCTTTATTATCCGCAGTCGTTTAACGAGCCGGAGCGTTTGCAAGGTTGCTTCGTCAGCACCGAGGAAGTGTCGGCAGTCGTAAAATATATCAAAGAGCACAACGAGTCATATTTCGATCCCGACGTTCAGAACTCGATTTTCAAGCAGCCCGAGGAAGAAAAAGAACCCGAAGAAGTCCCGCAAAGGAACAGTTACGCCCATACTCCCGTCGGCAGAAACGGGGAGTCGAAACAGTTCATCGACGCTCTGCAAATGTGCGTGAAGGAACAAAAGGCGTCGATTTCACGCATTCAGCGTAAATTCGGCGTGGGCTACGGCACGGCGGCAAACCTTGTCGAGCTTATGGAAGAAAAGGGCTACGTATCACCGAATAAGGGCGGCAACACACAGCGCGACGTCCTTATCTCGATGGAGCAGTTTATGCAGATTTACGGCGCGGTCGCGGAAAATCCCGACTCCACCGAATTCGACCTGCCGGAGGACGGACAATGAGCGTTAAACTCGGGATAATAAGTCTCGGTTGCGATAAAAACCGCGTCGATACCGAAAACCTGCTTGCTTATGCGGGCGACGCCGGTATCGAATTTACGGCGGACGAAAACGAAGCCGACGTTATACTTATCAATACCTGCGCGTTTATCAAAAAAAGCCAGCAGGAAGCCATCGACACCATTCTGGAATTTGTCGAAAAGAAAAAGGAACGCGATTTCAAAATCATCGTTACGGGCTGTCTGCCCGAAAGGTACAAGCAGGAAATCGTCGACGCAATCCCGGAAGTGGACGCATTCCTCGGTATCAGCGAATACAGCAAAATCGCCGACGTCATCAAATCGGCCAGGGAGGGAAAAAAGGTCGTTGACTTCACGCCGTGCGACTTGCCATCGACAAAACGCGTGCTGACGACGCCGTATCATTATGCGTATCTCAAAATCGCGGAAGGTTGCGACAATCACTGCACGTATTGCGCGATTCCGAAAATCCGCGGGAAGTTCAGAAGCCGCACGATCGAAAGCCTGTACGACGAGGCGAAAATTCTTGTTGACGAATACGGCGTGAAGGAATTGAATATCGTGGCGCAGGACATCACGCGTTACGGCATCGACCTTTACAACGAATACGCTCTCTTAAAACTTTTAGACAAAATCACGTCGCTTGACGTCGAATGGGTAAGGCTTTTGTATTGCTATCCAGAGCTTTTAAGCGACGACCTTATAAAATATATCGTAAAAAACGACAAAATTTGCAAATATGTTGACATTCCCTTGCAACATATTGATGATACGATATTAAAGACGATGGGGCGACGGACGTCCGAAAAGGAAATCAAAAACCTTATCGAAAAAATCAGAAACGCCGGCGACGTCGCGATTCGCTCGACTTTCATCGTCGGTTTTCCCGGTGAGACGGACGAGCAGTATCAAAAACTTTACGACTTCATCGGCGAATATAAGCTGAATTACGCGGGATTTTTCGCGTACAGTAAGGAAGACGGCACCGCCGCGGCGAAACTCAAAAACCAAATTCCGCAAGCGGTCAAAAACAAACGCCTTAAAAACATCACCGCGCTTCAAAGCAAAGTGATTTTCGAAAACAACAAAAACTATGTCGGTAAAACCTTGAAAGTTCTTTACGAAGGTATCGACTACGACAACAACATATTTTACGGTCGTCCCGAATTCTGCGCACCCGAAGTCGATGCGAAAGTTCTGTTTTCAAGCGACAATCTTGTGAACGTCGGCAATTTCTACGACGTTAAGATTACCGGCGCAAACGGATACGATCTCGTTGGAGAAGTGAAATGAAAAATCTTAATCTTCCAAACAAAATAACACTTGCAAGAATAGCGTTGATTCCCATCGTTGCGATTTTATATTTTGTGAATTTTCCGTATCATGAAATCGCGGCGTGCATAGTGTTTATACTTTGTTGCTGCACCGACTTTATCGACGGCAACATCGCAAGAAAAAGAAATCTTGTGACCGACCTCGGGAAATTTCTGGATCCGATTGCCGATAAGGTCATCGTCGTCATTATGCTGTTTGTCTTTGTCGGCGACGGCACGCTTCCCGGATGGTACAACCAGATTATCGCAGGCGTTATCATAAGCCGCGAAATTATAATTACCGCATTCCGCATAATCGCCGTGCAGAAAAACGTCGTGCTTGCGGCGGACAAACTCGGCAAAATCAAAACGACGTTTCTGGACATCGGTCTTATCGCGCTGACGATGAGCACGATCCAAACCGGGGAAATCGCGGGGAAAGCCTTTTATTTCTTTGACTGGCTCGGACAAATCACGTATTATATCGGCGCGTTTTTCGCAATCGTGTCGGGCGTGAATTACGTCCTGAAAAACAAGCAGGTGCTTGCCGATAAAAAGCCCGTCGAAACGGATTTGCCCGCAAAAACTTTGTCCGAAACCGAAAAAGAAAACGACGTGGAGGAAATCGTAAACCATGATTAACGTGCCCGAATTCGTCGACGGAAAAAAACTTAACGTTGCCGTCGCTAAGATTCTTCTGGAAAACAATCTGAAAATCTCGGTGGCGGAAAGTCTTACCGGCGGCGAGGTCGCGGCAAAACTCGTTGATATACCGGGGATTTCCAAATCGTTTATCGAGGGCATCGTCGCTTACGCAAACGAGGCAAAAATGAATCGCCTTAGCGTCAGCGCGGAAACGCTTATCAAATTTGGCGCGGTGTCGGAAGAAACCGCAAAGGAAATGGCGGAAGGGCTGATAAAAGGCGACGTTACCGTATCCGTCTCGACAACGGGCATCGCAGGACCCACCGGCGGCACGGTTGAAAAACCCGTCGGCACGGTATGTTTCGGTTTTTGTCTGAACGGAAAAACGTTTACGGAAAGACAAATTTTTTCCGGCACGCGTGAGGAAATCCGCAAAAAATCGACGGATTTCGCGTTTTATAAACTTTATTTGTTGCTGTCGAAAGAGTTTTCAAAATCCGACGACAACGACGTTTTGAAGCTGTCCGACATCGAAAACAAGGATCCCCTTGCGTTTTACGTCGGGCGCACCGACGCGGGCGAAGACGTTTTCACAAACTTAAAAGACCTTGCAAACCTGCTTATCGGCGGCGCAAGCGGCACGGGAAAATCGGCGTTTATCAGAAATATTCTGATTACGCTTTTGCTCAAAAACAAGCCCAGCGAAATAAGCCTTGTTCTTGCCGACCCGAAAAACGTCGAATATAACGACTTCGTCGGCATCAAAAACGTTTACAGAAACAAAGTCCTTAAAACGTCGGACGAGGTCATTGAAATGCTGAACGAAACCTACAAGGAAATGCAGGTCAGATACAAGCGTTTCAAACACGTCAGCGTCAGGAACGTTTACGAATACAATCAAAGCGCGATTACAAACGGCATGCCAGTTTATCCATACGTTATCATCGTTATCGACGAGTACGCCGACTTTATTTTTGAAAGGCGGAACGACTTTGAAGAAGCGATAAACAGCCTTGCGCGGCTCGGGAAAGCGGCGGGGATTCATCTTATTATGAACACGCATTGCACAAACGTTGACGTCATAACGGGCGTTATCAAACAATGTTTTGCCTCGCGAATCGCGTTTTCCACGCAAAGTCTTGCCGATTCTTTCACTATGATCGGCGTGGGCGACGCGGCGAATATCTCGGAGGCGGGCGTTGCGTGTTTCCTGCCCGTTGTAAAATTCGACCCGACACTTGTTAGAATCCCGAACCTTTCGGAAACGAAATTAAAGGAATATATCGAAGTTGTAAAACGACAATAATTCCTTAAAATTATTCAAAAACCAACAAAATTTTGAAAAATTACGTCAAAACACAATAAAATTTGGCGATAAAATATAAGGAGAAAAATATGGCAACCGATTCCAAAGAAAAAGTAAAAAACCTTGAACAGGCTTTACAACAGATAGAAAAACAGTTCGGTAAGGGCGCGATTATGAAATTCGGCGAGACCGAAGTTCAGAAGGTCGAAGCAATCCCCACGGGCTGTCTTACTCTTGACATCGCTCTCGGCATAGGCGGCATTCCGCGCGGCAGAATTATCGAAATTTACGGGCCCGAATCTTCGGGCAAAACGACCGTCGCGCTTCACATGATCGCAGAAACGCAGAAACAGGGCGGTATGGCGGCGTTTATCGACGCGGAGCACGCGCTCGATCCTTATTATGCGCAGGCTCTCGGCGTTCAGATCAACGACTTGTACATCGCGCAACCCGACAGCGGCGAGCAGGCTTTGAACATTACCGAAACGCTTGTCCGAAGCAACAGCATCGACCTTATCGTCGTGGACAGCGTCGCGGCACTTACTCCGCAGGCGGAAATCGACGGCGAAATCGGCGACAGCAGCGTCGGTCTTCAAGCAAGACTTATGTCGCAGGCAATGCGTAAACTCACCGCAATATGCAACAAATCCCGTTGCAGCATCGTTTTCATCAACCAACTTCGTGAAAAAGTCGGCGTGATTTACGGCAGCCCCGAGGTTACGACGGGCGGTAAAGCGCTGAAATTCTATTCGTCGGTGCGTATCGACATCAGAAAAGCCGACACAATTAAGGACGGCGCGGAAGTCATCGGCAACCGCACAAAGGCTCGTATCGTCAAAAACAAGGTCGCGCCCCCGTTCAAAGTTGCGGAATTCGACATTCTTTTCGGCAAAGGAATTTCCCTTGCAGGCTGCGTGCTTGACGTCGCAACCGATATGGGGCTTGTCGAAAAAAGCGGAAGCTGGTATTCGTACAACGACGAAAAAATCGGTCAAGGCAGGGATAAAACGTTGGATTATCTTAACAAAAATCCCGACGTTTTCAACGAAATCAACGAAAAAGTCCGTGAAAAAGTCTTTGCGGACAAATAATTTTGTAATTTTTGCCACGGCTCACCCCGTGGCATTACCGCATAATCAAAGAAATTAAAGCCGACACGCGCCGGACGGCGCGCAAATAAATCGGTTTTATGAATATATAGGAGGATATAAACCAAATGACAAGCATTACAACACAATTGCTTGCTGTCTTGTCGGGCGGCGCAATCGCAGGAATCGCGGTCGCGGCACTCGCAGTAGGACTCGCCGCAGGTGTTGCCGGTTATATGTATTACTACAAACATAAAGTCGGCACCGCTAAATCGGAAGCAGATAAGGTAAAAGCCGAGGCGGCAAAAATTATCGAAGACGCTAAGGTCGAGGCAAAAACCGCTCGTAAAGAAGCCTTGCTCGAAGCAAAAGAAGAAGAACATCGTCTTCGCGCGGAAATCGATAAGGAAGCAAAAGAAAGAAAAGCAGAGTATCAGAAAACCGAACAACGTCTTCAATCCAAAGAATCGTACCTTGACAAAAAGGACGACGCATTGGATAAGAAACAGGAACAACTGGAAGTTCAGAAAAAACAACTTCAATCCAAAGAAGAAGAGTTGCAGAATATCGAGGATAAACTCAAAAATTCGCAATTCCTTCTTGAAAAAGAACTTGAAAGAATCTCCGGCATGACCAGGGACGAGGCAAAACAACAACTAATGGACGCGCTCATCGACAGCGCGAAAAAAGACGCGGTACAAACCGCAAAACAAATCGAGGCGGAAGCCAAAGAAAACGCCGAAAAGAAAGCGCAAAACATTATTTCGCTTGCAATTCAAAGATGCGCCGCCGACCACACGACGGACACCACCGTTTCGGTTGTCGCGCTCCCCAACGATGAAATGAAAGGGCGCATTATCGGTCGCGTAGGTCGCAATATCCGCGCGCTTGAAAGTGCGACGGGCGTTGACCTTATCATCGACGATACCCCCGACGTCGTTACGCTTTCGGGCTTCGATCCCGTACGCCGCGAAATCGCGCGTATCACCATTGAAAAACTTATTCAGGACGGAAGAATCCACCCCGCACGCATCGAAGAAATGGTCGATAAGGTCAAAAAAGAAGTCGACGGACTTATCAAAGAAGCGGGCGAAAACGCGGTGTTCGAGTGCGGTATTTACGGCATTCATCCGGAACTTATCAAAATTTTGGGCAAACTTAAATATCGTACAAGCTACGGTCAGAACGTGTTGCAACACTCGCTGGAAGTCGCGTTCCTTGCAGGCGTTATGGCGTCGGAACTCGGCGCGGATGTCAAAGTTGCGAAACGCGCGGGGCTTTTGCACGATATCGGCAAAGCGGTTGACCACGAAATCGAGGGCACTCACGTCCAGATCGGCGTCGATTTGCTGAAAAAATATAAGGAAAGCGCGGCTGTCATTCACGCGGTTGCGGCTCACCACGGCGACATCGAGGCAACAAGCGTCGAAGCAGTCCTTGTTCAGGCAGCCGACGCAATATCAAGCGCACGTCCCGGCGCACGTCGCGAATCGCTTGAAAACTACGTCAAACGCATTGAAAAGTTGGAAACAATCGCAAATTCCTTCAACGGCGTCGAACAGTCTTACGCAATTCAGGCAGGGCGCGAAATCCGCGTTATGGTCAAACCCGAGGTCGTCGACGACACCACCACGGTTTTCCTTGCAAAAGAAATCGCCAACAAGCTGGAAGCGGAACTCGAATACCCCGGACAAATCAAAGTTACGGTTGTCAGGGAAATCAGAAGCGTCGATTACGCAAAGTAATCAATTTAATTCAAAACCAAAACAAAAACCGTCCGAAAGGGCGGTTTTTTCTATACAAAAAAAGACACCGCGATTTTTCGAAAAAGGTGGATTCGTATAAGAGCGAGAGCGAGCGTGCTTGCACGCATAGCGAAGCGTCCAGCACCGAAACAGGTGGTTCAGGCGCAACGCGCCGCGCGGTGAATACCGCGCAGAATCCACGATTCCCACCAAAAAAAACAGCACCGCGATTTGCGATGCTGTTTTTTGGTGGGAAGAGGTGGATTCGAACCACCGAAGGCGGTGCCAACAGATTTACAGTCTGCTCCCTTTGGCCACTCGGGAATCTTCCCACGCTTGGAGCTGGTGGTCGGAGTCGAACCAACAACCTGCTGATTACAAATCAGC
>ERZ1034844.1710-NODE-1710-length-10054-cov-4.838784_pt1 | contig 10054 bp, 8 predicted proteins | sample MGYA00520594_ERZ1034844 | MGnify/ENA primary metagenome ERZ1034844 (study PRJEB33766, sample SAMN09781733) | gut metagenome | biome: gut microbiome | host: Homo sapiens | place: Madagascar | study: EMG produced TPA metagenomics assembly of the PRJNA485056 data...
AATACCTGCCTGTCACGCAGGGGGTCGCGGGTTCGAGTCCCGTCCGTTCCGCCACCCTAATTAGGGGCGTAGTTCAATTGGTAGAGCACCGGTCTCCAAAACCGGGTGTTGGGAGTTCGAGTCTCTCCGCCCCTGCCAGAAATCATCCTTAGCGAAAGCTAAGGATTTTTTTTATCTGAAATAACCCTCTCCGAAGTAAATCCTTCTACCGGCATCCTTGCCAGCCATTCATATTAATACACTTCATCCAGCACGTTAATTTTCAAAAGATCGCGAATCAACGTATTTTTATCGCTATTTTGCAGCCATATGGCATAAAGCGGCCGTGAAAGTGTTGTGCTATCGACAACGGTATGCAGGCCGCCTTTTTTACGCGCCCAGCTGACGGGTAGCCAGGTGCAACCATTAAGCATCGCAATCTGTTGCTGTGCCAGTTCAGCAGAACTGGTTGTCAGAATGGGCACTTCGTCAGCACCGATCAAACCTGCCTCATGCTGTTGAAAATCTGGCCCCCACTCAAGTCGCAGATAATTAAGATCTCCCTTTAGTTTTGAAGGGGCACTGGTATAAAGCGCTAAAGTGAAATATCCCAGCAACTGACTACTAAATTCGTCCATTTTGGGCGCTTCAGTGGTAATAAGAAGATCAAGCTGGCGTTCATGCAGCTGTTTTACCAGAGACTGCCGTTGGGCAATTCGCGCTTCGAACTGTAAGCCTGTATGGGCATCCTGATTTTGATACAAACGTCCCAGCCACTGATTAAGCATACATTCCCACAATGAGGCGCTGGCACCGATAGAAAACTCGTTATGTCGTGAGGTATGCGCCACCTCCTTGCGGGCGGCCTGCCAGGTGCTCATGAGCGTTTCTGCATAAGGCAGTAGTTTTTCACCGGCAGCGGTTAAACGGATATTGTTTCTGTGGCGGGGGAAAAGGTTCACACCCAGTTGATTTTCCAGTTGTCTGATTCGAAAGCTCACTGCTGACTGGGTCAGATAGAGCGATTCAGCCGCTCGACCAAAGTGACGCGTTCGGCTAACTTCCAGGAAAGTTTTTAACAATTCCGTATCCACAGTGCTCTCCGCAAAATTATTTGTCGTTATGATTTAAATGTTTTGTTTTACACTCTGTCAAGCGTAACTAATACTCCGCGCCATAACTAGCTCGGTCAAAGAATTAGGAGCGTGCAGGATGGCGGAAAGCTTTACGACGACTAATCGATATTTCGACAATAAACATTATCCACGTGGATTCTCTCGTCATGGTGATTTCACCATCAAAGAGGCACAACTGCTTGAGCGTCATGGTTATGCCTTCAATGAGTTGGATCTTGGCAAACGCGAGCCGGTTACCGAGGAAGAGAAACTCTTCGTAGCAGTATGCCGTGGCGAACGTGAGCCAGTGACAGAAGCAGAACGCGTGTGGTCCAAGTATATGACGCGTATTAAGCGTCCAAAACGTTTTCACACCCTTTCCGGCGGTAAACCGCAGGTTGAAGGTGCTGAAGACTACACCGATTCTGATGATTAATAAAAAGGGCGAAATGCCCTTTTTTTATGTCAGTAGTTTTTGCAGATGGATGAGCAAACGGTCAATCGCACGATAGCTAACTGCCTCCTGCAAATGCTGACGTGTGATAATGTCAGACTGATCAATATCAGCAATGGTTCGTGCAACTTTCAATAACCGCTGCCAGGCACGAATCGATAACCCCAGATGGATCAGTGTTCCTTCCAACCACATCGCATCTTCGCTCTCAAGTTTGCAGAATTGGCGTATTTCCGGACTATCCAGCCAGGCATTCAGTTTATTCTGCCGCTTAAATTGGCGCTCTCTGGCGGCCATTACGCGTTGTTTAACGGTGGCGCTGCTTTCTCCCGGCACTACCGTTTTACTCAAAATGCCGGGGGGTGGTAATGGGATCTCCAGTGAGAGATCGAAGCGGTCGAGAAAGGGCCCCGAGAGCCGGTTGAGATAACGTAATGTCTGTTCTGGCGTGCAGCGGTTATGGTTTCCCTGATAATGTCCGGTAGGGCTGGGATTCATCGCCGCAACAAGCTGGAAACGGGCTGGATAGGTTATTTTGGCTCGTGTGCGTGAAAGATGGATCTGCCCGGATTCAATCGGCTCTCGCAAGGCATCCAGTGTACGCCGTTCAAATTCAGGTAGCTCATCAAGAAAAAGCACGCCGTTATGCGCCAACGAAATTTCACCTGGCCCTGGAATTGCACCACCGCCCACCATCGCAGTTAACGACGCACTGTGATGCGGTGAGCGGAACGGGCGCTGCCGCCATTGTTTTTGTACTGATTCAGCATTTACCAGACTTAATATCGCAGCGCTCTCCAGTGCCTCTTCATTGCTTAAATCTGGCAACAGGCCATTAATACGGCTGGCGAGCATTGTTTTACCTGTTCCCGGCGGCCCAATCAGTAAAAGGTTGTGCCCGCCAGCGGCGGTAATTTCCAGTCCTCGCTTTCCTTGCTCCTGACCGACAACATCACTGAGATCATGTTGTAGCGCCCGGGATACTGCATCAGTTGGTTTCGGGCGTTCGAGAGCGTGCTTACCTTCCAGAAACGCACAGACAGCCTGCAGATGATCGGCTATCAGGCATCCTTCACCGTTAATTAGCCCCACTTCATCTTCGTTATCTTTCGCGACGATAATTTTTCTGCCCGACTTAATAGCTTCAGTTGCACTGGAGATTGCGCCGGGAACGCCACGCAGAGCGCCTGTAAGCGCCAGTTCTCCGACTAATTCATATTCATCTAACTTATTGGCTGTAAGCTGTTCTGAGGCCGCCAGCAACGCAATGGCGATAGGTAAATCATATCGTCCCCCTTCTTTTGGCAGATCGGCTGGAGCCAGGTTGATGGTGATTTTTTTCGCCGGATATTCATATCCGCTATTGATAATGGCGCTGCGCACGCGATCGCGAGCTTCTTTTACAGTTGTTTCTGGTAAGCCCACCATCGTTAAGCCGGGTAGACCTTTACTGATATGTACCTCAACAGTGATTGGGGGCGCATTTACTCCCAGGGCTGCGCGGGTATGAACAATTGACAGTGACATAAGCCCTCCTTGAGTCACCATTATGTGCATAAGATATCGCTGCTGTAGCCCGCTAATTCGTGAATTTTAGTGGCTGATTCCTGTTTATTTGTGCAAGTGAAGTTGAGTTGTTCTGGCGGTGGAATGATGCTCGCAAAAATGCAGCGGACAAAGGATGAACTACGAGGGAGGGAACAACATTCGTACTGAAATTGAATTTTTTTCACTCACTATTTTCTTTTTAAAAAACAACAATTTCTATTGAAATTATTAAAGCCATCATAAAAAACGGCCAAAAAATATCTTGTGCTATTCGCAAAATCTATGGTAACTCTTTAGGCATTCCTTCGAACAAGATGCAAGAAAAGACAAAATGACAGCCCTTCTACGAGTGATTAGCTTGGTCGTGATTAGCGTGGTGGTGATTATTATCCCACCGTGCGGGGCTGCACTTGGACGAGGAAAGGCTTAGAGATCAAGCCTTAACGAACTAAGACCCCCGCACCGAAAGGTCCGGGGGTTTTTTTTGACCTTAAAAACATAACCGAGGAGCAGACAATGAATAACAGCACAAAATTCTGTTTCTCAAGATTCAGGACGGGGAACTAACTATGAATGGCGCACAGTGGGTGGTACATGCGTTGCGGGCACAGGGTGTGAACACCGTTTTCGGTTATCCGGGTGGCGCAATTATGCCGGTTTACGATGCATTGTATGACGGCGGCGTGGAGCACTTGCTGTGCCGACATGAGCAGGGTGCGGCAATGGCGGCTATCGGTTATGCTCGTGCTACCGGCAAAACTGGCGTATGTATCGCCACGTCTGGTCCGGGCGCAACCAACCTGATAACCGGGCTTGCGGACGCACTGTTAGATTCTATCCCTGTTGTTGCCATCACCGGTCAAGTGTCCGCACCGTTTATCGGCACTGACGCATTTCAGGAAGTGGATGTCCTGGGATTGTCGTTAGCCTGTACCAAGCACAGCTTTCTGGTGCAGTCGCTGGAAGAGTTGCCGCGCATTATGGCTGAAGCATTCGACGTTGCCAGCTCAGGTCGTCCTGGTCCGGTTCTGGTCGATATCCCAAAAGATATCCAGTTAGCCAGCGGCGACCTGGAACCGTGGTTCACCACCGTTGAAAACGAAGTGACTTTCCCACATGCCGAAGTCGAGCAAGTGCGCCAGATGCTGGCAAAAGCGCAAAAACCGATGCTGTACGTTGGTGGTGGCGTGGGTATGGCGCAGGCAGTTCCTGCTTTACGAGAATTTCTCGCTACCACAAAAATGCCTGCCACCTGCACGCTGAAAGGGCTGGGCGCAGTTGAAGCAGATTATCCGTACTATCTGGGCATGCTGGGAATGCATGGCACCAAAGCGGCGAACTTCGCGGTGCAGGAGTGCGACTTGCTGATCGCCGTGGGTGCACGTTTTGATGACCGGGTGACCGGCAAACTGAACACCTTCGCACCACACGCCAGTGTTATCCATATGGATATCGACCCGGCAGAAATGAACAAGCTGCGTCAGGCACATGTGGCATTACAAGGTGATTTAAATGCTCTGTTACCAGCATTACAGCAGCCGTTAAATATCAATGACTGGCAGCTACACTGCGCGCAGCTGCGTGATGAACATGCCTGGCGTTACGACCATCCCGGTGACGCTATCTACGCGCCATTGTTGTTAAAACAACTGTCGGATCGTAAACCTGCGGATTGCGTCGTGACCACAGATGTGGGGCAGCACCAGATGTGGGCTGCGCAGCACATCGCCCATACTCGCCCGGAAAATTTCATCACCTCCAGCGGCTTAGGCACCATGGGTTTCGGTTTACCGGCGGCGGTTGGCGCGCAAGTCGCGCGACCGAACGATACCGTCGTCTGTATCTCCGGTGACGGCTCTTTCATGATGAATGTACAAGAGCTGGGCACCGTAAAACGTAAGCAGTTACCGTTGAAAATCGTCTTACTCGATAACCAACGGTTAGGGATGGTTCGACAATGGCAGCAACTGTTTTTCCAGGAACGATATAGCGAAACCACCCTTACCGATAACCCCGATTTTCTCATGTTAGCCAGCGCCTTCGGCATCCCTGGCCAACACATCACCCGTAAAGACCAGGTTGAAGCGGCACTCGACACCATGCTGAACAGTGATGGGCCATACCTGCTTCATGTCTCAATCGACGAACTTGAGAACGTCTGGCCGCTGGTGCCGCCTGGTGCCAGTAATTCAGAAATGTTGGAGAAATTATCATGATGCAACATCAGGTCAATGTATCGGCTCGCTTCAATCCGGAAACCTTAGAACGTGTTTTACGCGTGGTGCGTCATCGTGGTTTCCACGTCTGCTCAATGAATATGGCCGCCGCCAGCGATGCACAAAATATAAATATCGAATTGACCGTTGCCAGCCCACGGTCGGTCGACTTACTGTTTAGTCAGTTAAATAAACTGGTGGACGTCGCACACGTTGCCATCTGCCAGAGCACAACCACATCACAACAAATCCGCGCCTGAGCGCAAAAGGAATATAAAAATGACCACGAAGAAAGCTGATTACATTTGGTTCAATGGGGAGATGGTTCGCTGGGAAGACGCGAAGGTGCATGTGATGTCGCACGCGCTGCACTATGGCACTTCGGTTTTTGAAGGCATCCGTTGCTACGACTCGCACAAAGGACCGGTTGTATTCCGCCATCGTGAGCATATGCAGCGTCTGCATGACTCCGCCAAAATCTATCGCTTCCCGGTTTCGCAGAGCATTGATGAGCTGATGGAAGCTTGTCGTGACGTGATCCGCAAAAATAATCTCACCAGCGCCTATATCCGTCCGCTGATCTTCGTCGGTGATGTTGGCATGGGAGTAAACCCGCCAGCGGGATACTCAACCGACGTGATTATCGCTGCTTTCCCGTGGGGAGCGTATCTGGGCGCAGAAGCGCTGGAGCAGGGGATCGATGCGATGGTTTCCTCCTGGAACCGCGCAGCACCAAACACCATCCCAACCGCGGCAAAAGCCGGTGGTAACTACCTCTCTTCCCTGCTGGTGGGTAGCGAAGCGCGCCGCCACGGTTATCAGGAAGGTATCGCGCTGGATGTGAACGGTTATATCTCTGAAGGCGCAGGCGAAAACCTGTTTGAAGTGAAAGATGGTGTGCTGTTCACCCCACCGTTCACCTCCTCCGCGCTGCCGGGTATTACCCGTGATGCCATCATCAAACTGGCGAAAGAGCTGGGAATTGAAGTGCGTGAGCAGGTTCTGTCGCGCGAATCCCTGTACCTGGCGGATGAAGTGTTTATGTCCGGTACTGCGGCAGAAATCACGCCAGTGCGCAGCGTAGACGGTATTCAGGTTGGCGAAGGCCGTTGTGGCCCGGTTACCAAACGCATTCAGCAAGCCTTCTTCGGCCTCTTCACTGGCGAAACCGAAGATAAATGGGGCTGGTTAGATCAAGTTAATCAATAAATACAAAAAATGGGACGGCACGCACCGTCCCATTTACGAGACAGACACTGGGAGTAAATAAAGTATGCCTAAGTACCGTTCCGCCACCACCACTCATGGTCGTAATATGGCGGGTGCTCGTGCGCTGTGGCGCGCCACCGGAATGACCGACGCCGATTTTGGCAAGCCGATTATCGCGGTTGTGAACTCGTTCACCCAATTTGTACCGGGTCACGTCCATCTGCGCGATCTCGGTAAACTGGTCGCCGAACAAATTGAAGCGGCTGGCGGCGTTGCCAAAGAGTTCAACACCATTGCGGTGGATGATGGGATTGCCATGGGCCACGGGGGGATGCTTTATTCACTGCCATCTCGCGAACTGATCGCTGATTCCGTTGAGTATATGGTCAACGCCCACTGCGCCGACGCCATGGTCTGCATCTCTAACTGCGACAAAATCACCCCGGGGATGCTGATGGCTTCCCTGCGCCTGAATATTCCGGTGATCTTTGTTTCCGGCGGCCCGATGGAGGCCGGGAAAACCAAACTTTCCGATCAGATCATCAAGCTCGATCTGGTTGATGCGATGATCCAGGGCGCAGACCCGAAAGTATCTGACTCCCAGAGCGATCAGGTTGAACGTTCCGCGTGTCCGACCTGCGGTTCCTGCTCCGGGATGTTTACCGCTAACTCAATGAACTGCCTGACCGAAGCGCTGGGCCTGTCGCAGCCGGGCAACGGCTCGCTGCTGGCAACCCACGCCGACCGTAAGCAGCTGTTCCTTAATGCTGGTAAACGCATTGTTGAATTGACCAAACGTTATTACGAGCAAAACGACGAAAGTGCACTGCCGCGTAATATCGCCAGTAAGGCGGCGTTTGAAAACGCCATGACGCTGGATATCGCGATGGGTGGATCGACTAACACAGTACTTCACCTGCTGGCGGCGGCGCAGGAAGCGGAAATCGACTTCACCATGAGTGATATCGATAAGCTTTCCCGCAAGGTTCCACAGCTGTGTAAAGTTGCGCCGAGCACCCAGAAATACCATATGGAAGATGTTCACCGTGCTGGTGGTGTTATCGGTATTCTCGGCGAACTGGATCGCGCGGGGTTACTGAACCGTGATGTGAAAAACGTACTTGGCCTGACGTTGCCGCAAACGCTGGAACAATACGACGTTATGCTGACCCAGGATGACGCGGTAAAAAATATGTTCCGCGCCGGCCCTGCGGGTATTCGTACCACACAGGCATTCTCGCAGGATTGCCGTTGGGATTCTCTCGATGACGATCGCGCCAATGGCTGTATCCGCTCGCTGGAACACGCCTACAGCAAAGACGGCGGCCTGGCGGTGCTCTACGGTAATTTCGCAGAAAACGGCTGCATCGTTAAAACCGCGGGCGTCGATGACAGCATCCTCAAATTCACCGGCCCGGCGAAAGTGTACGAAAGCCAGGACGACGCGGTAGAAGCGATCCTCGGTGGCAAAGTTGTCGCGGGCGATGTGGTGGTGATCCGCTATGAAGGCCCGAAAGGCGGCCCTGGCATGCAGGAAATGCTCTACCCAACCAGCTTCCTGAAATCAATGGGTCTCGGTAAAGCCTGTGCGCTGATCACCGACGGTCGTTTCTCTGGCGGCACCTCTGGTCTTTCCATCGGCCACGTCTCACCGGAAGCGGCAAGCGGCGGCAGCATTGGCCTGATTGAAGATGGTGACCTGATCGCTATCGACATCCCGAACCGTGGCATTCAGTTACAGGTAAGCGATGCCGAACTGGCGGCGCGTCGTGAAGCGCAGGAAGCTCGGGGTGACAAAGCCTGGACGCCGAAAAACCGTGAACGTCAGGTTTCCTTTGCCCTGCGCGCCTACGCCAGCCTGGCAACCAGCGCCGACAAAGGTGCGGTGCGCGATAAATCGAAACTGGGGGGTTAATAATGGCTGACTCGCAACCCCTGTCCGGTGCTCCGGAAGGTGCCGAATATTTAAGAGCAGTGCTGCGTGCGCCGGTTTACGAGGCGGCGCAGGTTACGCCGCTACAAAAAATGGAAAAACTGTCGTCGCGTCTTGATAACGTCATTCTGGTGAAGCGCGAAGATCGCCAGCCAGTGCACAGCTTTAAGCTGCGCGGCGCATACGCCATGATGGCGGGCCTGACGGAAGAACAAAAAGCGCACGGCGTGATCACTGCTTCTGCGGGTAACCACGCGCAGGGCGTCGCGTTTTCTTCTGCGCGGTTAGGCGTGAAGGCCCTGATCGTTATGCCAACCGCCACCGCCGACATCAAAGTCGATGCGGTACGTGGATTCGGCGGCGAAGTGCTGCTTCATGGCGCGAACTTTGACGAAGCGAAAGCTAAAGCGATCGAACTGTCACAGCAGCAGGGGTTCACCTGGGTGCCGCCGTTCGACCATCCGATGGTGATTGCCGGGCAAGGCACGCTGGCGCTGGAACTGCTCCAGCAGGACGCCCATCTCGACCGCGTATTTGTGCCAGTCGGCGGCGGCGGTCTGGCGGCGGGCGTTGCGGTGCTGATCAAACAACTGATGCCACAAATCAAAGTGATCGCCGTAGAAGCGGAAGACTCCGCCTGCCTGAAAGCAGCGCTGGATGCGGGTCATCCGGTTGATCTGCCGCGCGTAGGGCTATTTGCTGAAGGCGTAGCGGTAAAACGCATCGGTGACGAAACCTTCCGTTTATGCCAGGAGTATCTCGACGACATCATCACCGTCGATAGTGATGCGATCTGTGCGGCGATGAAGGATTTATTCGAAGATGTGCGCGCGGTGGCGGAACCCTCTGGCGCGCTGGCGCTGGCGGGAATGAAAAAATATATCGCCCAGCACAACATTCGCGGCGAACGGCTGGCGCATATTCTTTCCGGTGCCAACGTGAACTTCCACGGCCTGCGCTACGTCTCGGAACGCTGCGAACTGGGCGAACAGCGTGAAGCGTTGTTGGCGGTGACCATTCCGGAAGAAAAAGGCAGCTTCCTCAAATTCTGCCAACTGCTTGGCGGGCGATCGGTCACCGAGTTCAACTACCGTTTTGCCGATGCCAAAAACGCCTGCATCTTTGTCGGCGTGCGCCTGAGCCGCGGCCTCGAAGAGCGCAAAGAAATTTTGCAGATGCTCAACGACGGCGGCTACAGCGTGGTGGATCTCTCCGACGACGAAATGGCGAAGTTGCATGTGCGCTATATGGTCGGCGGGCGTCCGTCACATCCGTTGCAGGAACGCCTCTACAGCTTCGAATTCCCGGAATCACCGGGCGCGCTGCTGCGCTTCCTCAACACGCTGGGTACGCACTGGAACATTTCTTTGTTCCACTATCGCAGCCATGGCACCGACTACGGGCGCGTACTGGCGGCGTTCGAACTCGGCGACCATGAACCGGATTTCGAAACCCGGCTAAATGAGCTGGGCTACGATTGCCACGACGAAACCAATAATCCGGCGTTCAGGTTCTTTTTGGCGGGTTAGGGAAAAATGCCTGATAGCGCTTCGCTTATCAGGCCTTGTATTATCCCTCCAGTGCAGAGAAAATCGGCCAG
>ERZ1034844.1711-NODE-1711-length-10054-cov-3.897290_pt1 | contig 10054 bp, 10 predicted proteins | sample MGYA00520594_ERZ1034844 | MGnify/ENA primary metagenome ERZ1034844 (study PRJEB33766, sample SAMN09781733) | gut metagenome | biome: gut microbiome | host: Homo sapiens | place: Madagascar | study: EMG produced TPA metagenomics assembly of the PRJNA485056 data...
CAACCCCTCATACGGGTGACGGCAATGCACCAATCATTGCAATCGCCGCATTGCTGATAGCGGCAGGCGCCCTGTTTGCATCCGCCTTGAGAATGAAGAAGTGCTAAGAACAAGAAACATGCCGTTTGCGAGCGCCCATCGATGGTTACCGATGGGCGCTTTTCTTCGTTGTTCGCATGCTTAACGTGGAAGTGAAGCCCGACGGAACGCTTACCGACACCCCCGTTGCGGGTCGCCCAGGTTCGCCCGCAACGCTTACCGCAAACGCGCTGCACATGCTGGAATCGGGCACCAACGCTTCCAAACCCGCCCGGCGACGTCATTGAAATGGACCTTCGTTAGAGGGCAGGTGCGGCTGTCCATTCCGCAAGACACACTCTAACAGGCATTTCGTTAGTATTTGCGCAAAGGCTCCGATGTCAGACCTCAAACGAGAGGAGCTTGGCATCGGGGACCAAGCTTTCAAATACTGCAGGAAGGGCCTTTCATGGAATGCGACACGAATCCTAGCGAAGCAAAACTGTCGGAGTTCATTTTTTCTACTAGCAACGCGAACGTACCAGGTTTGGCATCCATAGCCGCTCACCTACTGAACAATGGCTACGCAAATACACAGAGCTTCCTTGCATCGCCAGCAAGCCTCTACGTTGCACTTGAGGTATTGGCAAGGGGCGCCAAAGGCGAAACACTCAACGAGATTGAAGGGGTACTGGGGAACGCAGACTCACGGCGGGAAACATGCGCTCGACTATTTGAAGAACACCCCGAGTACGTTACAGAGGATTACAGCCTCAACATTGCCGCCTCCGTATGGGCTAACAAGCTTACCGCTCCCCTATGCCCAGACTTCCCCCAAGCAATAGCAAATGCAAACGGGCAAGCCGCTGAAGTTGAGTTCGGAACACCTGAAACAAAGTCCCAAATATCGGCATGGCTGAGCAAAAACACGGGTGGGAAGTTTTCAACTGCACCCGGGTTTAACGCCGAAACCCTATTCACTGTTATAAGTGCACTGCATTTCAAGGATAACTGGATGGATCCCCTAGACGCTGAGGACGAAATCGTCTTCAATGCGCCAACGGGAAGCCGCACCATCACAATGATGGGCGGCTTCAGTTCTGATGCGAAGCTATTAAAAACGCATGAGGAAATAGCCGTTTCATGGCCCATGCAATCTGACGCCCAAGCCGTGTTTGCCATGCCCAACAACGCTGAGGAAATGGACAGCTTCGTAAAAAGCGGAGCAGCTTGGAAAGCTATTTCGCGTTGCTTCGAAGACGAAGGCGCCACCCGCCCCGACGGCGGTATTGAACTCTATATGCCACAGCTAGAACTTAAATCCGAAGATCCTGAGCTCGAGGATACGCTTCACTCTTTGGGAGTACGGAAAGCCTTTACGCCAGAAGCCGAACTGGGAGGAATTACCAAAGCGGATGCCATGGTAAGCAAGGTTACCCAAAACACCATACTTAAGCTTGACCCCAACGGAGCCGATGGTGCAGCGTATACCACTTTAGTTGCGGTGGCTGCTTGCCCGACCTTCCCCAAAACGGACCCTGCAATAATCGAGCTTGACAGGCCATTCGCATTCGCCGTGTTCTCGCATTCCGGTGCGCCACTGTTCGTCGGAACGTATATGGGAGATTAATCAGGGTGTTGGCAAACTCCCAAGTTCGCCAACACCCTCGACGACGAGAACTCGCAATCCCAAACAGCGCGTCGTCAATCTTTCAGGACCGACTTCGTGACCATCCCCTTCGATGCGAACCCAGATAAACTACTTGCTAACAGTGAGATAATAACGACAACAAACTGCAAATCAGGAGCGCAATATGGTAAACGAAGAGCCCAAGGCAACAACGAATAACGAGCGCAGACAGATTGCGATCGAGCGGCTCGTGGCAACCGAAATCCGTCTTACCCCCTACCGAAGAACACACCAATACCTCAGACGCCATAAAGCTCCCGCTTGAGCACATTCCAGAACTGGGCGTTGCATTTTCTTCGCTACCAGAAGCATTCCGCACCGTAACCACCACAGTTAAAACCCCCTCGTTGCTTCAACCAACTGACAAGTTTGGCAATCCACTCGATCCCTCAATTCTCCAGAATTTCAAAGACAACAGCGGGCTTATGGGATCCTACCGAGATTCGGCTAACAGCTTTGCTCAAGCTCGCTTTCATATAGCCAGCGGCGAAACTACGAGTACCGTTCAGGTGCCCTATGATCCAACCATGCTCTTTATGGCGGCAGCGCTCACGCAAATAAATCAAAAGTTAGATTCTATCCAAAAGACTCTTGATGACATGTTCGACTACATGCGCCAACGCGATAAGGCTAATATGCGCGGCAATCTTAAAACGCTTGCCGACATCCTCAATGGCTATGGACTGAATTACGGTAACACTACCTACATGACAAACGCGCATATGAAGGTGCTCGATATCAAGCAAGCTTCCGCCCAGGACATTGAACTTTACAGCAACCAAATAAGAGCAACGCTCACCAAAAATAGCATCGAGTTGCGAACCAGCGTTGGCAAACGTTTAAATAAGGTTCTAGACCTCCTCAAAGATTGCCAACTTGCCACCTATATCCACGCATTCTCGCTATTCCTCGAACCCATGCTCGCAGAAAACTTCGAATCAGCTAAACTCGCCGACACTGTGGCAAAAATAGAGTCGGATTCTATCGCATACCGCAAACTCTATACCCAGTGTTACGACAAGCTCGAAGCCAGCGTCACGGGCACTATTGATACCGCGCTATTGAGGGGCCTTTCATCAGCTGGAGTGAAACTCGGGCATGCCATAGCAACAACACCAGTGGGAGACAATACGCTCATCGATGAAGCCCTTGAAGGAGCTGGAGAGGGAATCCGCAAGTACAACGATCGTCAAGCAAAGAAGCTCATCGAAAAACTTCACCAGGCTAAGACCCCCGACGTTTCACCCTTTAAGCAGAGCGTTCGGGAGATCAACGCTCTCTACAACCAACCAGCGCAAATCGCGGTTGACAGCGAAAACATTTACATCCTACCCACGGAGTCAGAAGGCAACAAGCATTAGAAGAACCACTGAAAACCGAGCGAAAGAAATAACGTGCTCAAGCCGCCACAGCCAGTACCTGTTTGCTCAAGACCTCATCGAATGCGCCGTAGACCCCAACAAATTACGCTCAGATTGTTTTGACGCTGATACCGCCAACCACAACTCAAAGCAGCTCTCATAAACAAAGCAAATGCTGCAGCATGGCCATTCCACTACGCGGACAAGACGAAAGACGGTGCAGCCATATTGCACTATCCCCTGATAAATACCCTATAACGTATAATTCCTCGTGGTATACAAAGGCAAAGCTTTCGCATTTTCGTAGATAGTTATCACTATGATCTTCGATAAAGAGTCCGCCTTCGAAGAGGCAGTCATCACTGTTCTGAAGCAGCATGGTTGGGATAACTCAGAAGGCGTCCTTCGCTATCCCACCAAACAAGACCTTATAGACAATTGAGCGAAGATCTTATTCAACAATAACGCTGGTATAAACCGCTTGAATGGGTGTCCGCTCACTCAAGCTTGTTCATCTATTTATCCTCGCTTCTATAAACCTGGTTGAGCGTTTTACCTTCGCCGTCCACCCATTCCGTCCAGCCGTTTTGACTGCCCCCGAGAACAAATACCGCAGCGGCGCTAGGCGTCGGAAAGTCAAGATCCTCAGCAAGCTCCACAAGTCCGTTAGCATTACCAAAAATCTTCCCCCGCATCGCAGCAACACCTGCATTCTTCAGCACGGGCTTCGAGAGGTCAATCTCAGAGCCAGCAAACACTGTGAAGCGCCCGGTGCTCTTATCGTAACGACCTACACCGCGTATCCCATTTCTCTTGGTATGGAAAACGATAGAAGCGCCCACGGGACTTTGGTCGACCCTATCCAAGTCGTACCCCAGCACCGCCATTCTGAATAGGATTCGCTCATGGAGACGCTCAATCGCCTCTTCTTTGTATGGATCGACATAGGGCTTAGGCGTAACCGCATTGTCGGTTTCATACGAACCGTGAGTGCGAACATAATCGATAGCCTTTGCTTCAAGAACATCTAGGGCATCTTTGCTAATATTCTGGTCGTCATCGAGAAACATGATGGCTTTATTCCAGAACTCTTTTCTTGCCCTATGGGCATCAAGGCGCACGATGCCTTGCGTGGTTTGGCCCGCATAGACGCGACTCACGTTACCGTGGTCTTCATCAAGTAAATAGTAGATGCCACGTTGCGGGATATTCGGCAATGCCTTCGCCTCGGCGAGGTCCTCCCTTGGAACAACAATAGTTACAAGAGACTCCCCCTCAACACGACAAATACGAATACGGTCTGGCTGCGCGTCAATAAGCTGAACCGTAAGAGTCTTTACGCAAATCACGCACAGGCCCCCTTCTTCGCGAGCTTTTCGATCATGCAGGCGCGCACAAAGTCAGAGAAGCCGATGCCGCAAATGGCCATTTCCCCCTTGGCTGCTTCAGGCCGAATGCAGAGAATGCTCGAAGTTGCGGAAGCTCGACTTCCATCCGTCAAGAAACTACAAGCCCCTGATTTACAAAGGTTGCCCCTAGCAAGCCCCTTGTAGCTCTTAGTCATACATGCTCCCACCACTAAAATGCTATACAACAAATACGTTGTAGCATTATAACGTGGCAGCGCAGTTCAACGGCGAAAACGCCACAATCGACGATGTCCAATCTCCACGCAAGAACAAGCGACAGAGCCGACAATGAAGCGGCTTTCACCACCCCACCACCATCATCCAAAATCGGGAAACAAGGGCGCATACCTGTACCAATATTGGGACATGAGTTCATTCCCCCGCACGCGCATCTATGGCATCCTCTGATAAGGAACGTCCATCCCAGCAAACGCACGCGAGAAAGGGCACGAACATGAACAGCGACGTACGGAAAAGCGTTGATGCGAAAACGCACTACTTCGATGAATATCTCATCGTGCCTGATGGCTTGCGGCCCGAAGTGGACTCATTCTGCGCCGAAGTAGTCGCGCTTGGCGAACAGTGCGCAGACTTCAATACCTTCGAAAACCGCTTCGCGTCTGAAGGGCTTTCGGAAAAGTTTGTGGCACTCATCTGCCAGTGCACCCAGAAAAACTCTCCGCAAACAAAAGAACAGCGGCGGGAATCGCTCAAAACCGCCAAGAGCATGATGCGCGAGAACCGAAAAGAAACCGCGGAATACCTTGCGGATTCAGTGCTAACATCCGCCAGAGTTGAAGCCGAAGGCCGTATCCTAAGGGAAAACCGAGAGCGTATGATCGAAAACGACACGATGGGCGACTACACAAGAACAAAGAACGCCATAGAAGACGGCATAGGCCTTTTCGGGTTCCTTTTGAATAAGTTCAAGAAGTAACGGCTCGGCGTTATCCTCTAAGCACCAACTACAAGGATGATGATCCAAGGAACCCCAATATGGTGCTTATTCTCATAATGCTGTTCATTGCCACAGCCAACGTTGTAGGCTGCGTCCTTATCAAAAAGCGAGGAATCCAAATCTTCCTGGGAATCGCAGCGTGGATCTGGGTTCTTATTGCGCTGGCGAGCGGCCTACTTCTTTACAACATCAATTACAAAACAACCGATATTGACGTATCGGAATCCCCCGATGGCACCCACGAACTGCACTTTCAGCAAATCGGAGAACCGGATTGGCCCTTCGGTTCAACCCACGCCCGTCTTGTTCTCGAAAGCAATGGGAAAACCGTCACAACGTGCAGCTTCGACATTGCCAACGACGGCAAAAACCTTGGTCCTGAAAACTGGGAAACTACATGGGGCAGTGACCACGCATCAGCCACCATATTCGGCGAAGAGCAAAACGACTATCGCTACAGCCTCAGCTTGGATGGGGAAATTGAAGAGCTCCAGCTAGACACCTATAACGGCAAAACGATTCCTGATACACAGAACGAAACCCCAAAGATCGACGAAGACGGCTACCCTACCGCCCAGGACTACCAAGCATACAAACAGGAAATGGCAGCGGTTGCCAACTACCTTGGCCTCGGCGAATTTGAAATGGAATACAAAATTACGGCTAAGGGCTACCCCTATGCCGTAATCTCCAGGGAACCAAACGAAAAAACTGGCCAAGTTACCGAGCTACACATTGTCCTGAACGAACAGCACGAAAGATTATCGAACCGGGAATACGTTCTGCAAAAGCACCGCTTCGCAGCAGATGGAGCAGAATCCGCTTCCGCCGAAATCGTCGATTTCTATTTAGTGGACTGTGCAACGCTTGAAGTCACCGACGAGCATACAACCCAATGGCATAAAGCAAACCGCAGTTAAAGTTTCATAGCGAATTGGTATTCAAGCCTATTTCAGAACAGTATCAATAGGAACAGATAACGCTGTTTACCTGGTGGAACGACGCTATTTTTAAATATGCAATCAACAGAAAAGTTAGAAGAGGCGCTTCTAATGAATGCACAAAAAGCTTAATCCGTCCGTCTAGATGAACACGTTCATTGATTTCTAACAATTCTTAATCTATTGTAAAAAAGCCAATAGCTCTCGAAGCTATTGGGATCTATTTTTGGGGGAGGCTTACATGAAAACTGTTGCTATTATTGGCACTTTTGACACAAAAGGCGAAGAATTCGCCTACGTTAAAACCCGCTTCGAAGAGCTGGGCATCAACACCATCACCATCCACTGCGGCGTATTTGATCCGCAAACCATGCCTGACGTTACCAACACGGAAGTAGCAGCAGCAGTTGATATCGAAATGTCAACCATCGCCGAAAAGAAGGACCGCGCCTTCGCCACGGAAACCATGACGCGCGGCGTTGAAAAGCTTTTGCCTACGCTGTATGCCAACGGTCGCTTTGACGGCGTCTTTTCCATGGGCGGATCGGGCGGAACCGCTATCGCAACCGCAGGCATGCGCAAGCTGCCGGTAGGCGTTCCCAAGGTTATGGTGTCCACCATGGCTTCAGGCGATACTTCGCCCTACGTCGGCGCATCCGACATTGCCATGTTCCCCTCCATCGTTGACGTTGCGGGCATCAATTCCTTCTCTGCAACGATCTTCAACAATGCAGTTGCCGCTATGGCAGGCATGCTCGAGCACACTGCTCCCAAGCACGAAGATTCCAAACCACTTGTGGCCGCAACCATGTTCGGCGTTACCACGCCCGCTATCCAGAAAGCACAAGCATACCTGGAATCAAACGGCTATGAAGTACTTGTATTCCATGCAACTGGCACGGGCGGAAAATGCATGGAATCACTGATCAACGGCGGCTTCATCAAAGGCGTACTCGATCTGACTACCACCGAATGGTGCGATGAAATTGCTGGCGGCGTTCTTAACGCTGGCCCCGATCGCTGCAGCGCTGCCGCCCTTAACGGCGTTCCTGCTGTGGTATCCGTAGGCGCTGACGACATGGTGAATTTCGGCCCGTGGGATACCGTCCCCGAGCATTACCAGTCTCGCAACCTGTACAAGCACAACCCAACCGTTACGCTTATGCGCACCACGGTTGAAGAAAACGAGCAGATTGGGCGTGCTATCGCAGGCAAGGTGAATATGTCTATCGGCCCATGCGCTGTAATGCTGCCTTTGAAGGGCGTTTCGATGATCGACGCCGAAGGCCAACCATTCTACGGTCCCGAAGAAGATGCGGCACTGTTCCAGGTGCTTCGCGATGAAATCGACCCGACAAAGGCCGAGCTCATCGAAATGGATGCCCATGTGAATGACGACGAATTCGCCATTGCTGCGGCACAAAAGCTGATCGACCTCATGAATCAATAACGTATATAAAAAGACGAGAGCGCACAGTTCTCGTCTTTTTCTTACAGAAGGTGCCCGAGCGGCACCACAACGCTAGCTTCATTGGGCCTTTTTCCATAAGGGCAGTATCTGTTATTGGAAAAATGCTCATTAAAGTAACAGTTCCTCAAGGAAAAGGAGAAAACCATGCTTGAATTGTCCCGCGCAGAAATCCTCGACCGGTTCCGCAAGTCCCTCGACGAAGGCAACATCCTGCTCGGCGTAGGCGCCGGTACGGGCATCACGGCTAAGTCGGCTGAAGCCGGCGGTGCCGACATCTTCGTTATCTACAACTCTGGTCGATTCCGCATGGCTGGCCGCGGCTCTCTTGCTGGCTTGCTTTCCTACGGCGACGCAAACCAGATCGTTGTTGAAATGGGCGCCGAGGTTCTGCCTGTTGTGAAGGATACCCCCGTGCTCGCTGGCGTATGCGGCACCGACCCCTTCCGCGTAATGAAGAAGTACCTGGCCGAGCTTAAGGAACAGGGCTTCAACGGCGTTCAGAACTTCCCCACCGTAGGCCTTATCGACGGCACATTCCGCAAAAACCTCGAAGAAACCGGCATGGGCTACGGCCTTGAGGTAGATATGATTGCCGAGGCTCACAAGCTCGACATGCTTACCTGCCCATACGTATTCGATGAAGAGCAGGCAGCTGCAATGACCAAGGCTGGCGCAGACATCATTGTTGCCCACATGGGCCTTACCACCGGTGGCACCATCGGCGCAGAAACTGCACGCACGCTTGATGACTGCGCAAAGATCATCGAAGGCATCGTGAAGGTTGTAAAGGACATCAACCCCGATGCACTCGTCATCTGCCATGGCGGCCCCATCTCCGAGCCCAAGGATGCGGCTTACATTATTGAAAACGTTCCTGGCATTGACGGCTTCTTTGGCGCAACTTCCATCGAGCGCTTGGCGGCCGAACGTGGTATCAAGGCCCAGACCGAAGCATTCAAGTCCATCAAGAAGTAGCTTTACCAGGTCGCTTACTTGCAAAGTTAAGGCGCTCGCCATTTGGCGAGCGCCTTTTTCGTTCACAAATGAAAACGGCAACCCAAACCTTGGTAAATGCCCAATCTTCCCAATCGCCCACTTTCGGCATGCGCTATTCATCTGTGCTAAAGTTAGCTATATTTAACTTTGTCTCTGCGCTTGTCTACGAAAGCCCTGAACAAACCTTGCCACCACGAGGTTTCCGTTGCGAAACGAAAGATTTCCACCGAAGAAACCCAGCAACTAGAAACTGGAAGAAGGTGAAGCAAATAGAAACCGTTCTCGGAATTCTGATTCCTTTTTTAGGCACGACTATGGGCGCCGCTTGCGTTCTCTTCATGAAAAACAATCTAGGAAACCTGGTACAGCGTTGCCTTGCGGGATTTGCCGCAGGAGTAATGGTTGCCGCATCGGTTTGGAGCCTTCTGATTCCTGCTATAGAGCAATCAGCTTCGATGGGGGCGTTGTCGTTCTTCCCTGCTTTTGCGGGATTATGGCTCGGTGTGCTGTTCTTGCTTGCGCTAGACCACCTGATTCCCCATCTACATGTGGGCAGCGAACAGTCAGAGGGTCCAAAAAGCAAGCTTAGCCGTACCACAATGATGGTATTGGCAGTGACGCTGCATAATATCCCGGAGGGCATGGCGGTTGGCGTTATGTACGCAGGCTTCCTTTCGGGAAATGCGCAGATCACAGCGGCAAGCGCATTGGCGCTGTCGATCGGCATCGCCATTCAGAACTTCCCAGAAGGCGCAATCATCTCGATGCCGCTTCGGGCAGAAGGAATGGGCAGGAGAAAAGCGTTTGCAGGCGGCGTGCTTTCTGGCATCGTGGAACCCATCGGTGCAGTGCTGACGATCATCGCGTCGCAGCTGATAATTGCAGCTCTGCCTTATTTACTGAGTTTTGCGGCAGGTGCCATGTTGTACGTGGTGGTCGAAGAACTAATGCCTGAAATATCTCAAGGCAAGCATTCCAACCTTGGCACAGTATTCTTTGCGGTCGGCTTCAGCCTGATGATGGTTCTCGATGTTGCGCTAGGGTAAAAGCCAATCGGCAAGAAGGTCCCGTGCACTTAACAACGCACGGGACCTTCTTATGGACTTTGACTGACTACGGGAACCGAATAAACCACCTATCTCAACGCAGCCAAACTTGCTTTGCCTGTAATCGTCGAATGGCAGAACAAGGCAAACCTATCGCAAAAGCC
>ERZ1034844.1715-NODE-1715-length-10040-cov-4.379469_pt1 | contig 10040 bp, 4 predicted proteins | sample MGYA00520594_ERZ1034844 | MGnify/ENA primary metagenome ERZ1034844 (study PRJEB33766, sample SAMN09781733) | gut metagenome | biome: gut microbiome | host: Homo sapiens | place: Madagascar | study: EMG produced TPA metagenomics assembly of the PRJNA485056 data...
TCCTTGGGGATGTGTACGCCAGCACCGCCGGACAGCACGCCGCCGGGAGCGATGGCATTCACGCGAATGCGGCTGGAGGCCCATTCTACGGCTGCCTGCATGGAAACGGCAACCACTGCACCCTTGCTGGCGGAATACTGCGCCGAGCACATGGGCGGGGTCATGCCGCGGATGCCTGCCATGGACGCAATGTTCACGATGGCGCCGAAGTCCTGGGGAATCATGGACTGCTTGACGCACTGCTGCATCATAAAGAACAGGCCCTTTGCATTGGTGTTCATGACCCGATCCCACTCCTGGGGCGTCAAATCCACACCGGGGCCGCCAGCCATAATGCCCGCGGCCTGGATCAGAAAGCGGATCTCGCCCAGCTCCTGACGGATCTTTTCCACCACGCCGGGAATGGCCTCTACGTCGGATACATCCAGGGCATAGGCGTGGACGTCGCCGCTGTCCTTCAGCATATCCGCAGCCATCTGAATTTTCTCGGCATTGCGGCCGATCATGGCAACCCGCGCGCCGCTCTCTGCCATCATTTTAGCGCAGGTGAAGCCGATGCCGGAGCCTGCGCCGGTGACAACACAGACCTGATTGTCAAAACGAATGTTCATAGAAAAACCTCCTAGGGTAAACGTTGCGTTAGTACAAAATTCCGCATTTTCCCACGGTGTAGACCATGGGCGTTAGGCCGTCCGGGGTGGGAATATCGCTGGGCTCCGGGGGGATGGAGCCGTCCAGCGCACCGTCTACCGCAGCCAGCAGTGCCGAAATCACCGACAGGGACACCGGGCAGGTGCTGTGGCAGGGATAGATGGTGTCAAAGCCACCCATGGTCATGAGCTTGACCAGGGTTTCCCGGTAGGTGTGGATATCCCGGTGTTCTCCGGACAGAAATACCGGCCCGTAGGACAGGGTATCGCCGGAGAACAGAATCCGGTTCTTCCGATCCAGCAGACAGATGCTGCCAGGGGTATGGCCCGGGGTTTCGATCACATGGAGCACCCGATCCCCCAGATCGAAGGCGGAAAGCTCCGTAATGGGGTGCAAGGTGCTGGTGAGATCCGGGCGGAACCGGCGGATGGTGGCGAACTCGTCGGGATGGGCGTGGATGTCGCGGAATTGATTGTTGTTGGCGGTGTGATCGCCGTCGCCGTGGGTGTTGAGCACCACCAGCGGCAGGGGGGTGATCTCACGGATCATACCCATAAGGTCACAGGCTTCGGCGCCGGTGTCCAGCAGAAGGGCCCGCTGCTGCCCCACGATCAGGAAGCAGCGGACGATCTCCTGTTCCAGTGCCCATACGCCGGAGCTGACCCGTTTGACTGTGGTGTTGCTTGGCTCCATGGGCGTGTTCCTCCTTGTATCTTAGAGCTTGAAGTAATCGACACCGGCCTGGAAGATGGGCTGGTACTTGCTGCCGTAGATGTTCTTGCCGACGAACTGACCGGCGCGCTCGGTGTGGCCCATCTTGCCCAGCACTCTGCCGTCGGGGGAGGTGATGCCCTCGATGGCCAGCATGGAGCCGTTGGGGTTGTACTGAATGTCCATGGAGGGGGTGCCTGCCAGGTCGGTATACTGGGTAGCGATCTGACCGTTGTCGATAAGCTGCTTCAGCATCTCGTCCGTTGCCACAAACCGGCCCTCGCCATGGGAGACGGGGATGTTGTGGAGGTCGCCCACGTTGCAGTGCATCAGCCAGGGGGACTTCACGGAAGCAACCCGGGTGGTGCAGTAGCGGCTCTGGTGGCGGCCAATGAGGTTATAGGTCAGGGTGGGGCACTGGGCGTCCATGGGAACGATCTTGCCAAAGGGCACCAGGCCCAGCTTAATGAGCGCCTGGAAGCCGTTGCAGATGCCCAGCATCAGGCCGTCCCGCTGACCCAGCAGGTCATGGATGGCGTCGGACAGCTGGGGATTCCGGAAGAAGGACGCAATGAACTTGCCGGAGCCGTCGGGCTCGTCGCCGCCGGAGAAGCCGCCGGGGAGGATCACCATCTGCGCGGAGCGGATGGCCTTTTCCATGGCGTCTGCGGTCTCGGCAAGGGCGCTGGCGGTGAGGTTCCGCACCACGATGATCTCCGCTTCGCCGCCGGATTTTGCAACGGCACGGGCGGTGTCGTATTCGCAGTTGGTGCCCGGGAAGACGGGGATCACGGCCTTGGGCTTCAGATGCTTGTAAGCGGGAGCCTGCTGGGGCCGCTGGGGGTAGGAGATGGTGGGAACGGTCTCCTGGGTGCCTGCCTTCATGGGGAAGACGGACTCCAGCTTGTCTGCCCAGAGCTTCTCATACTCTGCGATGGAGAGCGTTTCGCCCAGATCCAGCACGGCGTCCTCGGTGGTGTAGCCCAGCAGGGTTCCGACCTCCAGAGGCTCCTTGGCCTCCACAAGGATGGAGCCGTAGCTCTGAGTGAACAGGGAATCGGCATCCACACCGTCAGCCAGACGGAAGCCTACCCGGTTGCCCAGGCTCATCTTGAAGATACCCTCGGCAGCACCACCGGCGGTGAGAGACCAGCCGGAGAGCAGCTTGCCCTGATCGGCAAGGGCGTGTACCTGGCAGAACATCTCCTTGGTGCCCTCCAGATCCCGATAGCCGGGGGCGGTGAACAGATAAACCGGATGACCGGCGGACTTGAATTCAGGGGTCAGCACCTTGCCTGCATTCTGCGCGGCAATGGCGAAGGAAACCAGAGTGGGGGGCACATCCAGCTCGTTGAAGGAACCGGACATGGAGTCCTTCCCGCCGATGGCCGCAACGCCCAGACCAATCTGTGCGGTGAAGGCGCCCAGCAGAGCGGAGAAGGGTTTTCCCCAGCGCTCAGGCTCGGTACGAAGCCGCTCAAAATACTCCTGGAAGGTGAGATAAGCCGCATCGGGATCGCAGCCGGCTGCAACCAGCTTGGAAACGGACTCGATGACAGCGGTAGCCGCACCGGCAAAGGGACTCTGAGAGGAAATGGCAGGGTTAAAGCCATAGCCCATCACGGAGCAGGTGGAGGTGTCCCGGGTGCCGGAGGGCAGCAGGGCGGCCATGACCTGGGTGGGGGTGGACTGATGGCGGCCACCGAAGGGCATCAGCACGGAAGACGCACCGATGGAGCCGTCGAACCGCTCGGTGAGGCCCTGCTGAGAGCAGCAATCCAGGCTTTCCACCAGATTCTTGAGCTTTTCAGCCACGGTAGTGCCTGCAATCTGGGCCGTGGGCTCGGGCAGGTTGGGCACGGCCACGGTGGTATGCTTATCCGCGCCGTTGCTGGCCAGGAATTCCCGGCTCAGATCCACAATGGCCTTGCCGTTCCAGCGAAGAACCATTCTGGGGCTCTCGGTGACGGTGGCAACCAGGGTAGCCTCCAGATTTTCGCGGCTGGCAGCGGCCATAAATTCGTCTACATGCTCCGGTGCAACCACCACAGCCATACGCTCCTGGGACTCGGAAATGGCCAGCTCGGTGCCGTCCAGACCGTCATACTTCTTGGGAACGGCGTTCAGGTCGATGTCGAGACCGTCGGCCAGCTCGCCGATGGCAACGGATACGCCGCCTGCGCCAAAATCGTTGCAGCGCTTGATCATCCGGGTGACCTGGGGATCACGGAACAGACGCTGGAGCTTTCTCTCCTCAGGCGCGTTGCCCTTCTGAACCTCCGCAGAGCAGGTCTCGAGGGAGGCGGAGGTATGGCTCTTGGAGGAGCCCGTTGCGCCGCCGCAGCCGTCCCGTCCGGTGCGTCCGCCCAACAGGATCACCCGATCACCGGGAGCGGGGGTCAGACGAACTACATTGGAAGCGGGAGCCGCGCCGACCACCGCGCCGATCTCCATGCGCTTTGCAATATAGCCGGGATGATAGAACTCGTGAACCAGACCCGTGGCAAGACCGATCTGGTTGCCATAGGAGGAATAACCGGCCGCTGCGGTGGTGGTGAGCTTTCGCTGGGGGAGCTTGCCGGGCAGGGTGTCGGAAATGGGAACGGTGGGATCGCCTGCACCGGTGACGCGCATGGCCTGATAGACATAGCTTCTGCCGGACAGAGGATCACGGATTGCGCCGCCGACGCAGGTGGCAGCACCGCCGAAGGGCTCAATCTCTGTGGGATGGTTATGGGTCTCGTTCTTGAACATCAGCAGCCAGTCCTCGGGCTTGCCGTCCATGTCCGCGTCAATATGTACCGAGCAGGCGTTGATTTCCTCAGATTCGTCCAGGTGCCGGAGAATGCCGCGCTTTTTCAGGGTTTTGGCGGCCAGGGTGCCCATGTCCATCAGGGTGATGGGGCGGGTCTTGGCCTTCTCTCCGTAGACCTCCTGACGGCACTGAAGATAGAGCTCATAGGCCTTCTTCACGTCCTCGTCCTGAATATCCGCCTGGTCGATGTGGGTGGAGAAGGTGGTGTGGCGGCAGTGATCGGACCAGTAGGTATCCACCACTTTCAGCTCGGTGATGGTGGGATCACGATGGGCCTCGTTCTTGAAGTAGTCCTGGAAGAAGCTCAGGTCGTCCACGTCCATGGCCAGTCCGTACTGGTCGATCAGCGGAGCAAGCGCATCCTTATTAAGCGTAGTAAAGCCGGTGAGGGTGGCAACCTCAGTGGGGATGGCATAGGTCTGCTCCAGGCTCTGGGGCTTATCCAGGCTGGCTTCCCGGCTCTCCACGGGGTTGATGACATATTCCTTGATGCGCTGAAGCTCCTCGGGGGTGATGGCGCCATAGAGGGCATAGACCTTGGCGGCGGATACCAGAGGACGCTCGCCGCAGGTCAGGATTCCGATGCACTGGGCGCAGGAATCGGCCCGCTGATCGTATTGACCCGGGAGAGACTCCACGGCAAATACGGTGCAGTCACCCAGCTCCGGCATGGTTTCGTCATAGCAGTCGTCCACCATGGGCTCGGAGAAGACCGTCTGGCGGGCTTTGGCGTAGATTTCAGGGCTTAATCCCTGAGAATCATACCGGCAGAGAATCCGCAGACGGGTAAGGCCGGTGATGCCCAGCTGATCCCGCAGATCCCGCAGCAGGCTCCCGGCTTCCACCTGGAAGCCCTCCCGCTTTTCCGTGTAGCAGCGATAAACCTGATTCATTGTTTGAACCTCCATTTTCCTGTCCTGTGTCATTTTACTGTGATGGTTTGGATGTTATAAATGAGATTCCACGGGGCGGGGGTGAGCCCGGAAAAGACCCCGCGGGAGGTGAAAACGGCATTGTTTTCAAAAAGGATGGGGCAGAGATAGCCCTGATCCATGACATACTGATAGAGATCGTAATGGTTGCCGCTGTTCTCCAGGGCGTTGTAGATGCGGTCTGACAAAACGGAATCCTCTGGAATGCCGCCATAGTTCAGGCCCCCGCTGGCCTTCAGTAGAGGCCGAAGATCCAGATCGGGGCTCAGGCAGACGTCGGCATAGTAGAGATCATATTCGCCGGTATTCAGCGCCGTCAGAAATTCGTTTTCGGATAGGGATTTCACCGTGACCGTAAAGCCCACATCCGTCAGCTGCTCCGCAGCCAGCTTTGCCGCCGCAACCCGGTTTGCGTTGCCGGAGAGGACAATCAGCACAAGATCGTTATAGGTGGTTTCTTCCTCCTGGGCTGTGTCCTCTTGGGTGGCGTCCGGATCGGTCTCAGGATCGGCCTCGGGATCGGTTTCATCCGGCAGAACGTCTTCTTCCAATGCACTGCTTTCGTCCGAAGAATCCTGCGCGGCGTCGTCTGTCTGATTTCGCTGGGCGCCGGGGCCACCGGTGAGCCGGGGATCGTCGTCCGGCAGATAGTATAGAGAATTATCTAGCAGCTGGGTCAGGGCGGTATCGGCGTCATACTCATAATTCCGGGCCAATTCCTTATTATATAAACTGCTGATGGCCGGAACCGGCAGCGCGGTGGGATCGGCAAAGTTATGGTAAACCGATTCGGCAATGGTGCTGCGGTCAATGGCCCGGATGATGGCGGTACGGATGTCCTTGGAGGAGCACAGACCGGTGGCCATGTTGAAGCCAATGTACTGCATCACCGTGTTGGGGCTGTTCCAGAGCTCATAGTCGCAGTGAAAGGTGGCCGCCGTGGAGGACTGGGGATCGTTATAGACCAGATCCACATTGTCCATTTCGAAATTATCCCGGGTGTCCTCCGCCGAGGTGCTGGAGCATAGGGTAACGGTTTGGAACTGAACGCGTTCCGCGCCCTGCCACCAATTCTGATCCAGCGAGAGTACATCGCCGTTGCGCACAAAGGGCCCGGTGCCCTGGGGAGAACCGTTGGGGGAGGAGCCGTCCCGGATGATGGGGAAATTCAGAAGACAGGGAAGCCTGTCATTGGGCTGATTGAGATAAATGGCTACCGTCCCGGAATCCACGGCCTCATAGCCGGAGATGTCCGTAAAGCGCTCAGAATACAGCTCAGACTGCTGGGCCTGAGACAGGGAATAGGTCACATCGGCGGCGGTTAGGGCGCTTCCATTGGAAAACCACGCACTTTGCAGCGTAATGGTATAGGTCAGCCCATCGTCGCTGACGGAAAAATCTTTGCAGAGCACCGGTTCCGCATCAAAGGACTGATTCAGGGTAAACAGACCCTGATAAATCATCTGCATCACGGCCTGATTTTCCATACTGCGGCAGGTATAGGGGTTCCAGCCGTAGCTGCCGTTGTAGGGCATGGAAAAGGTACCGGAGGAGACGGGCACCTGGGTCTCCACGGCGGAATCCACAACGGGTTCTGCCGCGCTGGTCTGCACGCCGAAGGAAGGCTCCGGAGCGCTGGACTGAGCGGCTTTCTCTCCGCAGCCGGTCAGCTGGGAGAAGACCAGACAGGCGGCGAGAACACCGCAAACCGTCCGGCGGCTCATGAGTTCCCTCCTGCGACGATTATGGCGCCCAGAGAACCTCGCTGATCCTTATGCCGCCGGGCGGACCAGAACTGATCCGGGTCGCAGGCGGTGCAAAGGGGGCTGGTGTCCATATGCTCGGGCAGCACCCCGGCCTTCTGCAAAAAAAGCCGGTTGAGATATTTGATGTCCACGTGATATTTTGCGCCCTTTGTGGTGATGGCGGGCATGGCCTCGTCGCCCAGGGCCGCAATCATCGCCTGGGGCACATCCTCGTCGGTTTCAAAGCAGCAGGGGGAGATGCAGGGGCCCAGTGCCGCCCGAATGTTATTCGGGTCGCAGCCATAGGCATTGACCATGGCAGTTACGGTTTTTTCTGCAATGCCAAGGGCAGTGCCCCGCCAACCGGCATGACACGCGCCCACCGCACCGGTCACCGGATCCTCCAGCAAAATGGTGCCGCAGTCGGCGGAGAATACCACCAGGGCGGTGCCGGGAACATTGGTCATGAGACCGTCGGCCTCATAGTCCGTGTGGACATAGAGCCCCTTGCCCCAGTCGCCTTCGGTGCAAAGGCGCACGGCGTTCCCGTGAACCTGCACCGCCTGGACGGTTTTGTGGGGATCAAAGCCAATGGCCTCTCCGAGAATTTCGTAGTTTTTCAGCACATTTTCCCTACTGTCGCCCCGGGACAGCCCCAGATTCATGGAGGCAAGATGCCCGGTACTGACGCCCCCAAACCGGGTGGTAAACCCGTGGGGCTGGTGCAAAAGATCGCTTTGGTAGCAGAGGAGCGTTCCCCTGCGGAGATCATGAAAGCTCATGGCGCCTCCTCAGGACTCGACGTTTTTACCGGCTGCCATGTCCTTGTCCAGGCAGCAGTTCTTATATTTTTTACCGGAACCGCAGGGGCAGGGATCGTTCCGGCCAACCTTGACTTTCTTCTTCATGGGTGCCTTTTTGACGGACTTGTCGTCTCCGGCACCGGCGGCGGTGACCTTTGCCACCTTCTCGCGCTTCAAAGGCTCGTTCCGCTGAATCCGGAACAGGAACAGACGGCGGGTGGTTTCCTCCTGAATGGAGCGGTTCATGGCCTCGAACATGGCATAGCCCTCGCGCTTATACTCCACCAGAGGATCATTCTGGCCGTAAGCCCGGAGCACGATGCCCTGGCGCAGATCCTGCATGGCGTCGATCTGATCCATCCAGTATTCATCCACCACACGGAGGGTAATGACGCGCTCGGCCTCCCGCATCAGGGGGGAACCGTAGGCGGCTTCCTTCACGGCATAGACCTGATCGGCAAGGGACATGAGCTTCTCCAGCAGGGTGTCAGCGGTGAGAGAGGAAAGCTCCTCGTCGCTGGGATTGTAAACGCCCTTGGGGAAGTACAGGCCCTCCATATTCTTGAGGATTTCCTGGAGCTCCTCCCGATCCTCAAGGTAGCCCTTCTCGCCCATGACGGAGTGGATATCGGAGGCAAACACGTTCTTGCGCATGGTGTGCAGGGATTCCTGAAGATCCTCGCCGTCCAGCACCTTCTGGCGCTGCTCGTAGATCACCTTGCGCTGGGTGTTCATCACGTCGTCGTATTCCAGCACGTTTTTACGGGTCTGGAAGTTGATGCTCTCCTTCTTCTTCTGAGCGTTCTCAATGGCGCCGGAGAGAATCTTCTGGTCGATGGGGGTATCCTCGTCGAGACCCAGACGGTCCATCATGGAGGACACGCGCTCGGAGCCGAACAGCCGCATCAGATCATCCTCCAGGGAGATATAGAACCGGGTCTCACCGGGATCGCCCTGACGACCGGAACGGCCGCGCAGCTGGTTATCAATACGCCGGGACTCGTGGCGCTCGGTGCCGATGACGAACAGACCGCCTGCGGCCCGGACCTGCTCGGCTTCCTTGGTGGTTTCGGCGTGATATTTGTTGTAAAGCTCGGTATAAGCAGCCCGGGCAGCGAGAATTTCCTCGTTGTCGGTGTCAGCATAGGAGTTAGACTCGATGATCAGCTCCTCGTCCATGCCCTGCTTCCGAAGGTCGTTCTTTGCCATGAACTCCGGGTTGCCGCCCAGCATGATATCGGTACCACGGCCTGCCATGTTGGTGGCGATGGTCACGGCCCCCAGCTTACCGGCCTGGGCAACGATCTCCGCTTCCTTCTCGTGGTGCTTGGCGTTCAGTACGTTATGGGCAATGCCTTCCTTTTTCAGCAGCTTGGAGAGCACCTCGGACTTTTCAATAGAGATGGTGCCAACCAGCACAGGCTGACCCTTTTCGTGACACTCCTTCACCTGGGCGATGACCGCGCGGAACTTGCCGGCCTCGGTCTTGTACACCACGTCGGGATGGTCAATCCGAACGACGGGCTTGTTGGTGGGAATCTCAATGACGTCCAGATTGTAGATTTGAATAAACTCGTCTTCCTCAGTGAGTGCGGTACCGGTCATACCGGAGAGCTTGCTATAAAGACGGAAGTAGTTCTGGAAGGTGATGGTGGCAAGGGTCTTGGACTCGTTGGCCACATCCACGCCTTCCTTTGCCTCGATGGCCTGGTGCAGACCCTCGGAGTACCGGCGGCCATACATCAGTCGGCCGGTGAACTCGTCAACGATGATGACCTGACCGTCCTTAACCACGTAGTCAATATCCCTGCGCATCACGCCCCGGGCCTTCAAAGCCTGGTTCACATGATGGGAAATGGTGTTGTTCTCGGGATCGGACAGGTTCTCAATGCCGAAGAACTGCTCGGCCTTTTTGATGCCGGAGGCGGTGAGGGTGGCGGTGCGGTCCTTCTCGTTGACGATGTAGTCGCAGTCCAGATCGTCCTGGGATTCCTTATCGTCGGTGTCGGCGAAGACCATCTTCTTCATCCGGGCCACCAGACTGTCGGCCTGGGCATAGAGCTGAGAGGACGCCTCGCCCTTACCGGAAATGATCAGAGGGGTACGGGCTTCATCAATGAGGATGGAGTCCACCTCATCCACCACGGCGAAGGCATGGCCACGCTGCACCATCTCGGTTTTGTAGGTTGCCATGTTGTCACGGAGGTAGTCAAAGCCCATCTCGTTGTTGGTGCCGTAGGTGATGTCGGCGGCATAGGCTTCCTTCCGCTCCTGGTTGGTGAGACCGTGGATAATCAGGCCCACGGACAGACCCATGTAGTGGAAGACCTTGCCCATCCACTCGGAGTCACGCTTGGCCAGGTAGTCGTTGACGGTGACAATG
>ERZ1034844.1717-NODE-1717-length-10037-cov-4.484472_pt1 | contig 10037 bp, 12 predicted proteins | sample MGYA00520594_ERZ1034844 | MGnify/ENA primary metagenome ERZ1034844 (study PRJEB33766, sample SAMN09781733) | gut metagenome | biome: gut microbiome | host: Homo sapiens | place: Madagascar | study: EMG produced TPA metagenomics assembly of the PRJNA485056 data...
ATGAATCCATATCCATGGACACTCTGAACACGATCTGCAAGCTGACGGGAAAGCCTGTGGAAAATCTGATTGAGTACAAAGAAGAAAAATAAAAAATGGAGAAATTATAATATGACTTTATGGAGAGGGAAATCGAAAGACGGTATCATGAAATGGAACTTTAAGGTCAGCAGCTTTGCAGACTTATTTAACTTGTTAATGAGCAAGGAGAATCTTAGTACCTAAACAGATTACGTGACTATAAAACTATTTTTTGCTCTGCAAAAATTTATTTACAATTTTAGTACCTGAACAAATTACATGACAAAAAAATAAGCGTGAAGTGAGTTATTATAAAAACAGTTAAGAACGTCTGAGGATAAGACAGTGCTTTATGATATGAGCAGCATTTGACGCGACCATTAAAAACCAGGGTTTGACACTTTCCACAAAGCCGTAATATTTTGGAAGAAAGAGTTCATAACCCAGAATGTCAGCAGATATGCAACTGAAAATGAAAAAGAATTTTTTGCTGAAGGCTTTGCGGAATATATGAAAAGCGATAAGTCAAGAATTTGAGGAAGAATTAAAACAGGATAAAATGTTGTAGGAAGCACGAGAAAATAGCCGTGCTTTTTTTTCATACCCCAATCGGCAATAACAGCGCAGAGGTAACACTGGGTAAATTCCTCCGGCAGTTTGTTTACAAACAAGTTACGGTGGGTTTGTGGTATCATAGTTCTGTAAGAAAATACAATTCTAAGGGAGATAATATGGCATTTTATATTACTGGCGACTGCCACAGGAACTTTCGTAAGACAGAAATATTTTGTCGTTATAACAATACCAGTAAAAAAGATTACATGATCGTACTGGGAGATGCTGGCATAAATTTTTATATGGATGAGTCAGATAAAGAATTGAAACGGAGACTTTCAGATTTGCCGATTCGTTTCCTCATGGTTCATGGAAATCATGAAGAAAGACCATTCCGCATTGGATCCTATGTTGAAAGGGAGTGGCAGGGAGGAAGTGTGTATGTGGAGGAAGAATTCCCTGATCTGTTGTTTGCAAAGGACGGAGAAATTTATGATCTGAATGGCAAAAAGGGAATTGCAATCGGAGGAGCATACAGTATAGACAAAGAATACCGGCTTCGTTTCGGGCTGCCATGGTTTGAAACCGAGCAGCCTTCAAAAGAGATCAAACAACATGCGGAAGAACAGTTAAAGAAAGCAGAGTGGGCAGTGGACTATGTGTTTTCGCATACTGCGCCAAGGTCTATGGAACCAACGGATCTCTTTTTGAAATCTTCAAGGATAGGAAAAGCGGATAAGTCTACGGAAGATTGGCTGGAACAGATCCGTAAAAAACTTTCTTATCAAAAATGGTATTTTGGCCATTATCACGAAAACAGAATGTATCAGAATGCAGAGCTGCTGTTTGAAGAAATAAAAGAACTGGGGGCAGAAGATTTTTTGCAGTGTATCGGCCGTCCAAAATATCAACGGGGAGAATGTGTAGATTTTATCTGGAATACGGGAAAAGAACAGATAAAACTATATGGAAAAATTGTAGGTGTGGATTCATATGGAAATCTTTTTCAGACCAGAGAAGTTTCTTACGATATTAAAGCTTTAGATGTATGCTATAAATACATAAAAGAATCGGAAATAATTTGATGTCTCCGCCCGCCCACCCCGCAGTTGAATCCTTTGTAAAATCATGTTAAAATCTGTCTATAAGAACGGAAAAGAAAAGTATGGGGAAAGAGAAGCATGAACGGTAAGCATAAGCGGATGTTTTGGGGGATGATCCTTCTGGTGGATGCGATCGTCATCGGGATCATGCTGTTTAGTTTTTGTGCAAAAAATGATTATTCGAGAAATCAGAAGAGAAATTCCCACCTGATCGGTATGAGTTACATGACCATGAACAATGAGTTCTATAAGATCGTGAGTGAGGAGATAAGCGCGCGCGTGGAGGCGGAAGGAGACCGGGTGGTGTTAAGAGATCCTGCGCTGGATGCCGACCGTCAGATCGAGCAGATCAAGGAAATGATGGATCTGGGGATCGATGTGCTTGTCGTGACACCGGTGGATCTGGAGAGTCTTTCGGATGTGCTCGGACAGGCAAAAGAGCAGGGAATACGGATCATTGTCGTGGACACCAATCTTTCGGATGATACACTCGCGGACTGCACGATCACTTCCGATAATTACGATGCGGGCGTGATCGTCGGGCGGTATTTTCTGACACAGTGTGAAGGGACGAAACTGCTTGTTATGGCGCATACGACAACCAAATCGGGACAGGACAGAGTGCAGGGCTTCCTCGATACGGTAAGCGGGAAGGAAGGGATTGAGATCGTGGCACAGATCGAATGTGAGGGTCAGCTTGAGATCGCAATGCCGAAGCTGCAGGAAGCGATCAATGCGGGTGTTTCGTTTGACAACATCTTCTGTCTGAACGATCTGGCAGCAGTCGGAGTGGCCGCCGCACTCGAGGAAAATCAGATGCTTGATAATGTCGGGGTCTATGGAGTGGACGGTTCACCGGACGCAAAGGCGCTGATCGAGGAAGGAATGATGGACGCGACGGCCGCGCAGTTTCCGACAGAGATCGGAAGCAGGGCGGCAGATGCGATCTACCGCCTGCTTGACGGAAAAAGCGTCGAAAAGAACATTTTAGTTCCGGTAAAACTGGTTACCAGACAGAATGTAGAAGAATTTGGAATAGACAGATGGCAGTAGAGGGGGAAAAAGAGATGGACGAAAATAAGACCTCAGAGTATCTGCTGGTGGTCATGAAAAACTTAAATCTGATCATTATCCTGTTTATCTCCATGCTGATCACATACTGTCTGAACGGCACGGTGCAGGAGGGATCGGCGTTAAGCTTTCTGACGAGCATACATAAGATTCCGGTCACGCCCTGGAAGATCCCGGTTATCGCGCTTGGACTGTACGGGAGCATGATGATCTTAATGCAGATCAAAAGCACGGGAAGCGGCAGCCTCGCCTGTAAAGTCGGCGTGGAGATCGCGGTCAGCTTTGGGATCAGTTACCTGCTGGGATTCAGTTATACGGGCATGATGCTTTTGATCCTGGCGGATACCATGCGGTACCTGCCGAAAGCAAAATGGAAATTTTCTGCGGCGGCAGTGATCTGCGTGTTCTATATGATGACGGACTATGACCTGATCTCGTCCGGCTTCCGGATCACATCACTGGAAACGTATCTCGGCTATTTTGAAGGAGATGTCTGCTCCGCGCTGCTTGGCGTAAAGAACGTGTTAAACTCGTTAAATACGTTGCTATTTTTATTTTATATCGTCTGGCTGGTTCGGATACAGATGAGTGAGAAAGAGCGGATCTTAAGTCTGAATGCGCAGCTCAATACGGCAAATGAAGAATTACAGAAAGCAAATCAAAGACTTGAGCAATACGCGGAAGAATCAGTCAAAATGACGGAAACCAGAGAGAGAAACCGTCTTGCGCGGGAGATCCACGATACGCTTGGACATGCGCTGACCGGTATCATTACCGGTATCGAAGCCTGTGAGACGTTAATGGATGTGGCACCGGAGGCAACGAAGGTGCAGCTTGGCGCGATCGCGGAGGTGGCGCGACAGGGCATGACGGATGTCCGGCGTTCGGTTAAGGCACTACGGCCGGACGCACTCGAAAAGTTTAATCTGGAAGAGGCACTCACACAGACCATGGAAGAGATGCGTCTTGCGACGAATGCGAGGATCGAGTATCGGTGTACGACATCGTTAAAGGGGTTTAACGAGGACGAAGAAGAGATCATTTACCGGATCGTGCAGGAATGTATCACAAATTCCATCCGGCATGGCAAGGCGGACCGGATCACGATCGACATAGACCGGGAGTATAATATGTTAAACATCCGCATCAAGGACAACGGGATCGGATGCAAAAAGATAGAAAAAGGATTCGGGCTGCACCATATGGACGAAAGGCTGCGTATGTTACAGGGGACCTTGCAGTATTCCGGGAAAGACGGATTTCTGGTAGAAGCGCAGATCCCGATCCGATGGGGGACGGAGGAGAAGAAAGATGATTAAAGTATTGATCGCCGATGATCAGGAACTGATCCGACAGAGCCTGCAGATCGTGCTGGGAACGGAAAAAGACATTGAAGTGCTGGATGCCGTGGAAAACGGCGTTGAGGTTGTGCGCGCGGTGCGCAGGGAAAAACCGGATGTGATCTTAATGGATATCCGTATGCCGGAGATGGATGGTGTGGTGTGTACACAGATCATCAAGGAAAATTATCCAAACATCAAGATCATCATCTTAACGACCTTTGATGATGATGAATATGTTTACAATGCGTTAAAGTATGGCGCAAGCGGTTATCTGTTAAAGGGAATTTCGACCAAGGAGCTTGCGGAAGCTATCCGTAAAGTATATAAAGGAACAGCCATGATCAACGGGGATATCACGTCAAAGGTTGTGAAGCTGTTTTCCAAAATGGCGCAGACGAATATCACGATCCAGGTGGATGATGCGCAGACAGCCGGCTTAAAGGAAACAGAATGGAAGATCATTGCGCTCGTGGGCAGTGGAATGTCAAATAAGGAGATCGCGGCGAAACTGAGCCTGTCTGAGGGAACCGTGCGCAACATGTTGAGCATCATATTAAGTAAACTCGAATTAAGGGACAGAACCCAGCTTGCCATATGGGCGGTACAGACCGGCGTGGTGAACCGGGGATTCGGAGAGGAACCATGATGAAAAAAATCCGGAACAAAAAAAATCAGATCCTGATCATCTGCTGTGCGCTCTTACTTCTGTTTACGGCGCTTCTTTACAGTGACAGCTATCAGACACTTCCGGTATTTCAGAAAAAGGAACTGACGATCGGTGTGTTTTCAGACAGCTACTGGGAAGTGCAAAACGGGTATTCCTATCGGATCTTAGAGGATGCGATCCAATGCTTTGAAAAAGAACATCCGGGGGTAAACGTGGAGTATGTCAGCGGGATCTTAAAGAGCGATTATTCGGAGTGGCTGTCCAAACAGCTGATCTCCGGGAACGCGCCCGATGTCATTTTTGTGCTGGCGGAGGATTTTAACGATCTTGCGGAGATCGGCGCGTTAAAAGACCTGTCTTCGTTTATCGAAAAAGATGAAAATTTTGATGAGGGGGCGTTTTACGCGTCTGCTTATGAATACGGCCAGCATGAGGGCAAACAATACTCTCTGCCCTATGAGTGCGCGCCGAAGCTGATGTTTGTAAACAAAACGATCTTAGACGCAGAGGGGATCGCGATCCCGGATGACAGCTGGACCTGGGATGAGTTTTATGAGATCTGCAGGGAAGTGACGAAAGATACGGATGGAGACGGAACGGTAGACCAGTTCGGCGCGGTCGGCTATACCTGGATGGACGCGTTTGAGTCCAACGGGATCCGGCTGTTTAATGAAAAAGGGACAGAGTGCGATTTCGCGGACAAAAATGTCGAAGAGGCACTGGAATTTATGGAGCGCCTGTATGGATTAAATGGAAACTACAGTCCTTCGACCAGGGACTTTGATATGGGAAAAGTGGTATTTCAGCCGATGTCTTTTTCCAACTACCGCGCCTATAAACCGTATCCGCTCAGTGTTAAGAAGTATTCGGGATTTGAGTGGGAATGTATTCCGATGCCGGCAGGACCGGAAGGCGACAATATATCAACGCTCGACACATTGCTTGTCGCGATGAATGAAAATACGAAATGCCCGGAGACCGCCTGGGATTTTATCAAGGTTCTGACCAGCAACACCGGGATTCAGTCGGAGATTTTTGATTATTCGGAGGGTGTTTCCGTGTTAAAAGAAGTGACGGAGTCCGACCAGACCCTGCAGCAGTTGATCGAAAGCTCCGGGGAGAGCGGCGGCATGAACCTCGCGGTTTTAAGTGACGCTGTGGAAAACGCGGTCATTGCGCCGGGATTCCGTGGATATGATGAGGCAGTTGCGGAGGTGGACAAGGCGGTGGACAGCATTTTGACGGACAGTTCCAACATCCGGATGGATCTGATCATCTGGAACCGCACGATCAATCAGTACTTAAAGAACCGGAAATGACAAATGTCATTACGATTTCTGACAAACGTAATGTAAAAAGGATGACATATGTGAGATGAACATGTGTCGTCTTTTTTTTATACTGTATTTGAACTTAAGGAACAGAAAGAAAAATCTTAAGGAGGAGGACGATAGAATGAAATATGTTTTTCTGGTCAGTCATGGAACATTCGCTCCGGGACTGCACAACGCACTGAACATGCTTGCGGGAGAAAACAGGGAGGATGTGATCTCCACAAGCCTGGAAAATGGCATGAGTTCTGCCGTGTATGCGGAGAATGTGAGAAAATGCCTGGCGCCGGTCAAAGCAGAAGATGAGATCATTCTGCTGGCGGATCTGGTGGGTGGTTCACCGCTTACCACTGCGGCAAACGTAATTGCAGAAGAAAACCTCATGGGGCAGACCGTTATGGTCGGAGGCGTAAATCTTCCGTTTGCATTGAGCGCAGTGCTGATGAAAGACACAATGGAGACCCCAGAGCTGATCGAAGATCTGCTTTCGGAATCCAGAGAAGTATTAAAAGAATTTCGGATCACAAATGAAGAATCCGAAGACGAAATTTAAAAAAGGGGGAAAAGAATATGGCAGTTTCATTTATCCGTGTGGATGATCGTATGATTCATGGACAGACATGTACAAGATGGGCGTTGGAATATCCGTGTGACGGACTGATCGCGGTAAACAACGCGGCGGCAAAGAATCCGGTATTAAAAGCGGCATACAAGAGCGCGAGCGGAAAAAAGACTTTTGTATGGTCAGTGGATGAATTCAAAGAGAAAAGCGCGAAGGTGCTGGCAAGCAAGGATAATTATTTCCTGATCACAAAAAATCCGCTGGATATGGAAAAGATCCTGATCGACCAGGGATTCCAGTGCGGCGTGAAGACCGTGATCATCGGACCTTGCAACGACAGACCGGGCGCAACAAAACTCGGAAACAACCAGTCCATTACGCAGGAAGAAGCGCAGGCACTTGAAAATATCATGAACGCAGGATATGAAGTAGAATTTGCGCTGTTAAAAGAAGAAGCGATCGGCAACTGGAAAAAATTCAGAGGACAATTTGGTTTTAATTAAGGAGGGAATGTTATGACTATCAGTTGGTTACAGGCAGTATTGCTCGGACTCTTCGCGTGTCTGTCCAGTATGCCTGGTATGGGTGGTTCATCGATCGGTAACTATACACTTGGAAGACCGTTGATCGGTGGATTTGTATGTGGATTGATCTTAGGTGATATGCAGACAGGTATTCTTGTCGGATGTGCGATGCAGGTTATTTACATTGCGCTCGTTACACCGGGTGGAACCGTATCCGCGGATGTGCGTGCGGTCAGCTACATCGGTATCCCGCTTGCAATGGTTGCGTTAAAGAGCTACGGCCTTACAGCAACTTCTGCAGAAGGCGCAGCACTTGCAACATCTTTCGGTGCCATGGTTGGTACACTTGGAACCGTATTATTCTATGGAACAGCAACCATCAACCTGGTTTGGCAGCACATGGGCTGGAAAGCAGTAGAAAACAGACAGTATAAGAAATTATATCTGGTAGATATGGGACTTCCATGGATCTCTCATCTGATCTGCTCCTTCATCCCGACCATGATCATGTGTAAGATGGGTGCGAACGTAGTAGAACTGATCAAAACAGCACTGCCGATGGATGGTCTTGCAATGAAGACACTGTTTACCGTTGGTTCCCTGCTTCCTTGCGTAGGTATTGCGATCCTCTTAAAACAGATCGTAAAGAAAGCGGCAGATTTTGTTCCGTTCTTATTCGGATTTGTACTGGCTGCATCTCTTGGTATCAACCTGGTATCCGCAACGGTTGTTGCCGGAATGTTCGCAATTCTTACATACAAAATTAAAATGCTGACAGTCACAAAGGGTGCGGCTGCAGCTGAGATCGAGGAAGAGGAGGATATCTGATATGGAAAAGAAATTATCAAAAAAAGCGTTATCAAAGTCATTCCATAACTGGTATTACGGCCATTTAACATGCTTCTCCCAGGAGCACATGCAGACATTTGGTTATCTTTGTTCCATGCTGCCACTGGTAGAAGAATTATATGACAATGAAGAAGACAAAGCAAAAGCAATGGATACATACACCGCATTTTTCAATACAGAGCCGCAACTTGGTTCCGTGATCGTCGGTATGACAGCAGGTCTCGAGGAAGCGAGAGCAAACGGCGCGGAAGATGTGGATGAGGAAACGATAAACGGTCTGCGTGCCGGTCTTATGGGACCGATCGCCGGAATCGGTGATTCCTTAGTCGTAGGAACCGTCATCCCGATCCTTCTTGGTATTGCAATGGGTATGTCAACCGGCGGTTCACCGCTCGGAGCGATCTTCTATATCGTCGTATGGAACCTGTTTGCGTACTTTGGAATGAAATTTTTATATTTCAAGGGCTATCAGCTTGGTGGAAAAGCGGTAGATTTCCTGATCGGAACACAGGGTGAAGCATTAAGAGAAGCAATCTCAGTGCTCGGTGGTATCGTAATCGGTGCGGTATCCGCAACATGGGTAAGCGTTACCACATCCTTACAGCTTTTAAACGATGCGGGCGAACCGTATCTGGTATTGCAGGATAAACTGGATTCCGTATTCCCTGGACTTTTAACCGCATTATTTATCATCGGATGCTGGTTCCTCATGGCAAAGAAACGGATGTCCCCGATCAAAGTAATGTTACTGTTAGTCGTAGTAGCCTTCGTTGGTGTACTGATCGGATTCTTTAACCCGGGACTGACTTACTAATTATTTATCAAAAAAGAAAAAGGAGAGAATGTCATGAACACTGCTGAGAGAAATCGATTATCAAAAGAAGCCGAAATGCAGCTTGCGGCATTAAAAAGGATCAGTCACTGGAAAACGATCGCGCTTGCGATATCGACCATTGGCGTGGCAGGCGCTTACGCCGGTTTCGCGGGTCTGACCCGTCACACGTTTCTCGGTGTCCTTGGCATTCTTTTCATTATTGCAGGGTTGGCAGGCGCGGTTGTTTTTAACCTCGGACTGAAAAACGGAAGAAGAAATGTTGAGAAGATATTAAATATTCTGGATAAAGGAAGGGTGCTATGAATTATCAGTTAATATGTCTTGATCTGGATGGAACATTGCTCGACGATCAGAAAAAAATACTGCCAAGAGCGCGTGAAAGCGTAAAACAAGCGGCAGAACAGGGAATCAAGATCGCACTGGTCTCCGGAAGAATGCCGGCGGCAGTGGATCCGATCGAAGAGGAACTTGGAATTTCGTGTATCAAAGCGTGCAACGCGGGTACTTACATTTTAAAGGACGGTCAGTGCATCAGCAGCGAGTATCTTCTTGCGGATACCATGAAACGTATCTATGAAGAGATCGCGGAGCGCTATCAGATGCCGCTTTGGATCTTCCGGCATGACAGTTGGTTTGTAACAGGCAGTGACCGCTATGTCGAGAAGGAAAGCGAGATCATCCATCACAGACCGGAATTTGCGGATGTGGAAGAACTTGCCGCAGAGTGGGAAAAAGAAAGTACCGGTCCGAATAAGCTGGTACTTGCGGCGAGTCCCGATGAGATTACGGAAATTTATAAAGTGATCGCGGCGCAGAAACGGGAAGAGATTGATATGGCGCGCTCCGGAGATACATTTCTTGAGATTTTTCCGAAGGGAGTTACCAAAGGAACCGCACTGAAAACAATCTGTAAAAGTCTGGATGTAAAACCGGAGCATGTGATCGCATTCGGAGATCATGAACTGGATGTTCCAATGATCGAGGCGGCAGGTGTCGGAATCGCGATGGGAAACGCGATCGATGAACTGAAAGCCAAAGCAGATTTTGTGACAAAATCAAACAATGAAGCAGGAGTTGCTTACGGACTGGAACATTATCTGGTCTGAGACTGGAGGAAGATACAGCGTTAGAAACATTCATTAAGGATAATATATAATTTTGATGCAGATAGAAAAG
>ERZ1034844.1721-NODE-1721-length-10012-cov-6.359446_pt1 | contig 10012 bp, 7 predicted proteins | sample MGYA00520594_ERZ1034844 | MGnify/ENA primary metagenome ERZ1034844 (study PRJEB33766, sample SAMN09781733) | gut metagenome | biome: gut microbiome | host: Homo sapiens | place: Madagascar | study: EMG produced TPA metagenomics assembly of the PRJNA485056 data...
TTGAGCGGAAGATTCCAAATCGGGAAAGTCTCAAATTTCGCATAGCCGGCACTGATTCCTCTCTTGTGCTCATGGTAAAGCTGAGAAAGACAGGTTGCCATTTTTCCGCTGCCCGGACCGGGAGCGGTGATAACAACGAGCGAGCGTGAGGTCTCAATGTATTCGTTCTTTCCAAAACCGTCGTCGCTGACGATTCTGTCAATATCTGACGGATAGCCCGCAATTGTATAATGATGATAGACCTTGATGCCGAGATTCTCGAGTCTCTTGCAGAAAGCGTCTGCCGCAGGCTGAGCGCTGTAACGTGTCATAACAACACTGCCGACAAGAAGCCCTATACCTCTGAATGCGTCAATAAGTCTGAGAACATCCAGATCGTAGGTGATACCGAGGTCTCCTCTGATCTTGTTTTTTTCAATATCCGATGCGTTAACGACAATAACGATCTCCGCCTGATCCTTGAGCTGTAAAAGCATTTTCACCTTGCTGTCGGGAGCAAAGCCCGGGAGAACTCTCGATGCGTGATAGTCGTCAAAGAGTTTGCCGCCGAACTCAAGATAGAGCTTGCCGCCGAACTTGCTGATTCTCTCCTTGATATGCTCGGATTGCATCTTGACATATTTTTCGTTATCAAAACCGATTTTTTTCAACACCAACACCTCAAAAATTGCATTATTCGATTCATTATAATACCTCAAGCAATTTTTTACAATAATATTTGTGCAAATTTTTATTTTTTTATATACACTTTGTATTTTAAGCAGATTTTGACAAAAAATAATTTGATTTTATTTGACTTGAAGCATAAGTACAGATATAATCAGTATAGATAGGAGTTGATTTCTTTGAAAAAACCGCTTCATAAATGGGAAAATCCATTATTTTTCCGCGAGAACAAGCTCAACGGACACAACCTTGCTCTGCCATACGGCGCCGGGGACAAGGTTGTCTACGGCGAGTCAAAATACAAGATGTCGCTGAACGGCGAGTGGAAATTTAAGTGGCAGATAGGAATTGACGGTCAGCCGAAAAATTTCTTTCATCCCGACTTCAATGACGGCGAGTGGGACAGCGTGAGAGTTCCGTCGGTCTGGCAGATGCAAGGCTATGGCAAACCGATTTATCTCTGCTCGTCAATGCCGCCGCAGGTATCGACTGTCGAATCGCAGATCCCGAAGATCAGCCACGAAAAAAACGAAATTGGCTTTTACCGCCGTAAATTCACTCTGCCCGAGAGCTTTGACGGCAGAAGAATAATTCTGCATTTCGGTGCGGCGAAATCCGCACTTTATGTCTATGTAAACGGCAAATATGTCGGCTATTCGCAGGGTTCGATGACCCCCGCCGAGTTTGACATAACGGATATGATCTGCGAGGGCGAAAACACTCTTGCCGCAAAGCTTATGCGATTCAGTGACGCAACCTATCTTGAAAATCAGGATATGTGGCAGTTCTCGGGAATTTACCGTGAAGTATACCTTGTTGCCGAGCCTGAAACCACGGTTGAGGATATCTATGCAAGAACAACTCTTGATGACGGCTATGCCGACGGAATACTTGATCTGACGCTTAAATTCAGCACAAGCAAAGAGGTAACGTGCCGTGTTGACCTCGACAAAAAAGAAATTTTCAGGGGCAAGGCAAGCGGCGAGCTTGAAATAAACCGTATTGTCGAAAAATGCCGAAAATGGAGTGCCGAAACGCCCGAGCTTTATACTTTGACCGTCAAGCTCTATGAGGGCAGCCGCTGTACGGTGAAGAAAGAAATCAGAATCGGTTTTAAACGTGTTGAGATAAAGGGCAACGTCTATTACGTTAACGGACAAAAGGTTATCATCAAGGGCGTAAACCGCCACGATTATGATCCGGACCACGGCTGGGCTGTGCCGAGGGAGAGATACTATCAGGATCTTTACCTCATGAAACAGGCGAATATCAACGCAATAAGAACCAGTCACTATCCCGATGATCCGTTTTTCTATGAGCTTTGCGATGAGCTCGGATTTTATGTAATGGATGAGTGCGATGTGGAGAGCCACGGCGTCCGCAGAAAGAATGTGCCCGGCGACAATCCGCTCTGGACCTCGGCGGTCATTGACCGAGCGGAGATGATGGTGCTCAGGGACAGAAGCCACGCTTGTATCTGCTTCTGGTCTCTCGGTAACGAGGCGGGCGACGGCACAAACTTTGCCGAGATGAAAAAGGCGATTTTGAAGCTTTGTGACCTTTATCCGATACATTACGAGGGCGATTTCGATCTCACAAAGTCCGATTTCATCAGCCGAATGTACCCGATGGAAAATGTAGTTGACAAGCTCGTTCATAAAGAGGCAATCACGGCAACCCTGTTTGACAATATCGCAAACGCTCTTGCCGCCGACAATAAGGATGTACCGAAATCTGCGTTTGACGATCATCCCGTTATTTACTGCGAGTATGCGCACAGTATGGAAAACAGCTTCGGCAATTTCAAAGAATATGTCGATGACTTTGAAAAATACGATCATATGACGGGAGGCTTTATCTGGGACTTTGTCGATCAGGCGATACACAAGGACGGCAAATGGCTTTACGGCGGAGATTTCAATGAGGGCTGGTCGAGCTTCTATTTCTGCGCCAACGGTATAATTGCCGCCGACCGCACGCCGCACCCGGCATATTACGAGGTCAAGCAGGTCTATTCCAATGTCTGCGCCGAGGATATCGACGTTGAAAGAAAAAGAGTTAAGATAAAGAATAAAAACTATTTTGTTCCGCTGGATTACTGCTATCTTGAGTGGACGGTGACAAGGGACGGCGTGCCGACCGAGAACGGAAAGATTTCACTTGACGGAATCGCTCCGCAGACGGCAAAAACGGTAACAATTCCCTATTCCGCCGATTTTAAAACGGGCGAGTATATCCTCACGCTTTCTTACAGATATAAAACAGCGAACGAGTGGCGCAAGGCCGACGACGAGATCAGTTTTAGCCAGTTTACCCTCAGTAATGAAAAAGCGAAATCCGAGCCGAGAAAGGGCATGGTAAAGGTTCTCTCAAAGGGCAGTGTGCACAGGATAGTTGCCGGCTCAACGACTGTTACCTTCAAGGATAAAAAACTGTACGGTATAGACTTCGGCAAAGGAAACATTCTTGACAATTCTCTTTCTCTAAGACCGAACTTCTTCCGTCCGCTTACGGATAACGACACAAACTATTTCAATTTTGCACCAATGTTCAAGCGGCTCAATCCGCTCTATCTCTGGGACATCACAAGCCGTGCGGTCACTGTTAAGAGCTTTGTTATCTTCCCGTTCGGCAGCTCGTGCATAGTGAATATTCATTGGTTTGCACCGTTTGCGGGTCACGTTGAAACCGATATAATCGTCAACAGCGACGGCAGTGTGAACATCGGTCAGAATATGAGCAGTCCGATTCTTCCTATGCTCAGGGCGGGCGTGAGGCTCGGAATAAGCAAGGATTTTAAAAACATTAAATGGTACGGAAGAGGACCTGAAGAGGCGTATTGTGACAGAAAAACGGGTCAGAGAATTGCACGGTTTGAAAGCGGTATCGACGAATTTTCTCATCGCTATATGCGTCCGCAGGAGAACGGCAACAGAACCGATGTACGCTCGTTTGAAATAACGGATAAGGACGGCAACGGCTTCTCCGTCAGCTCGGATTTCCCGTTTGAGTTCCAAGTTCAGAAATATTCTCAGGAGAAGATTGAAAAGGCAATGCACCTGCACGAGCTTTGCGAGGACGAATATCTCTCACTGAGTATCGATGCAAGGCAAAGGGGCGTCGGAGGAGATATGCCCGGCACTGCCTGTCTCCATGAGCCTTATAAAATGCACAACGGAAATTATTCTTTCGCATTTTGCATAAGGGGAGTTGAGAAAGAATAATAAGATCATACACATAGTTAGCAGAATTTTTCAAGGATATTTATTTGTACAATGAGCATTGTACTCTGTGATAAAAATCGAAAGGATTTGATAAAATGATATTATCAACTCAGACTGAGGTCGGTTCAATGCGTTTCGGCGACGAGGACAATGTCTGTATGATCTGCGAGGCAGGCTTTGACGCACTTGATTACTCGATGTTCCGTATGCAGAATGACGACGATATTCTCAATAAACCCGATTACCGTAAACATGTGACGGAAATCAGGGACATTGTCGAAAGCTACGGCAAATTCTTCAATCAGGCGCATGCTCCTTTTCCGAGCCATCGGGAGGGGGACGATACATATAACACGGTTATACTCGAAAAAATCAAGCGTTCGATTGAAATTGCAGGCATTCTCGGAGCGAAAAATATTGTCATACATCCTACATATTACTGCAAGGACAGCAGAACGAATCTTGAAAAGAACGCAGAATTTTATAATGCTCTTATTCCTCTGTGTAAGGAGTATGATATAAAAATCGCCTGTGAGAATATGTTTGGAAGAGATCATCGAAGAGACTGTATTGTTCCGAATATTTGCAGCGTCGGCGAGGAGTTCAGGGCGATGATGGAAATGCTCGATCCGAGATATTTCACCGCCTGCGTTGATATCGGTCACGCAGGACTTGTCGGAACGACTGCTCCCGAGATGCTGAGAACGCTCGGCCACGATTACGTCGGCTGTCTGCACGTGCACGACAACGATTATCTTGAGGACAGGCATTGCCCGCCGTATTTCTATGATCTTGACTGGGAGGAGATCACTCAGGCACTGGCCGATATAGATTATAAAGGAGATTTCACATTTGAAGCGGACGAGTTTATGATAAACTATCCCGATGAGATTTTTCCGACTGCGTATAAGCTTCTGCATGAAATCGGCAGAAATCTTATAAGAAAAATCGAAGAGAAAAGGGAGAGAATAAATGGCAAAACTTGAATGTGACCTTCACGGATCTCTTCTTGAAATTGAAAGTGCAATTGACGAAGCGGTTTCAAAGAGCGTGTCGGCGTCGGTGGAGGATGAATCCTATTGCAAACAGGGAGACTGTGCCTGTTCTGTCAAAGTGTACGAGCGATACAGCTACATCGGAGGCAATAGGGTGAGCCTGAGCGTTACGCTGTTTGCCTGCAAGGAAAAACGTGCACCTTACGGCGATTACATCGGGCGGAAGTCAGGCGGTGTTTTTCAAGATCAACACTTTCGGAGAGGAAGCGTTTCTTGATACAATCCGTGATACGATTGAAAGATTTATGTAAAGGAGAAAGAAAAGAATGAAGAAGTTTATTACGGTTTTATCGGCAATCACATTGGCGGCGGCTCTTACGGTCGGTTCGTCGGCGGCATATCTGGGAGATGTGGATAAGGACGGCAGTATTAACTCGGTCGATGCGCTTTCAATATTGAAGCACAGCGTCGGCTTTGAGGTTAAAAATTTTGACGAGGACTTGGCTGATGTCAACGGTGACGGAAATATCAATTCCGCAGACGCCCTGACAGTTCTCAATGTGTCGGTCGGTATTTCAAATGCCGAAACAATTCTTTCGGATAAAGAGGAAATATTGAAATTCTACAATGAAACAATTGACAAGACCTATGCAAAGGCAAAGAAAATAACATTTTCCATTGATGATGAATTTGACTATACCTTTGACGATAACGAAACAGAGCATATCAAGGATGTTTCCGATAAATACGAAGTCTATTTCACCGACGGTGCCGATGAGGACGGCTACACTCCGTATGCCTACGCACCCAACTCGAAATTGGATTTGAGTATGCTGAGCGATATCAGGATGAGGAAGAGAGCTAACGGTTACGTCGTTGAATTGACGATAAAGGACGAAAACACGGATTATATGGATGATTTCAATTATCAGATTGCAGGCGGTATGCCGATAATCTATGTCAGCAACGATGAATTTGACTATGTTCTCTGCTCAACGAATTATCCTGCAACACACGTTGTTGCCACTATTGATTGGCAGGGCTATATTGAATCGTTTTATGTCGATGTTCCGTATACAACCAACTCATATATTGAGTACCTGTATGACGGAGAAGTTTATCACAGCGATATAAAGGAAGTCGGACGCAGACAGCATTACATAGACATATTGGTATAAAATAAGAGGTGACTGATAATGAAAAAAATAATTGCGGTTATTTCTGCACTTTCGCTTGCGGCATCTCTTACGATCGGTACTTCGGCGGCAAATCTCGGCGACGTTAACGGCGACGAAAAGATCAACTCAGCCGACGCCCTTTCGGTGCTCAAATACAGCGTCGGAATCAGCGAAAAGGGATTTATCAAGGCGAACGCCGATGTCAACAGGGACGGCTCGATCAATTCCGTTGACGCATTGAAGATACTTAAGGTTTCCGTCGGACTTGAGATGATGGACGATACACCGATATCCGAGAAGGAAATTGTCGATTTCTACAACACGGCACTCAACAAGACCTATTCTCAGGCAAAAAAGATCAAGATTGTAACCGACGAGGTTTGCACATACACCTTCAACGGCGAAAAGACCGTTTTCGGTTCAGATCCGATTGAGACCGAGGCGGAGTTTGTGAACGGCTTGGATGAGGATGATTTCCCCGTCAGCGCATACGGACCCGATACAAAGCTCACCGAGGATATGCTCAACTCCGTTGCGTTTATTAAGAACAGCAACAGCTATGAGATCAGAATGGTGATAAAGCCGGAAAAGGTCGCTGTCAGGAAGGATTCCGTTTACAACGCCGCAGGCGGCTTCCCGTTTGAATCAAGCTTTGACGGCACGGAGCTCAAGGACTACACCTCGGGCAGTGTAACATACACCGGAACCGAGATTAAAGCCGTTATTGACAACAGCGGCAGGGTGACGGAGCTTACCGTAAAAACTCCCTACGATTCTGTTCTCAATATGAAACAGAAGAACGGAAAAACCGACAAAACTACCGAAAAGGGAACGTCAACATATATTGCAAAATTCTCTTTTTAACGGTTACTGCGCCACAGCTCACTGCATAGTATAAAGTAGGCGGTGAGAAAATTGAAACGCAAAAGAAAAATTGCCCCGATCGTTGCGATAATTCTTGTCGTTGCGGTCGGGGTCTTGCTTATATCGGCAGAAATAAGAATATCCAACGTCAGAGGGAAGCTGATCAGCTATGCGGCAAAAAATGCTGCGTCGTCGGCGACAACGGTCGGAATAGAAAAATCGCTTGATACGGACAGGGTCAGATATGCCGACCTTGTCAAATTCAGACGTGACCGGAACGGCAATATTGTCTCCGTCTCGACCGACGCTTATTACCTCAACAAAATCGGTAATAATATCGGAGACGAGGTGGATAAGCAGATCAATGAGATGAAATCGTATGTTTTGAAAATTCCCGTGAGCGTGCTTTTCAGTGAACAGTTTATCAACGGCAGAGGTCCGAAGATGCCCGTGATATTCGTTATGACGGGGATCACGACTACCGATTTTGAAAACGAATTTACGGCGGCGGGCGTCAATCAGACGCATCACAGAATAATGCTGAACATAAAAATCAACACCTATGTCATTCATTCGGGCAATGTTATCGTTGTGCCGTATGAAACCAATGTTTGCATTGCCGAAAGCATTGTTGTCGGAATCACACCGCAAACTTTTGCTGAAATTATGAGATAAAAGTTGTAAATCGTGCTTGAATTTGGTATAATAACCAAGAGAATGAGCTGCGAATATAACGAGATAAAGAGGCAAGAAAGCATATTGAGATATTCGGCTTTAAATGATATTAAAATAAAACGCAGCCTTTAAATGGTTAAAAGTCTAAAATCTAAAGTCTAATATCAAAAATCTGTTATGGAGTGCTGTTATGAGTGAATTTGAAAGAGCAAGCAAGCGTGCAAAGGAGCTGAGGGATCTTCTCAACTACCACAGCCACAAATATTATGTTGAGGACAATCCCGAGATTGAGGATTTTGAATATGACAGACTTATGAGGGAGCTTTCCGATATTGAGGATAAGTTCCCCGAGCTTGTCACGCCCGATTCACCGACAAGGCGAGTCGGCGGCAGTGCCGACGGTCAGTTTGAGCCCGTTGAACACGCTGTCCATATGGAGAGCTTGCAGGACGCTTTCAGCCTGGACGAGCTCAGAGCCTTTGACAAAAGGGTGAGGGAGACCGAGCCGAACGCAACATACGTTGTTGAGCCGAAAATTGACGGTCTTTCGGTGTCGCTTGAATATGAAAACGGCATTTTTAAAAGAGGCTCAACCCGTGGAGACGGAACGATCGGTGAGAACGTCAGCGCAAATCTCTGCACGGTCGGTTCAATTCCGCTTCACCTTAAAAGAGAGCTTGACGAGATTGAGGTCAGAGGCGAGGTCTATATGCCCCGTGAGGTTTTTCTCAAGCTCGTTGAACAGCAGGAGAATAATGAAGAAAAGCCGTTTAAAAACCCACGAAATGCCGCCGCAGGATCCCTCAGACAAAAGGATCCGAAGATTACGGCAAAGAGACATCTTGATATTTTCGTATTTAATATCCAACGTATCAGCGGCAAGGTGCTGACAGGTCATAAGCAGTCGCTTGATTATATCAAGGAGCTCGGGTTCAAGACGATTCCGTTCTATACTCCCTGCGATAATATTGAGGACGCAATAAAAGAGGTTGAGCGCATCGGAGAAATAAGAGGGACTCTGCCCTTTGATATCGACGGCGCTGTTATAAAGGTCGACAGCTTTGAACAGCGTGAGGTGCTCGGAAGCACGTCAAAGTTCCCGAAATGGGCAATAGCCTTTAAATATCCCCCCGAGGAAAAGCAGACAAAGGTTGTCGACATTGAAATAAACGTCGGCAGGACAGGCGTTCTGACACCGACTGCCGTATTTGAACCGGTTATGGTTGCAGGTTCGCTTATAAGCCGTGCAACGCTCCACAATCAGGATTTTATAACCGAAAAGGATATTCGCATCGGAGATACTGTGACGATCCGAAAGGCGGGCGACATTATTCCGGAGGTGCTGAACGTTGTTGAACATACGGGTTCATCGCTTCCGTATATTATGCCCGAATTTTGTCCGTCGTGCGGCGCAAGGGTTGTGCGCGAGGAGGGCGAAGCGGCTCTCCGCTGTCTGAACACGGATTGCCCGGCTCAGCTTCTGAGAAATCTTATTCACTTCTGCTCACGTGATGCAATGGACATTGAGGGACTGGGCGAGAGTAATATTGAGCTGTTCGTTAACTCGGGTCTTATCAAGAACCCTGCGGATATTTATCATCTTGAGGCGGAGCAGATTGTACCGCTTGAACGTATGGCGGAACAGTCGGCTAATAACCTCATAGCCGCAATAAACGAATCAAAGAAAAATGATCTTTCAAAGCTCGTTTTTGCACTCGGCATACGTCACATTGGTCAAAAAGCCGCAAAGCTCATCTCTGAGCGTTTCGGCACAATGACGGCTCTGATGAATGCAAGCTACGATGATATAATGACAATAGACGGATTCGGAGCAATAATGGCAAAGAGCGTTGCCGACTATTTCAATATGCCCGAGAGCATTGAACTGATTGACAAGCTGATGGCAGCGGGGCTCAATATGAAGTCGCTCAAGGAGGTTAAGGATATGCGCTTTGCCGGCAAGACATTCGTTCTGACGGGCACCTTGCCGACCTATAAGAGGAACGAGGCGGCGAGTATTATCGAGAGCTTCGGCGGCAAAACTGCGTCGTCCGTCTCAAAGAGAACAGACTTCGTTCTGGCAGGCGAGGACGCCGGCAGCAAGCTCCAAAAGGCGAACGATCTCGGTATAAAAGTTATCAGCGAGGAAGAGTTTCGAGAGATGATAAAATAATTTAAAAAAATTCGAAAAAATACTTGCATTTCTTAAATTCTGTGGTATAATAACATACGTTCTCAGCCAATAAGGCTGCGTACAACAAGAGAATATGGCGAATGGGAGCATAGCTCAGCTGGGAGAGCATCTGCCTTACAAGCAGAGGGTCACAGGTTCGAGCCCTGTTGTTCCCACCATAAGGCCCGGTAGTTCAGTTGGTTAGAACGCTAGCCTGTCACGCTAGAGGTCGACGGT
>ERZ1034844.1723-NODE-1723-length-10005-cov-3.724020_pt1 | contig 10005 bp, 9 predicted proteins | sample MGYA00520594_ERZ1034844 | MGnify/ENA primary metagenome ERZ1034844 (study PRJEB33766, sample SAMN09781733) | gut metagenome | biome: gut microbiome | host: Homo sapiens | place: Madagascar | study: EMG produced TPA metagenomics assembly of the PRJNA485056 data...
GCGTTAAACTATACACTTTACCATTTGCACAGCGATTACAGCTTGTTGGACTCCTGTACCGACTTTCAAGAGTATGCCGACCTTGTAAAAGAGTCCGGTGGTACAGCCATAGCATCCACTGAACACGGTATGCCCCGCGGGTGGGTTTCCAAGAAGCTCTATTGCGACAAAATAGGACTCAAATTTCTCCACGGTGTCGAGATTTATCTTACGGAAGACCCGCAGGCTAAGGTACGCGATAACTACCATACGGTGCTCATCGCCAAAAACTTAGCAGGTGTCCGCGAACTCAATCAATTGGTGTCGCTATCCACGAATCGTGACCATATGTACTACACCAACAGAATATCTTTCGCCGAGTTCCTGCTAATTTCCGACAATATCATTAAGACAAGTGCGTGTTTGGCGAGTCCTCTCAATAAACTGGATGAAAATAATCCGTGGTTTTTCAAATTACTGAAGCACTACGACTATCTGGAAGTCCAGCCACATAACCACCCGGATCAAATCGCTTTCAACAAGCGTTTGGCTCAGTATTCCAAAGAATATGGCATCCCGCTGATCGCCGGTACAGATACGCATAGCTCATCTCCTTACAAGGCAGAGTGTCGGGATATCCTACTCTCATTTAAAGATCAGCACTACGGCGACGAGGATGCGTTCGATCTGACATATAAAACGTATGACGAACTGGTTCAGATGTTTGAAAGGCAGGGAGCTCTGACAGCGGACGAATATACAGCTGCCATCGACAGCACAAATAAGATGGCGGATTCCTGTGAATCGTTTGAATTGGACAAGGCCATTAAGTATCCTATCTTGAATGGCTCTCCGGAAAAAGACGAGGAAATATTCTCTAAGCGCTGTTGGGAGTCTCTCGACGAGAAGATCAGATCTGGTATCATTCCGCCGGAACAGGAACACGCATTCCGTGATGCCATTACAGAGGAGCTACGGGTTTTCAAGAAACTAAAGATGAGCGGTTTCATGCTCTCTATGTCAGATCTCGTTCGCTGGTGTAAGTCTCAGGGAATGGCTATCGGAACAGCGCGTGGCAGTGTCGGCGGGTCCCGTGCCGCCTATGTCACTGATATCATCGACTTGAATCCGGAAACATGGCACACGGTGTTTTCCCGTTTTGCCAACGAGGACCGCGTAGAAATAGGCGATATCGATGTAGACGTGGTCTACGATGACCGTCCCCAAATTTTCCAATACATCATCAGCAGGTTCGGCGTACAAAAGACCGCACGAGTAGCCTCTTATGGCACGCTGGCAAATAAGGCAATCGTCGACGGTGTTTGCCGCGCTCTATTCAAGAAAACGAAGGACGAGAAATACTCCATTCCCGGAGCCAAGAAAATCAAAAAGGAAATGGAGTCCAATCCCGACAAGGCACGAGCCGCATATCCTGAAGTATTTCGGTACTACGACGGTCTTGCGAAAACAAAAGTGTCTCAGTCCGTACACCCGGCTGGCATGGTTATCAGCCCTATTACACTTGACGATCACTATGGTGTTTTCCTGAAAGACGGCGAGATGTGCCTGATGTTGGATATGGACGAGGCGCATGAGGTCGGCCTTGCAAAGTATGACTTCCTTGCTCTGAAAACGGTCAAGGTCATTCGAGATGTTTGCCGCTATATTGGCAGGGAGTATCCGAAAACCAGCGAGATAGACTGGAACGACGAGGCAGTTTGGGATGATATAGACCAGAACCAGTCGACGATCTTCCAGTTTGAAGGTGCGTATGCGGCGGATTGTCTCCGTAAGTTCAAGCCGCGCAGCATCTTCGATATGTCTCTTGTGACGGCCTGCATCCGTCCATCAGGCGCATCTTACCGAGACGACCTGTTGGCGCGAAAGCCACACCACAATCCGTCCAAAATCATTGATGAGATGCTGGAATCCAATGTCGGGTACCTGGTCTATCAGGAGGACACCATTAAGTTCCTCCAGCAGATATGTGGCCTGACAGGCAGTGAGGCGGATAACATACGCCGCGCTATTGGCCGTAAGCAAAAGGATAGATTGGACGCGGCGCTTCCCAGTATCCTCGCTGGGTACTGCGCTAAGTCTTCGCAGCCGCGGGAACAGGCGGAACAAGAGGCAAAAGAGTTCCTGCAAATTATCGAAGACAGCGCCAGCTATCAATTCGGTTATAATCATTCCATCGCCTACTGCCTTCTTGGTTATCTCTGCGCCTATTACCGGCATTACTATCCGCTGGAATATGTCACCTCGTTTTTGAATAACGCCGCCAACGATGACGATATTCAGAATGGCACAGAACTGGCCAAGAAACTCGGTATCAAAGTCACACTCCCCAAGTGGGGACTTTCCCACAGTGACTACTATTTCACAAAGGACAAGAACGTCATTGCCAAGGGACTCAACTCTATCAAGTACATGAGCGCAAAACTCGCAGATGAGATGAGTGCGCTCTACAGCAACACGTACGACCATTTCGTTGACCTGCTGGCCGCGCTGGACGCTTATACGAGCATGGATACACGGCAGCTGGACATCCTCATCAAGCTGGACTTCTTTTCTGACTTCGGCAATCAGCGGGAGCTTCTTCGCATTACGGAGTTTTTCTACGGCATGTTCAAGTGCGGTGAGGCAAAGCAACTCCGCAAAACTGACATAGACGGGACGCAGCTTGAGCCTATCGTCAAGAGGTATGCTGTCGGCGTGACCAAGTCCGGCGGCGAAGCCAAGAGCTACACATTGCTGGATGTATGGTCTATCCTGCGCGAGGTGGAAGATCTAATCAAGTCCTCCGGTATGTCTGATTTGAGTGACATCGTAAAGGTGCAGAACTTCAAAGACATCATGGGATACGTCGGTTACACATCCGGCAGAGAGGAAGATCGGCGCAAGCTGTATGTCACCGGAACAAAGCCCCTCGCACGTAAGAAGGATGGCAAACAGTTCGGTTATAGTATCTATACGAAGTCGATCGGCACCGGGAAAGAAGCGCGTTTCACGGTGTTCAATGCGGTCTATAAGCGCGACCCGATTTACGAAGGAAGCATCATCTATTGCAAGGGTTTTGCGCGAGATGGCGAGTATTTTACGCTCTTAGACTACGAAAAAGTGGTCTAAAACGTTCATCAAATTGATGTTTTATACATACACAGGAGGACTCTGTTTTGCAAACGAAAATTCACTGCAATGGCTGCGGACGAGAACTTGATTTCTGGGACCTGCAGCAAAACTTTACGATACATAAACGGGTAGAATACGGCAGCATCTACGATGGGAGCCTCGTCGATCTCCGGCTGTGCTGTGAGTGCTTTGACTCTCTGGTACAGGCGTGTAAACTTCCTCCGATCCACGGTGCAGCTGAGCTGGCGCGTGCGGATAGTGAAGCCGATGTTTAACATGGACACACTATACACGCAGCTCAGCACGGCGGAATATTTGGCAGACGATCTTCGGCGCAGAATGGGATATGCCGATAAATCCATGATCAATATCGCAATGGGTAAAGATACATACCGACACCTGATATCCAGAAGCGGATTTGACAGCGTGACGGATAATTTCGGGTTTTGGATGGGGTACAAGATCTGCATTATCAACGAAGATAAATACAGCGATCACGTTTTCCCCATTATTGCGGACTCGCACGCAGTTGTTATCGGCAACTGCAAAGCCCATGACAGGTTAGCTGCCTCCGTAGATGCAGACGACCCTGAAGAGGGAGCTGCTATTTATGAACTAAAAAGTGAGTATGGGAATCGATTCTTTACACAAACCGATATGACGGTCTCTTTTCACCCGAGCTCATGCTTCGGCGTCAAAATGTTCTGCCCAACGGAAAGCGAAGTCGATGACTTCCTAAATGAATATCTAAAACCATAAAAGAGAGCCCTCAGGGGCTCTCCTTCTTATTCCAAACAAACGAGGTACAACGATGCAAAAACTAAAACAATATATAGCGGTGCTTTTGCTCTGCGTCTCCGTTTGCGGTTATCCCCAGCATTGCTTCGGGGAGACGATCCCCGTAAGCGCAGAAGAAATAACGATCCCGCCGTTGTCGCACCGGCTTGCCACGACAACATCCATCATTGGTGGGCTGCAAGACCTAAGAACCGCATCGGAGCCTGTTGATCATCTGGCCGACATAAAGGCAGCGTGTCTGTCCGGAGACATTGAGGCCGGACGCAGTGCCGCAGAAGCGCGCAACCAGCAGATCGAAAGACTACGGCTCACCGATGAACCATTTTCTTTTGACGACCTGTTCGAGCTGTCCAAAATCATCACGTCGGAGATCGGTTCCAGCTGGTATCCGATCGAGTGGAAGATGATGGTCGGTGAGGTCGTCCTCAACCGCGTCGTATCTCCGGAATATCCGGACACCATCTATGACGTGATCCACCAGAAGGGGCAGTACCAGAATGCCGGTACGACATATTTCGACAACCTTATACCGTTAGAAGACTGTGTTGAGGCGGCTGCGCGTCTGCTCAGCGGCGAACGCCTGATCGACGATATCAGGGTTGTTGCACAAAGCGGGAAAGAGCGCGGCGTCGGAACCTATGCCATTCTCAAAGACACAAGATCAGGAGCTGCCGTCTATCTTTGCTATACAAATTTTCCGGAATTATATGAGGACTCTGAGGTGAACTATGGGGACTGTAACGATACAAAAATATACATATACTCACCCGATCACAATGATCGGTGAGGAGGCCGGTATCTGCTATAACGCGGACACCAGCGATGAAACAAAGAACCGCAGGCGCGGTCTTGACTGTCTTGCCAGCGAACATGGCCGTCCACTGGAATTTCCTGATGTGTACATGGTTTTGAGCGGTTATTCCGCCCGTGTCATCCGTGAATGGTATACACATATCGGCGGAGCACCCACAAGGCTGCAGGCCAGCACCCGCTACATTGATTACGAGCACGGTTTTGGCTACTTCACGCCGCCCAGCATCGACGGCAATGACCGCGCCAAGCCGGTGTATGAGCATATGATGCAGACCATTCAGAATGACCTGCGCTGCCTTGATGAGCTGGGCGTCCCACGGGAGGACTCAGCAAATGGCCTTCCGCTGGGTATGGAGACAACCATCGTCTGCAAGCACAATCTTCGCAACCTGATGGACATGTCCCACCAACGGATGTGCGCCCGCGCCTATCACGAATTTCGCCAGCTCTTTACCGACGTGTGCAACGCCCTGCGCGAGTACAGCGATGAGTGGGCGTATCTTGTTGACTACTACTTCGTACCCAAGTGTGAATATCGCGGTGTCTGCCCCGAGAAGTATTCCTGCGGCCACCGTCCCAAGAAGGAGACACGGGCATGAAAGTAATTTGTATCTCCGGACACGCCCAGAATGGCAAGGATACGACGGCGGGGTTCTTAAAGGAGGCTCTTGAAGCTGACGGCCAAAGGGTGCTTATCACTCATTACGGCGACCTCGTCAAGTACATCTGCAAGATGTTCTTCGGTTGGAATGGGCAGAAGGATGCGTATGGCCGCACGCTGCTCCAGCACGTGGGTACCGACATCATCCGTAAACAGGAACCTGATTTCTGGGTGGGCTTTGTGTCACGTATGCTGGAGTTTTTCGGGGGAGAGTGGGACTTCGTGCTGATCCCGGACTCTCGCTTCCCCAATGAGATCGAGTATCTGAAAAGCAGTGGTTTTGACGTGACACATCTGCGTGTTATCCGCGACGGCTTTGTTAGCCCATTGACGCCGGAACAGCAGCGACATCCGTCGGAGACGGCACTGGATAACATTGTGCCGGACTACTGCATACATAACAATGGTTCTCTGCAAGATCTACAGCGCATGGCTTCCGAATGGCTTACAGAGTTCAACGGGTATCACCAGCTCACTTTTGACGAGCTGACATAAGGAGGAATGCTATGGTTGTAATCAAACGTGACGGCAGGGAGGTTCCGTTCGACAGTGAAAAGATCAGCGGAGCGATCATCAAAGCCTTTAATAACGTCTACGCCAATAATCTTACAGATGAGATGGTAGAGTTTGCTCACAAGGTCGCGGACGAAATAGGTTCCCGCGGCGATCATTCCCGCGTGGAGGATATCCAGAACACAGTGGTCAAACGCCTCATGTCCAGCAAGTATAAGGAGGTCGCCACAGCGTATGTAGAGTACCGTCACCTGCATCAGATGGCACGCAGCCAGTATGCAGAGCTGATGGACGCGGTGGCAGATAAGCTCCAAGCCAAAAACGTAAAAAATCAGAACGCCAACGTGGACGAACACAGCTTTGGTGGACGTATCGGTGAGGCCAGCGACGTGGTGAACAAGCGGTATGCGCTGGAATATCTGGTGTCGCCTATGGCAAAGGCCAATCACGAGAACAATGAGATTTATATCCATGACCTGAATGCCTACGCCGTGGGAAACCATAACTGCTTGTCGATCCCCTTCGACGACCTGCTTGCCAACGGGTTCAATACGCGGCAGACGGACGTGCGCCCTGCGCAGAGCATCAATACGGCGTTCCAGCTTGTGGCTGTTATCTTCCAGTTACAGTCCTTACAGCAGTTCGGCGGTGTCAGTGCGACCCACCTCGACTGGACGATGGTTCCTTATGTGCGCAAGAGCTTCTATAAGCACTACATGGACGGCGTCAAGTATGTCGAAAACTATAAGGGCGCGGGCACCGAGCTTTTCCATAAAGACCTGCCCATAGACGCTAAAGAGTACCGCCACTTCCCGAAAGCATACGACTATGCGATGGATATGACCACTCGGGAGTGCTACCAGGCTGTTGAGGGCATGTACCATAACCTTAGTAAAATAGGGCGACCATGCAGTAATGTATGGAACCTAGCCATCTAAACGGGGAAAGTCCCTTTGGGATAACCTACCGTGCTAAATTTGTGTTGTTAACACAATAAATGCCTAACGACTATCCGCATAAGACGCGGAGTACACCGCAAGCGATTGGCGGTGGAAATGGTGGCCCCCTCGAAAGAGGGTGAAGATATAGTCTACTCTATATGGCAACATATAGCTGGATATCATTCCGGGCAAGGCATAGCGAGCCTTGCTGAATATATAGGAAACACACTACAATCACGTTCCGGCTGCCAGCTGCCATTCACATCCATCAACTATGGCACCTGCACCATGCCCGAGGGGCGCATGGTCATCAAAGCCCTTTTGGATGTGTCTATCAAAGGCATCGGCAAGCTGCACCGCACCAGTATTTTTCCGTGCAGCATTTTCCAATGTATGAAGGGCGTCAACCGCAAACCCGGCGAACCGAACTACGATCTGTTCCAGCTGGCACTCAAATCCACCAGCCTGCGGCTGTATCCCAACTATGCTAACGTAGATTGGTCAAACAACGCAGGGTACGACATCAATGACCCCAAAACATATTTCAGCACGATGGGCTGCCGCACGGCCAACGGTTTCGATATCAACGGCATGGGGCAGACGAAGGATGGTCGCGGTAATATATGCCCTGTGACCATCATCATGCCTACGCTGGCCATGGAGGCTAAAGAGGCAGCAGCGGCTGCATACCCTGACGCCGATACCGTCGAGTGCTTTATGCACTTCCTTGACCAAAAAATCCATGAAGCCAAAGATATGCTGCTTGAGCGCTTTGATTGGATCTGCTCACAGTCGCCCGACAGTGCCAAGTTTATGTATGAGAACAATGTCATGGCGGGTTATGTGCCGGAGGAGGGCATCCGTTCAGCGCTGAAACATGGCACCATCGTCATTGGGCAGATCGGCCTTGCTGAAACCCTGCAGATCCTCATTGGCCGTGACCATACCGAGCCGGAGGGCATGGAGTTAGCAAAGCGCATTGAACAGCTGTTTAAAGACCGCTGTGCCGAATTCAAGGAACAATATAAACTGAATTTCGGCGTTTATTATACACCTAGGTTTTCTTGGGTGGCGTAAGTGTGAACTTGCGAATAATTTACCTCACTAAACGGGCAAGCGTAATAAGCTGGTAAGAGAAGCTAAACCGAAAGGCAGGCTAATCCCGTAGGATAAAAATATTAAGGTGGTACCAATCATGGCAAAACGCAAATTAAAAAATCGGCTCGTAAACAAGCATGTTATATCTGAGGAACTTTGCAAAATAGAAGCCAGTACCAATGCGTTTGTTACACCAAGTGGAACTATATACTTTGATTATGGCAATGGTATGATGTATCCGGCCAAAACATTTATCAATAAACATAACGGTTATCTATACGTCAATTTTAAAGGGGTTGATGGTAAGATGACCCAACGCCGAGTACATCGATTGGTTGCGGAGGCATACCTGCCGAACCCGAACAACCTGCCTATCGTATGTCATAAGGATAATGATAAGAGTAATCCGAATTTATCCAACCTCAAATGGGGAACCGCATCAAGCAACACCAGAGAAGCCTTCACTGATGGCTTGATAAAGAATGATAAAGGCCATGATGATTCGCAAAGCATCCCTGTTTGCTGTTTTGATAGTACAACCAAAGAATTCTTGTGCTGCTATGGTTCGGTTTCAGAGGCACATAGAGCGACAGGAATAACTAAAACAGGAATACTCAATCAATGTAACAACAGGCCAGCCAAAGGCTTTCGCAAGGGGTTTATCTTCAGGTATATGAGTGACTATCCAGATAATATTTTTGTTCTCTAACGACTATCGAAAGCATAAGGCGGAGAAAAACCGCCCCAACAAGCAAGTAGAGTAGGAGCAATCCGAAATGTGAGGGATCTGCATAGTGGTAGCAGCTATGCAGATCAAGATATAGTCTAATCCCCGTTGCCAAATATCGGGAAACCGAGGGTATAAATGGCAGAAAACCTCTGCTACACATCCATGCAAAAATTCAAGTTAAAATACGGCGAGATCCCCAACGTATCCGATAAAGAGTTCTTCACAAACAGCATCCATGTTCCCGTGTGGATTCCCATGAACCCGTTCCAGAAGATCGACATCGAGAGCCAGCTCACAGGTTACAGCAATGCCGGCTGCATTACATACGTGGAACTGGACGCCGCCTGTAAGTACAATCTCGACGCGCTGGAGACCATTGTGAACTACGCTATGGATAAGGATATCCCGTACTTCGCCATCAACGTCCCCAACGACCAGTGCATGGACTGCGGGTATACAGACCTGATGGATGATGAATGTCTGGAGTGCCACGGCGACAATATTCGACATCTTCGCCGTGTGACAGGTTACCTAACAAATGACTACAAGACCGCATTCAACAAGGGCAAACAGCAGGAAGTGGAAATGCGCGTCAAACACGGAAGGTTTGGAGGTACACCAACACTATGACATCAAAAGTAATGTACTACATAGCGGCGGAGCAGAACCGTCAGGACATGACAGTAGAACTGATCGCCAGCGAAAACTTTGTCAGTGAAAATGTGCTGAAAGCGATAGGGTCGTGCTTGACCAACAAGTATTCCGAAGGCTATCCCACACACCGCGAGATGGGCAATAAAGGCCGCTATTACGGTGGCTGCCACGTGGTGGACGAGCTGGAAGAATACTGTGTCTCTAAATGGAAAAAGGTTTTCAAGACGGACTACCATGTAAATGTCCAGCCTCATAGTGGAACCAACGCTAATATTGCAGCGTACCTTTCTGTGCTGCAGCCGGGTGATACCGTACTCGCTATGAGCCTTGACAATGGCGGTCACCTCAGCCACGGTTCACCCGTGAACATCAGCGGCAAGGTATTTAACTTTGTCTATTACGGAGTGAACAAACATGGCTGGATAGATGTAAAAGATTTCAACAAAAAGCTGTGTCAGTATGCCCCGAAACTTGTTGTTATCGGAGCATCTGCATATAGCCGCAAAATTCCGTATGACATTTTTTGGAGGCTCGTAGACTGCTATAAGAAGGGAACAGGCAACCAGTGTTACGTAATGGTGGACATGGCTCACGTTGCAGGGCTTGTGGCCGCAGGATTACACCCGTCGCCTTTCGGCTATGCCGACATCATCACCACTACGACCCATAAGACATTGCGTGGTGCA
>ERZ1034844.1733-NODE-1733-length-9976-cov-14.838121_pt1 | contig 9976 bp, 7 predicted proteins | sample MGYA00520594_ERZ1034844 | MGnify/ENA primary metagenome ERZ1034844 (study PRJEB33766, sample SAMN09781733) | gut metagenome | biome: gut microbiome | host: Homo sapiens | place: Madagascar | study: EMG produced TPA metagenomics assembly of the PRJNA485056 data set...
ATCGGAGTGGCGGGATTCGAACTCGCGACCTCCGCCTCCCTAAGACGGCGCTCTAACCAAGCTGAGCCACACCCCGAAACGCAAGTAAGATAATACCATGGAATTTTAAAAAAAGCAAGAGTTTTTTTATAAAAAGTTAATTTGCTTGTTTTCGGGATATTGTCGTACAATAAAGCCATGACAAGGGAAGACTTGCAGAAAAATACGGGAAGTGCAAAAGTAAGTTATAGAAGAAATGCATAAGAAAAGCACAGGAAAACAACGGAGGGCGGACCATGGCCAATACAACAAAGCTGGCATTGGAAGCAGCATTAAAAAAGGAACTTCTCATAAAGCCATTGGATAAGATCACAATCAACGATCTGGCGGAGGACTGCGGCATCAGCCGTATGGCTTTTTACTATCATTTTAAGGATATTTACGATCTGGTAGAGTGGGTCTGTGTGGAAGACGGCACGAAGGCACTGCAGGGGAAGAGAACCTATGAAACATGGCAGGAGGGATTCTGTCAGATCTTCGAAGCGGTGCAGGAGAATAAGCCTTTCATCATGAATGTCTATCGTTGTGTGGAACGGCAGAAGATTGAGAACTATCTGAACAAGCTGACCTATCAGCTGATCGCGGACGTGGTGGAAGAAAAATGTGCCGGAATGCAGGTGGCGGAAGAACATAAAGAATTCATTGCAGGATTTTACAAATACGGTTTTGTGGGCGTGATGCTGGACTGGATCGATAGGGGAATGAAAGACGATTACAAAAAGATCGTGGAAGAACTGGCTATCACTTTATATGGAAACATCAGCAGATCCATTGAGAACTTTGAGCATACAGACAATAAGGCGTAAAATCAGCCGCCCAAGGCGATATAGGCGGATAGAACCGGATCTGCAAAATAATATTTGTATAGGAACTTTACAAAACGGGCAGTATGATAAAAACTTTATCATTCCCCCTCTTTTGTAAATTGGTTTTCTTATAAAAAAGAAGTATGATCTTACTTGTAAACAAGAAAAACATTTGAGAGTCATCAAAGAAAGGTGGTAATCATTATGGCAAAGAAGAATAACATTGGACTGGGACTGGCAGCACTGGCAGTAGGTGCCGGCGCAGTGGCTGCAGCAACTAAGGGACGTAAAGCAGCGGTGAAGAAAGAGGAGAGAAAGGCAGCCGTCAAGGCAGCCAAGAAAGACTACCGCAACACCGAGCTTGGCAGATATGACAAGAACAGCAAAGGAATCTATTACTCCAACGGTAACTACGAAGCATTCGCAAGACCGAAGAAGCCGGAAGGTGTGGATGAGAAAAACGCATACATCGTAGGCAGCGGTCTGGCATCTTTAGCAGCAGCGTGCTTCCTGGTACGTGACGGACAGATGCCCGGTTCCCATATCCACATCTTAGAGGCAATGGATATCGCAGGCGGTGCGTGTGACGGTATTTTTGATCCTGCCAGAGGCTACGTCATGCGTGGCGGACGTGAGATGGAGAACCATTTCGAATGTCTGTGGGATCTGTTCCGCAGCATCCCCTCTCTGGAAGTACCCGGAGCCAGCGTACTGGATGAGTACTACTGGCTGAACAAGGAAGATCCCAACTACTCCCTGTGCCGTGCCACGAAGGATTGCGGACAGGATGCCCACACCGATGGCAAGTTCAACTTAAGCCAGAAGGGCTGCATGGAGATCATGAAGCTGTTCATGACAAAGGACGAGGATCTGTATGACAAGACCATCGAAGATGTCTTCGATGACGAAGTATTTAACTCTACTTTCTGGTTATACTGGAGAACCATGTTCGCTTTCGAGAACTGGCACAGCGCACTGGAGATGAAACTCTATTTCCAGAGATTCATCCATCATATCTCAGGACTGCCTGATTTCAGTGCTCTGAAGTTCACCAAGTACAATCAGTATGAGTCCCTGATCCTTCCTATGAAGAAATATCTGGAGGCGGCAGGCGTAGACTTCCAGTTCAATACCGAAGTGACCAACGTTATCTTCGATATCAATGACGGCAAAAAGGTGGCAAAGGCGATCGAGTGCAAGGTAAAAGGTGTAGAGAAGGGCATTGTCCTCACCGAGAACGATCTGGTATTCGTTACCAATGGCAGCTGTACCGAGGGCACCATCTACGGTGACCAGAACCATGCACCCAATGGTGATGCAGAAGTTCGTACCAGCGGCGTATGGAGCCTGTGGAAGAATATTGCAAAACAGGATCCTTCCTTCGGACATCCCGAGAAGTTCTGTTCCGATATCTCCAAGACTAACTGGGAATCCGCTACCGTGACCACACTGGATGACAAGATCATTCCTTATATCACCAATATCTGTAAGCGTGACCCCAGAAGCGGTAAGGTCGTAACCGGCGGTATCGTAAGCTGCCAGGATTCCAAGTGGCTCATGAGCTGGACAATCAACCGTCAGGGACAGTTCAAGGAACAGGACAAGAATCAGGTATGTGTATGGGTATACGGTCTGTTTACCGACGTACCCGGAGATTATATTAAGAAGCCCATGAAGGATTGTACCGGTAAAGAGATCACCGAAGAGTGGCTGTATCACTTAGGCGTGCCCGTAGAAGATATCGAGGAGCTGGCAGAGCACAGCGCAGTCTGCGTACCTACCATGATGCCTTATATCACCGCATTCTTCATGCCCAGAACCAAGGGTGACCGTCCCGATGTCATTCCCGATGGCTGCGTGAACTTCGCTTTCTTAGGCCAGTTCGCAGAGACTCCGAGAGATACCGTGTTCACCACAGAGTATTCCGTCAGAACCGCGATGGAAGCAGTCTACGGGCTGTTAGGTGTAGACAGAGGTGTGCCTGAGGTATGGGGCAGCGTATACGACATCAGAGAGCTGTTGGACAGTAGCGTGAAGCTGATGGATGGTATGTCTCCTCTGGAGATTGAACTGCCCGGACCTTTAAATGCCCTGAAGAAACCTTTACTCCGTGTAGTAAAGGGCACGGTAGTGGAAAAACTGCTGCGTGACCACAATGTTATCAAAGAGGGAATGATGGAATAAGCACATCAGTGCCTGAAGAAATCTATATAACAGAAAAATAATAGTAGAATCTCCCATCGAAATACATCCGGTGGGAGATTTTTTGTCCTGTAAAATCTGCGTAAAGAAAGTTGAACAAATGTAAGCGGTTACATAGTACATAAGTACCATACAATATATCCAAAAACAATATGCGAAAATTACACAATATGCACGAAAATCAGCACTCTGTCAAAAAATTATCAATTTCGGCTTGATATTCTATTGGTAGATTGTTACAATAGCAAAGTACTAAAAACCGAAGCCGAAATGCTCCGGTAATGGTTTGGGTTACAAAGTTTTGTCAAAAATATTATAAAAAGGGAGACAAAGAAGTATGAAGAAATGGGTATATTTGTTTACCGAAGGTAATGCAAACATGCGCGAACTGCTTGGTGGTAAGGGTGCGAACCTGGCTGAGATGACCAACATCGGTCTGCCGGTTCCTCAGGGATTTACCATTACAACAGAGGCATGTACACAGTATTATGAAGATGGACGTGAGATCAACGAAGAGATCCAGGGCCAGATCAATGAGTACATTGCAAAGATGGAGGAAATCACCGGCAAGAAGTTCGGCGACCATGAGAATCCTCTGTTAGTATCTGTTCGTTCCGGCGCAAGAGCATCCATGCCCGGTATGATGGATACCATTCTGAACCTTGGTCTGAATGAGACCGTTGTCAACGTAATCGCTGAGAAGTCCGGCAACCCCCGTTGGGCATGGGACTGCTATAGAAGATTTATCCAGATGTATTCCGACGTTGTTATGGAAGTAGGTAAGAAGTACTTCGAGCAGCTGATCGATGCAATGAAAGAGAAGAAGGGTGTGAAGCAGGACGTTGAGCTTACCGCTGATGATCTGAAGGAACTGGCTGGTCAGTTCAAGGCTGAGTACAAGGCTAAGATCGGTGTAGACTTCCCTGATGATCCCAAGGAACAGCTGATGGGCGCTATCAAGGCTGTATTCCGTTCCTGGGACAACCCTCGTGCAAACGTTTATCGTCGTGACAACGATATCCCTTATTCCTGGGGTACTGCTGTTAATGTTCAGTCTATGGCATTCGGTAACATGGGTGATGACTGTGGTACCGGTGTTGCATTTACCAGAGATCCGGCTACCGGCGCTAAGGGTCTGTTCGGTGAGTTCTTAACCAACGCACAGGGCGAGGACGTAGTAGCAGGTGTTCGTACCCCTATGAAGATCGCTGAGATGGCTGACAAATTCCCTGAGGCATTTGCTCAGTTCCAGGATGTATGTAAGACTCTGGAAGATCACTACAGAGATATGCAGGATATGGAGTTCACCGTTGAGCACGGTAAGCTGTACATGCTGCAGACCAGAAACGGTAAGAGAACCGCTCAGGCTGCTCTGAAGATCGCCTGCGATCTGGTAGACGAGGGCATGAGAACCGAGGAAGAGGCAGTTGCCATGATCGATCCTCGTAACCTGGATACTCTGTTACATCCTCAGTTCGATACCGCTGCCCTGAAGGCTGCAACTCCTATCGGTAAAGGACTTGGTGCTTCTCCCGGAGCTGCCTGCGGTAAGATTGTATTCACAGCAGAAGATGCTGAAGAATGGCATGCAAGAGGAGAGAGAGTTGTTCTGGTTCGTCTGGAGACCTCTCCCGAAGATATCACCGGTATGAAAGCTTCCCAGGGTATCCTGACTGTTCGTGGTGGTATGACATCTCACGCAGCAGTAGTTGCTCGTGGTATGGGTACCTGCTGTGTATCCGGTTGTGGCGACATCGCTATGGATGAGGAGAACAAGCAGTTCACTCTGGCTGGCAAGACCTTCCATGAAGGTGACTGGCTGTCCATCGATGGTACTACCGGTAACATCTATGATGGCGAGATCAAAACTGTTGACGCTACCATCGCAGGTGAGTTCGGCCGTGTAATGGCTTGGGCTGACAAATATCGTAAGTTAAAAGTTCGTACCAATGCAGATACTCCCGCAGACGCTAAGAAGGCTCGTGAGCTGGGCGCTGAAGGAATCGGTCTGTGCCGTACTGAGCATATGTTCTTCGAAGAGGACAGAATCGCAGCATTCCGTGAGATGATCTGTTCCGATACTGTAGAGGAGAGAGAAGCAGCACTGGAGAAGATCCTGCCTTATCAGCAGAACGACTTCAAGCAGCTGTACGAGGCTCTGGAGGGCAACCCTGTTACCATCCGTTTCCTGGATCCGCCTCTGCATGAGTTCGTTCCTACCGAGGAAGCTGACATTGAGAAACTGGCTAAGGCACAGGGCAAGAGCGTAGAGACCATCAAGACCATCATCGCTTCCCTGCATGAGTTCAACCCTATGATGGGTCACAGAGGATGCCGTCTGGCTGTTACTTATCCTGAAATCGCAAGAATGCAGACCAAGGCTGTTATCCGTGCAGCAATCGAGGTTAAGAAGGCACATCCCGATTGGAATGTAGAGCCTGAGATCATGATTCCTCTGGTATGTGAAGTGAAGGAGCTTAAGTACGTTAAGAAGATCGTAGTAGAGACCGCTGACGCTGAGATCGCAGCAGCAGGCATCGACATGAAGTACGAAGTAGGTACCATGATCGAGATCCCCAGAGCTGCTCTGACCGCTGACGAGATCGCTAAGGAAGCTGATTTCTTCTGCTTCGGTACCAACGACCTGACTCAGATGACCTTCGGTTTCTCCCGTGATGATGCAGGTAAGTTCCTGAATGCATACTATGACACCAAGATCTTCGAGAACGATCCGTTCGCTAAGCTGGATCAGACCGGTGTCGGCAAGCTGATGGAGATGGCTATCAAGCTTGGTAAGCCTGTAAATCCTAAGTTGCATGTAGGTATCTGTGGTGAGCACGGCGGAGATCCCAGTTCCGTAGAGTTCTGCCACAAGATCGGTCTGGATTATGTATCCTGCTCACCGTTCCGTGTGCCTATCGCAAGACTGGCCGCTGCACAGGCAGCTATCGCCGATAAGTAATTTGGCGGTAAACACGCAGATCTGAGAGGGTATTGCGCAAGCAATAAATTGGGGTATATGAGAATAAGATGAGAACCTCATTACTGATAGAAATATCAGTAGTGAGGTTCTTTTTGTTGTGGAGAACAGGCAGCTCCGGAAGCGGAAGAAAAGAAAGCCTGCAGGGAAAATCTGATTCCTGCAGGCAGTTATTTTGTCTTATCGTGTTCGATAATATCGGAAACGGGGCAGTCCAGGATATAGCAGAGTACATCCAGTGTCTTCGTGGTGATGGCCTCGCCTTTCTTCATACGGTGGATGGTATTGGCGGAAATACCATGCTTAAAGATCAGTTCGTATTCTGTTATGTTCTTACGAAGCAAAGTTTCAAAGAATGGTTTGTATGATATCATGTTGTCGAATCGAGCCTCCTGATCAATGCTATAAAAAGAGTATCATACTTAATTCTTTGACTATACCTAATAGATTGACTATAATGCGAAAAATATAGAGGAAAATTAACAAAATCCTGTAAACCTATTGACAAATGGACAAAAATATGGTATATTCTGCGTAGCTTGAAACAATACGTAAACGTTTTGTTTCTTTTTTTATACTTAAATCCGGGTAAAATGCCCGCGATGTAAGTGAAAGAAAAGAAATAAAACAAGATGTATGTTTCGGGCCTTTTTTATTGCAAAAGAGATGCGCACAACAACGGAACATACATCAGAATCTGTTCAGAGAACGGGTTCAGGATGGCTGTTCCGTTTTTTTATACAATGGAAAACAGCGGGTAACGATAAAACGATTCATAAATAAAAAAGGAGGAGAAATTGATTAGGAAATATAAATTGACTATACTTAATATATTGAGTATAATAACGTAAGAAGAAAGTACTACAAAAATTTAAAATACAAAGGAGATAAAATTATGCCGGAACCGGAAGGACAGGAATTACAGGACAAATTAGTTACTATTTGGTATGTCATGGACCAGTATCAGAGAGATGTGGAGCAGTGGCATGATCAAAAGAGAAAGTTAAAGGAGAAAAAGGAATATCTGGAAATGAATGGAACCACAAGCAAAGTTTTCACTTCTGTGGTTGTGTTGTTTGCTCTATTTTATTTGCTGCTGGGACTTATTACCCAGAATTTTAGTTCGTTTTTTACGATTGTGCTTCTTTCGGGTTTTTATTTACTGATGCGAAAAACACATGAAAAACTGGCAAAAGCTTCCCTGATCATATTAGCGTTGACGGTGATACAAACTGCGAAGATTTTTGTGCAGGGGATTATGTCAGGGAACCTGGGAGCTTATTTGATTCTGGCGCTACTGATTCCCCTGACAATTTTCGCCATAAGAATGGGATTACGGGGCAATCAATCTTATATAGACAAGTACAATGAGCATGTACGGCAATACAATGAGCCTTATCTGCAGAAAATGGTTCAATTACAGGCTGATGGGGCAAAACAGGATGAAGCTTTGAAGGAACTGACAAATGGATGGTTCCCGTCGGCATATCTGTCTCCTAATGTTGTTCTTACTTTTATAGATTACATGAAGAAGAAAAGAGCGACAACCATGAAAGAACTGGCAAATCTATATGAGATGGATAAGCTGTATGCTCATCAGATGCAGATGACACAGGAAATCATTGACAGTAATCGTAATATCAATAATCAGCTGAGATTCAGCAACATGATTGGAATGTATCAGATTATTCAGATGGATAACATCAAGGACTTTTTCAGAAGATATTGGTAGGAGGAATACATATGTTTGAATTTATTGGTTTTATGTTGGGGATACAATACGGAGAAAAGGTATTCAACCTGTTAGGTGTGCTGCTCCGCGGAGTCGTTACGTTTTTATCTTTTTTCGCATGGCTGAGTGCCTGGGATTTGCTCATGCAGTACATGTACATAAGCACCATGTACAAAATAATAGCAATCGCATTAATGGTATTATTCGTGGTAAGTTTGTGCTTCTGTGCTTACCGGGCAGAAGTAAAAAACGAACATTATTCCAAGATATTTCCGGCGGTATGGTATCTGATCACACTGGCAGTTATGTATTTTCCGGACAAGGAGATAAATGGGGCATTCTATTTCTTAGCCGTACTTGAGCTTTTTGAAATTTATATTCCCAAGAAATTTCTGGAAATGGAAGAGCGTCGAAAAAAGAAATCCATATTGGTTGAAAATGCGGAATTTATCATTCATGAGTACCTGATGAAAATGATCAAAAAATAAGAAAGTATAATACTATGAGAAAGGATGAAACTGCCATGAAAAGAGGAAAGAAAGGCCTGGTGCTGGCAGGGGCATTGCTGTTGACCATGTTTGCCCTGACAGGATGCGGGAAGACGAAAATTAATCTGAATGATTATGTAGAGGTAAATTTTTCAGGATATAATACCGCAGGACAAGCGGAAATAGATGAGTTAAAGATAAGAAACGATATTATCCTGGATCATTGGGAGACCTTCGGACTGACAGAAGAGCAACATGAAAATGAACAGGCTGCCGCCAATGAGGATACACGTCAGTTCGTGGAGAGCGTTTCTTATTCACTGGATAAGATGAGCGGCCTGCAGAATGGAGATGCTGTTACACTGCAATGGAACGTGCAGGAAAAGGAACTGGATGAGCTTGGGAAAAAAATAAAGGCAGAGTTTGTATATTCAGATATGACATTTACCGTAGAAGGTCTGGAAGAGCCGGAGGACTGGGATCCCTTTGAAGGAATCGAAATAAACTATAAGGGAAAGTTGCCCTTTGTGAGTGTTGATTATATCCAATATCCGGCGGGCTCGGACGTACCGGGACTTATCTGGACCAACTCCGATACCGATTTTAACAACAGGGCAGAAGAGTCTGCGGACGCAGAGCATATCAGCAGAGGACTGGAAAACGGTGATACCATTACGGTCAACATCTCGGCGCCGGATGGTCAGGACATAATGCAATTCTGTGCCATGCATGGAAAACGCCCTATTGCCTTATCAAAAGATTTCACAGTAGAAGGTCTGGACGGCTATGTCTACGATTTCTCTCAGATTCCGGCGGATCTGTTGCAGCAAATGGATGAAAAAGTACAGGGAATATTACAGGAAGAGGCGGAAAATACATGGGACTGGCGGCTGGCAGAGATGAAGCTGTTGGGAAATTATTTCCTCTGTGCGAGAGATGAAGGGATGAGTACGCCGAATTATCTTTACTTCATATATGAAATAACGGCGGTAGATGATAGCACCGGAAATTCACAGATCTATTACTATTACGGAAGATATCGCAATCTTAAGATTGCAAGTGACGGTACCGTAAGCGTTGATGTGGAAGATGTTGCTACGCCGGATGGAAAATATTATAATTGGGGTATGTATGCAGGAGAGGTACACGGAGAAGCGTTTATGAAAGGGGATGTTTACTTCATTGGCTATGAACATCTGAATGAATTATATGAAGACAAAGTACAGCAATGGGATGACAGATATATCTGTACCTCAACGGTGAACCAATAATTCCTTTGCAAAGGAAAGTGAGGGAAAGCAATGAAGAAATATAAGAATCGTAAGGATGCCGTGAAGATGGTGGTGGCAGTCCTCTGCGCGGTGTGTATGCTTACCGCATGTGGAAACGCAGAAGCAGACGCTATGGAGGAAATCGCAGCATCTGTCACAGAGACCACGACAGAATCGGCGGAAGTGCTCCCGACAGAAAAGCCTGCCGCAGAACCTACAGAGGCACCTGCGAAAACGGTTGATGAAGGCTCTGCGACAGAGCCGGTTGAACCGGTTGCAGTTACGGCGGAGCCCGATACAAAGCCTTCTGCGGAGCCGGTGGCAGCATCCGCAGGGGCAGCTGCAGAAGCAGGATACACCTGTACCGAGATGACCCAGACCATGTATGCGAAGTCGGCGGTCAATGTCAGAGACCTGCCCGGTACCGATGGTAACAAGATTGGCAGCTTGAAAGCCAG
>ERZ1034844.1743-NODE-1743-length-9929-cov-4.795929_pt1 | contig 9929 bp, 5 predicted proteins | sample MGYA00520594_ERZ1034844 | MGnify/ENA primary metagenome ERZ1034844 (study PRJEB33766, sample SAMN09781733) | gut metagenome | biome: gut microbiome | host: Homo sapiens | place: Madagascar | study: EMG produced TPA metagenomics assembly of the PRJNA485056 data set...
CCAAAGATTTTGCGCTGGAAAAAGGCAGTTTTTCGCTGGCATACTTTGTGTATGGCAAGAAAAAATAACGAATTTCCGGCGCAAAAGATCGGCTGTAGGCTGTCGACACATTTGTGGGGGGCTGCACCCGGAAAGGAGTTGTTTCAAACGAAAATGAAAATCCATAAACGCCTCTTTGCCCTCCTGTTGGTATTTGCACTGGTCATCGGACTTCTGCCCAGCGTATTGGCAGACAACGAGCCAAGTACGGCGGAATCCGCAGAGGAACCGCTGATGGATTCCCAGTCGGAAACAGAGCCGGTTATCTCACCGCCGATACAATTCATATTAGAATCAGACGAAGCCATGGAAGATTCCGAGGCCGAAACAGACGATGAAGCCCCCACCTCCATGGACGGCGAAACCCTGACCCGCACGGACAACGGCGGTGTCATGCTGCTGGGTGGCGGCGGTACCATGGGGAAATCCACCTGCGTGACCTTTGCCGCCTACCAGTCCGCCCGCTGGAAGTGTCACCGATACGAGGTGGACGGGTCGCACAGTTACGGCCACTATTTTTACACCAGTGAAATCGCCTATCACACCATCGACGGCGTGGACTCGTTTTGCATCGAACCAAACACCACATCACTAGGCGGACAGTATTACACCTCCTACACCGCCGAGGAAGCCAGCAGCTCGTCCTATTGGAAGCTGGAGCTGGACGATCTACAGCGCAGCCACATTCAGAAGATTCTGGCGTTCGGCTACCCGCAGGTGGACTATGGCTACAGCCGTCAGGTACAGTATGCGGCTACCCAGGTGCTCATTTGGGAGGTCGTATCTCACAGCCGGTACAACTCGGACATCAAATCTTGCACGGATTATGGACTGTACAGTAACGTTTACGCTGTGCTGGGGGCGGACTTCCAGAGCTGCTATGACGGGATTCTGAATGCCATTTCTGTGTCGGAAGGCACGGTTCCCAGTTTCGCCGGTTCGTCTCAGAGTAATGCAAAGTCCATCACACTGACCCTGAACAATTCCACTGGCTGCTATGAGGGCAGCGTTCGGGATACGGCGGGTGTGCTGTCCCACTTTACCTTCTCCGCTTCCGGTGTGAACTTCTCTCGGAGCGGAAATACATTATACATTTCCGTGCCAGCAGCAAATGCCGATGCAGTGAAGGGGCAGACAATCACCGGCACCTCGGACCAGAAGCTCATGTCCACCAGCAATCCGACCATCTGGGAGAATCCCACCTACCAGACCGTATTGACCGCTGGCGGTGCGGACTATCTTCATGCGTACATTTCCCTGACCTGGGCAGACGCGCCCAAGAGCGGAAGCCTAGTGGTCAGCAAAGCGGTCAATTACGGCAGTTGGTCGGGCTTCACGTTTCGACTGCACGGCACCAGCGACAAGGGCAACCCCGTAGATGTGACTGCCACCACCGGTTCCGATGGTAAGGCGTATTTCAAGGACATTGAGATCGGCACCTATACGCTGGAGGAAGTAAGCCCCGGCAATGCGTATATCCTCCCGGAGCCGCAGACCGTTACCATCCCCGGTGATGAAGTAACTTACGCCACCATGGAGAACGTCTGGAAGCACTGGCGGGCCACCATTACCAAGGTAGATGCTGACACTGGGAAATCTGCACCCCAGGGCGATGCCACGCTGAACGGTGCGGAATACACGCTGTACAAATCCGGCAAGGCAGTTGCAACGTATACTGTTTCCAATGGTAGCTTCACCACGGATTTATTCCCCTGTACTCAGGATGACGGCGTTTACACCCTCAAGGAAACCAAAGCCCCCAGCGGCTACAAGCTGGACGAAACCGTGTACAAGCTGAAAACCAGCTACGACCACTACAGCGAGAAGGAAAATAGCTTTTCTGTAACGGTCAGCGACCCCGTAATTTACGGCAAAATCCAGCTGACCAAGTACGCACTGAATACCGTCTCCGGGGATAAGCAGCCGGAGGAAGGCGCCACGTTTACCGTATATCTCAAATCCTCTGGCAGCTATGATGCTGCAAAAGAGACGGAACGGGACATTATCACAATCGGCAAGAACGGTAAGGGCACCTCCAAGAGCCTGCCCTATGGTGTTTACTGTGTCCAGCAGCGCACCGGCTGGGCCGGGTATGACCGTGACGAAACGATCTATGAGGTGACAATCTCCAAAGACGGTCAGACTGTAACGAAGGACCATTCTGGGCATGACCTGACCATTTACAACAACATTTGGACCGGCAGGCTGTCTATTCTCAAGGTGGACGGCGCAGACAACACGCCTCTCGCTGGTGCGGTGTTCACCCTTACCGGCTCGGACGGCTCGGAAAGCACACTGACCACTGGCGAGGATGGTACAGTCACCTTTGAGAATCTGGTATTTGGTGTCACTTACATTTGGAAGGAAACCAAGGCCCCCAAGGGATATCTGCTGAATGAGGACAACACCGGCATCTGGTCGGTGGAGGAGCATGACGCGGAGATTCAGTACACCGCCAAGGACAGCCGCCGCCCTGGCTCTATCACCGTCACGAAGCAGAACACCGACGGTCAACCGCTGTTCGGAGCTACCTTCCTGCTGGAGTACAAGGACGGCGATGCATGGAAGCCGGTTTACCACAGTGACACACTTGCCAAAGGCGGCACGTCCACTTCCGTTACCGACGGAAAACTCACCACGGACGAATCCGGCACCATCACCTTTGAAAATCTCTGGGCAGACGAGGTGATTCAGTACCGCCTCACTGAAACGCAGGCACCGGAGGGGTACGAACTTCTGAAAGAGCCGATCTTTGAGGGGACACTGCCAGTCAGCTATCCCGATGGGAGAGTAACTGCCACCCCGGATGAGGTAATTGACGGCACGGCGTACTTCTACAATCTCCCCATCACTGTCCAGAATGGGCATATCTACACACTGCCCATGACTGGCGGAGCTGGATTCCCGTTTGCACCGCTGGCAATCTTCATGATTTTGTTCGGATATACCATAGCGGTGGTGATCGTCAAGCCCAAATGGTTCCAGCGCTTCTGCCGCACCCTTAAACACAACTAAAGGAGGACATTCAACATGAAACTGTTACATCGACTTAGCGCCCTTGCCATGACTGCGGTCATGGCTTTTTCTATCTCCGGCGGAGTTTCTGCCGCCGATGCTGTCACGGCTACCATCGATACGGGCCGCAGCACTTCTCTTACCCTGTACAAGTATGACCTAACCGGGGCAGAAAACGACGGCGTTTGGGACTCGCAGTCCTATGTATCCACCGGCATTGCGGACGAGCAGGTGAACACAGCGCTGAGCCAGTACGCGATCCAGGGCGTGGAGTTCAGCTACCGCAAGCTGGCGGATCTCAGCATCTATAGGGGTAGCGCAGCGGATGGTCATCAGGAAACCGTGCCGCTGTATGCCTTTACGGAGAACACGAAAACAGGCAACAAGGAGACGATAGATTTTCTCTCGGCGCTGGGACTGACCACCAACGATGCCTACCGCACCGACCACGACGGCAACCAGAACCGGGTCTGGTACTTCAAGAGTGATGTTTTGATTGATGCACTGGATCATGCTTTGCAGACCAACTCCACCAGCACCAAGGATGCTTTGGAGAAGTATATGGCATCCAACGGCGGCACTGCCATGCCGGAGACAGATGAAAACGGCTACTCCAAGGTGGACGGACTTGCCCAGGGCCTTTACCTCTTAGTCGAAACCCGTGTCCCGGAGAACGTCACCTCCACCACTGCACCGTTCCTGGTATCCCTGCCCATGACCACTGTTGACGGCAGCACATGGAACTATGATTTGACGCTCTATCCCAAGAACGAAACCGGCAATCCCACGCTGGAAAAGACTGTCCGTGAGGCAAACGCGGACACCGGGAAGAACGTCGGAAAGACCGATGATATTACCGACGGCTACCATCACACTGCCAGTGCCTCGGACGGCGATGTGGTGGAATACCAGGTGATCTCTACCCTGCCTACCATCACATCTCCCGCCACTGCACTCACCACCTACACCTTCGCGGACAACCTCTCCAAGGGCATCCAGTACAACAAAAATGACGTGCAGATTGAGTTTTTCAAGGATGCTGCCTGCACGGATCGGGTAGCTGTTTGGATGGAGCAGGACGGGAAGTTCACCACCGATTACACAGACTACAGCTCTGAATCCGGCAGCAGCATGACCATTGCCATGACAGCGGACGGCCTTGCGGAGATCAACGCCGCTACCACGGTCTACGATCCTGCTACCAGTTTGCTCCGGGGCTACAGCAACCTGACCATGCGCATTACTTACGCTTGTACCGTGAACAGCGACGCTTCTGTAATCTATGGCGATTCTGGCAACCCCAACGACGTCACCCTGACCTGGAAGCGCACCAACACGGAGTATTACGACACCCTCACTGACGATTGCCATGTGTACACCTATGGCCTTGATCTGACCAAGGAGTTTTCGGACAACAACGGCAATTTTGACAACGTGAAGTTTCTGCTGAAGAACGCCACGGACAACTACTATGTGCAGGCGGAGCTGAACAAGTCTGATGGCGTTTACTATGTCACCGGGCACACCGAAAAGGAAGCCGAGGCCACCAAGTTCAGCCCCATGTCTGGCGAAGCCAATCACGGTAAGGTCGTAGTCAAGGGCCTGGAGGACGATTCGTACATCATCACCGAAGTGGCAACGGACAGCGGCTACACGCTGCTGAAGGAGAATATCACCGTGGACATCATATCCAGCGACAGCGGAAAGGTCTGCGAGATTTGCGGCAAGGCACTGAAAACTGCTACCGCAAAGGTCAACGGCAAGGATGTTGCGATGGCCGAAGGCAACAGCAGCGTCAGTGCGCTGGTACCCCTAACCGTCACCAACACCCGCGGCTTCGATTTGCCCAAGACCGGCGGCAAGGGCAACGCCCTGATCTATGGTCTGGGCATTGCGGCACTGCTGACCGCTGGCGGTATCACGGTGTTCTATCTCCGCAAACGCCGCCATGGGTAAGAAAATATTGCCGCTTATGCTGGCAGGGTGCATCTTCTTAGGAGGATGCGCCCTGCTGGCATACCCTAAGGTGAGCCAATGGCTCAACAATCTCCACCAATCTGAGGTCATTGCGGACTACTCCAGTGCCGTGGACGGGCTGGACGATGCGGATGCCCAGCGGGAGCTAAAACGTGCCGAGGACTACAATGACCACCTGACGGAAACCGTGGCGCTGGCTGATCCCTTTGAAACAAAGCTCACAGAGAATGACCAATATTTCACGTTGCTGAATTTCACCGACGAAGGGGTCATGGGCTACATTGAAATTCCGAAGATCAACGTCCTTCTGCCGATCTATCACGGAGTCAGCAACAATGTCCTTGCAAAGGGCATTGGGCACTTGCCGGAAACATCCCTTCCCGTAGGCGGCGAAAGCACCCACTGCGTACTGGCGGGACATTCCGGCATGAGCAATGCTCGCCTGTTTACCGACCTTCCAAAGCTGGAAAGCGGAGATGTTTTCTATCTCCACATCTATAACAAAACCCTCACCTATACCGTGGATCAGGTCAAGAAGGTGCTGCCTACGGATACCACTGACCTGACCATCGTGGACGGTGAGGACTATGTGACCCTTGTGACCTGCGTGCCCATTGCGGTAAATAGCCACCGGCTGCTGGTCAGAGGGATACGAACAGAATAACGAATCAGAAACCCTGGGGCGGAGATCTTCGGATTTCCGCCCCTTTTTGCGTACAGGAGGAAAAATTATGGCTGTATTTCGTGTAGAAAAAACAAAGGATTTCACCATCATGAGCAACTACCACCTGCGGGATAAAAACCTATCTCTGAAAGCCAAGGGCCTGCTGTCCCAGATGCTGTCTCTGCCGGAGGAATGGGATTACACCCTGGCGGGTCTCGCTTGCATCAACAAAGAGAGCAAGGACGCCATCCGCACCGCTATCCTGGAGCTGGAAAAAACCGGATACCTCACTCGCCACCAAACTACTACAGAGGGCGGCAGGTTTGGCTGCAACGAATATGTGATACACATTAAAAATGAGTTACAAGACCGATTATAAAATTGAAGGCTTCTTTGAATATGTTGTTCCGCCACTGGAAGGCTTTTGGTGGCAAGAGGATGTCGTGGGTGTGGATTATACAGATAAGTCTGCTTTCAACTGGATTTCCGTCATTCGTTTGCCTGATTTCGTTTCTAAAGCCGATTTTGATTGGGCAGTTGAAACCGCAACGAAAAAGAAGAAACTCGATTGTTCATCAGCAGAGTATCTTACGATTGAGGAAGGATTATGTGTCCAAATTATGCACATGGGAGCTTTTGATGATGAGCCGGCAACCGTAGCGCTTATGGATGCTTACTTAGAGCAGAATGGGTATGTTATGGGTCTGCTCACTATGCGTCTTGAACAGTATCCGCAACTCGGCACCAAGAGCATTAAATATTAGGAATATTTGTAATGGCGGTTCATCACCATCGCTTAATGCGATTCTAGCCCAAGACATTCAGTAGAGTATAAACCTAAAGGGCAACTGACATGGCAACATTTCATAATTAACCATTTCAGCCCACTCAAGAGTGTGCATCGCTATCTGTGATAGGATGTCTCGGCCGATGGAGCATTTCAAACAACCGCTCATTTTCCTCAAACGTTTGTTATACTAGGACCACCTCAAACCTAGAAAGTGTGTTGCAACTAAAAACTTACTCTGCTTACCGAATTACACAGGAGACTGGCATTGCCCAAATAATTCGGTAATACGGGAGGCAGTAATACTGCTCTATGACATCATCAGGAGACCGATATGGGGCTGAAGTCTAAAAATGACCGGTCATGTACCGAAATACGCATTGAAGCAGTTCTTGATTGACCTTATGATAAGAATATAGGTATAAGCCCGCCAAAAATAGAAGGAGGTCAATTATGAAACCGAAAAAGCAAGTATCAATTCTTTTGTGCTTGGCACTCATCCTTTCATTTACCGCATGCGGTGTTGCGTCGGAGTCAACATCCGCAGCCAACACCTCTGCAGAGGCTGCCGCCCCTGCTGCTGATGAGAGCAGCACACAGGATGATGGAGCAACGGCAACCGCCGAAGGACCTGCTGATCCTGCTGCCGCATCGGCAGAGTCTGCTGCAGATGACGCTGCAGGGGAATCCGCCTCTGTGGAGCCTTTCCAATTGCCGATCTGTGAAGAAACTGCCACGATTTCTTTTTGGTTTGAAGAAAGCCCCATGGTCGCAAACTACATCAATGATATGAACGACAATATCACATATCAGCTTCTTGAAGAATTAACGAATGTTCATTTGGACTTCAACGCTGTAACTGATGAGACAGATCAACAGTTTAATCTGATGGTTGCATCCGGAGACTACGCAGACATCATGATGAACGCAAACCGTTACTACGCTGGCGGTGTAATCAAAGGCGTTGATGATGAAGTGTTTATGGAGCTGACTGATGTGATTGAAGACTACATGCCCAATTACGCCCGGGTCGTCGCGGACCACAATGTCCTTTCTCAGGTCTCCCTGAGCGATGGACGAATCGGTCAAATCTATGCGATTAACCATAATCCGTCTATTCCGGGAACTGGTCCGATTATTCGAAAGGACTGGCTTGACGATCTTGGCATTGCTCCGGAGGATATCGTAACATACGACGACTATTACAATGTACTGACTGCATTTAAAAATGAAAAAGGTGCCACTGGAGCTTTGTATCTCAGCCCCACTGGTGTACCTCAGGGCAATTATCTGGTAGCTGGTTATGGTATCGCTGCTTACTGTGATTCTACCAGCGATTCCGGCGCTTTTTATCAAAATGACGGTGTTGTGGAGTTTGGTCCGATTCAGGATGCCTTCAAAGATTATTTGACCATGATCCATCAGTGGTATTCCGAAGGGCTGATCTCTCAGGACTACATCAACCATAGCGACATTCAAATCTCTGCCGGTGATGTTACTGATGGTTCCACCGGTCTCTGGTATCACATGAGCCAGATCATGTCTGAACATGTTAACTCTGCCATTGATCCGAACTTTGATAGTGTCGCGATTTGTGATGCGGTTAACGAAAAGGGTGATAAAACCAGAATCGGCGGTTACAGCGACAATACCGTTGACGTAACCAATTGCTGTATTTCTGCAACCTGTGAAGACATTGAAACCGTTGCAAAATGGCTGGACTTCGCATATACCGACCAGGGTTCTCTGATCTTCAGCTTTGGCGTGGAAGGCACAACATTTGAGTATGACGACAACGGTGAACCAGTATTTACAGACTTGATTATCAATAATCCGGATGGCTTGGGCAGTATCGTTGCCTGTAATATGTATGCTATACAGGTCAGTGTTGGTTACATCTATGAGACGCGCTTTATGTCTTCCTACACACCCGCGGCTCTTGCGGCCGGCGACATCTGGATGACAACTCTGGATACTGACCATATGATCTCAATCCCGTCTGCTGCAACACTTGGTACTGAGGAAGCCACCACATTTGCGCAATATTATTCTAATATTCTCACGTATGCAGCCGAGAATATAGCAAAGTTTATTACCGGTGCCCGGTCTCTGGATGAATTCGATGACTATGTTGCGGATATTGAATCTATGGGAATCGACAAGTGTGTTGCCTGCTGGCAGTCTGCAGTTGATGCTGTACATTAATCCGAATCATTCTGATTGTTGCTGCTCATCATGTATGTCTTTGGCGCCACTCCGAAATATTTTTTAAATGCACGGTTCATTCGCTGAAGATTGTCGTATCCCGTAATGGAAGCCACTTCCGTAAGGGAATGGTGTTGTGCAATCAGCTTTTTCGCTTCTTCAAGTCTGAGCATATTGATGTCATCAAGGATGCTGATTCCATACTGTTTTTTGTATATTCTGGCAGCATAGGCGGCATTCAGATTAAAATGATTTGCCGCAGTTGCGACATTCAGGTTTGAATCGCAATAGTTTTCGTGAATATACTGCTGAAGCCTGGAAAGCCAGGGGGGCGGAGCAGTAGAACGGCTTTCGTCATGGTAGAAAGTATCAAAAATAACGTCGATTTGTAAATCAACCTGCATCAGAGACTGAGAATAAAGAATCTGAGGCGCGGTTTCAAAGGCTTCAAATGCTGACCTCCCGGCCAACAGGCGCATGCCATCAATGGCGCAGCGCAGCTTATTGAGCAGAGAATAAAACACAGCGGACATACACTGTACATTGAGCTGCTCCAGCCGGAGATCGTATTGGACAATTTCGTGCAGAATCCGTTGTGCCTCACGGAAATCATTGGCGGAAAGGGCTAGCCAGTATTTTATCTCACGGTGCTGGAGTCCCTTCATATATTCTGCGGTGAAAATTGTGTTTCCAGCCCGACACAAGTCCTCATACCGCAGAAGCTCCACGTCAATGCTATAAGTGACTGCCGCAGCGAACAACTCACAGGTCATTGCATAGGCTTCATGTATCTGTCCGATGTTGGGAACGGGTGGGCTGATGAGCACAGATATGGGCGGAGTCCCCGCAATCTGGCCGGATACGTTGGATGCGATATTCCGCAGATATTCTGCCTCATCCGTGTACGGCTGCATTGTTCTGCTTGTGTCACTGGCTGTTAAAATGAAAGTGCCGTGTTCGAGCATGCAGCACAGAGACATAATATTGGGAGCCAGCGTTTGTTTTAGTTCCATTTCGATCGCATCAGACAGCTTGACCAGCATGTCAAAACGCCCGGAAGCTCCAGGCATCGGCAGGGTGATTGGCCGTAGCAGAGCTACATGGTATAATTTTCCTTTTGATGGGAAATCTAAAGCAGACAGCGCCTGTACAGTCTCTTCACGGGAAAGGTTGTTTTCAAAAATTTGTGTCAAGATAAACGCCTTTTGCAGTTGGCTTGCGCGGTTAGAATCAAGTACACAA
>ERZ1034844.1749-NODE-1749-length-9921-cov-4.160855_pt1 | contig 9921 bp, 10 predicted proteins | sample MGYA00520594_ERZ1034844 | MGnify/ENA primary metagenome ERZ1034844 (study PRJEB33766, sample SAMN09781733) | gut metagenome | biome: gut microbiome | host: Homo sapiens | place: Madagascar | study: EMG produced TPA metagenomics assembly of the PRJNA485056 data set...
ATCTTTACCATGCGTTTGGGGTGTTGGTAATTTTTACCAATAGAAAAAGTTGACAGGCCCGACCGGTAATTTTATACTGAACATATAAAGACACAAGACACCATGCAGACGCAGACAGGCTATTAAGCTTGACAGGCGGCTGCATTTTTCATTTCAAAGAGGATCAACGTTTAGCGAAAGGAGAAGAAGCGAACCGATGCAGGCATTCAGCGGCAATGATACGAAAATACCCGACCATGCCATTGAAAGAATGGCCCGCTGCCTGCTGCCCATGATCCGGGCGTACTATGAAAGCGCCGAAGGGCAGGCAGAGCTGGCCGAGTGGAACAAGGGGAAAGACGCTGAAGACACAAGACTATCAGTTAAAAAGACGGCCTAACAGATATTGCGGGGTGCAACGACTGCCCCGCTTTTGTTCGTTCTATTGCGCAAATTATGGGGCGTATGGTCCAGGGAAGGAGGGTGAAGCAAAGATAATAGACTTGACGTAGGGAACATGTAAGCATATTCATTTTGCGATTATACACCCAGAGCCAGATGTAAATAACGTTGTTTTACACGAGCCAGCATTATTCTACTCGCCGGATGGCTTCAATTTCTCCCTTTATTGCAAGATAACGAGAGATAACCATGCACGATAGAAACATATCAAATGTTTTATCGTACCACTTTTCTAATTCCGCTGGAGACATAAGCATAAAGGTTTTGCTTGCAACCTTATCTTCTTCAACCCAATGCCGAGCGCCAATTGTGTTAAAAAGAAATGTGGTGTTTTCACAAAGGCCTTTATATGATGTTCCTTTAAGCTTTGCTTCTTCCATCTCCAGCCTTTTAAAAAGGGTGCATAGTATTTCTCCTTTTCTCTTCAAATCGCCGCGATTATCTATTTTCTTATACTCCGCAAGACTGTGCTTTATCTCCGGAAAATCGGATGCTACCACAGAACTCAGCTCGTCATTATACACGATAAATATTTCCCTTGTTTTAGGATCTATCATAAAATGTGCTCCCAGCCGTTCTAAAAGAAACGTGAGATTATCGTCTATCATCTTTAAGTAATTTTCATCTCGAATATATGCAATTCGGCATTTGCTGATGGTATCCTTAACTCTCATGTTGATATTTGCAGCATATTGGCAAAAATCTAAAGCTGTATCTTCGCTGATTCTTTCTGACTCAAATATTTCTTTTGTGATACCCAACCCATCGCGCATTTCGTCAATAGAAAGAAATGTTCCACGTAAATTCCAGCCAGTAAAATAAAGCTGGTTAACATATTCCTCCAATGTAAAGTAGATCACAACTTTCTCACCAAACGAATTGTACGTTCCAATAATTTGCTCCCCAGAAATAAGACAGTTTATTTTCTTGCATTCTTCAAATAAATCGAATTTTGGAAATATATTCGACTCGGAAATTCTTCTTCGCATAGCAAGTCCTCCTTCTAATTTAAATGCACCTCTAAATAAGCACAAAAAGAATGTATGCGTGTGGCCTCTGCATCAAATTAATTATAGTATTTTTCTCTGAGATTTGCCAACACCCTACCCAACAACATCTTCCATATAAACAATAAATCCGAACCCATTCCCTATCGGGATTAAGTTCGGATTTATCAAATGTGGTGGAGCTTACCGGATTCGAACCGGTGATCTCTACACTGCCAGTGTAGCGCGATAGCCAACTTCGCTAAAGCCCCATATGCGGTGCGCTTTCCGTTGCGCAAGATGTATTATAGCGTATGCGGGCGGGTTTGTAAAGAGTTTTTTTGCGGATATGCAATTTTATTGCGGAAAACGGAAAAGGGGACGGCGCGAGGCCGTCCCCATGCGTGCTGATTGATTTAGCCGAGCTTTGTGCCGCATTCCACGCAGAATTTTGCGCCGTCCGCAAGCTTTGCGCCGCAGTTGGGGCAGAAGGCGGACTTGGCGGCCGCTTCGGCGGGCTTTTTGCTGCCGCAGTTGGGGCAGAAGGCCATGTTCGCGCCGTTGGTCGCGCCGCAGGAGCACGTCCAGCCGCCCTCGGCGGGCTTGGGAGCGGGCTTCTTGCTGCCGCAGCCGGGGCAGAAGGCCATATTGTCGCCGTTGGTGGCGCCGCAGGAGCATTTCCAGCCGCCCTGCTGAGCCTGCTGCTGTTGGGCCTGCTGCTGCTGAGCCTGCTGATACTGCATCTGCTGCTGGTTGGAGGCGGAGAACGCGCCCGCCATGTTGCCCGCGGCATTCATGCCCAGGCCAACGCCCATGAACGCTGCGCCCGCGCCTGCGGTGTTGCTGCCGGCGGCTTCCACGCCGCGCGCTATTGCGCCCTGAACGTAGCCCTCGCGCACGCTGGGATCGGACAGCATTGCGCCCTGATTGCGCATATTGATGAGCTTCTGGCTTTCCTCGTCATAGGACAGGGAGCCTATGCCCACGGACTGCACCTGCATGCCGCGGTTCTGGTTCCATTCCTCGTCCAGCACGTTCGCCATGTACTTGGAAAGCTCGCGCGCTTTGCTGGTTACGAAGCTTATGCGCGTGCCGTCGGCGCTCATCTGGTTGATGGCGGCCTGAAGGGCCTCGAGGAACTCGTTAAGGTACTGCTCGTTTATGTCGTTTATGTCCACGCTCTCCGCGTTGCGGGGAATGGCCTCGGCATAGAATTTGAGCGGCTCCGTGACCTTTATGGAATAGGTGCCGTGCGCGCGCAGGAACAGCTCCGAATTATAGAAGCAGTCAAAATAGTTGATGGGGGTGCGCGTGCCGAACTTAATGCCCTTTATCTCCTGAAGATTGATGAAGAATACCTTTTGGCTGGAGGAAGGCGTTCCGCCGTACTTGATGCGGCTGAAGGTCTCCTTCAGAGAATCGCCGAACTGGCCGCCGAAAAGGCTCGGCATGGAAGAATTATCAACCTTGAAGTAGCCGGGCTCCGCAGTATAGTCCACTACCTTGCCGCCGTCAACCAGCATCATGAACTGGTTATCGTAAACATGGATTATGGAGCCGTTGGACACGGTATCCGCTGTGCCCTTGGTGTTCTGGTTGCGGCTGTCGCCCTTGCGCACCTTTATGCCGCGGGTGAAAACGGTGTTGTCTCCCATGGGAGCGGACTCGATAACCTCAAGCCAGCTATCCGCCAAACCGCCGCCTATTGCGCCGGTCAAGGCCTTGATTATGCCCATAATTTTGTCCTCCTGATATTATTTTCTGTTTGCTTTATTATCCCCGCTGCACACCCCTTTGTCAAGCAAATGGCAGGTAATGCCGCGGAAATTTGTCAATTCGCGTCCTCGAGCGCCGTGCCGTAGGGCTGCCATGCAGGATCGGGCGTTTGTCCGGATGCGAGCGGCGCGCCGGTGCCTATGGAAACTTCCGGAGGGTTGCCCTTATATTTATCGGTATAGAGCAGCTTGCTTTCGGCCAGCTTGCCGTCCACATACTTGTCCTGATACGCCTCGGCAACGTAATACTTATGCCCCTGCACGCGCTCGAGCTGATAGCCCGTGGGTATGGAAGCGTCGTTTGTGTATATTGCCTCGTCCTGGCGGGAACGTTCCTCTATTATCTCGTTCCTTGATTGATACGTTACGCCCTCGGGGAGCGGTTTGCCGTAAACGTAAACGGTTATGGTATGGCGGCTGGAGCTGCCTTCCACCTTTTCCACCCGCGCGAATATGTACGCGGGCATATCCGTATTGTTCTTCCAAACGAAGTCTATGCCGCGGGTATCCACCGTTGCGTCAAGCCCTACGGGAACGTAGTCCGAAGGTATTGTATGCGCGCGGCGGTCAACAATTTCCATGTTGGCGCAAAGCAGCGCATTGTAAAGCGTTGTAGATACCTGGCATATGCCGCCGCCGGCCTGAATTGTGTATTCCTTGCCGCCGCTTATGCCGTTGGCGCCCTTCCAGCCGAGCTCGTATGTGCGCGGGCCGACAACCGTATTGAAACTCCATTCCTCGCCGGGTTGGATGGTGTTGCCGTTTATTATGTCCGCCGCCTTCTGGATATTGAACTTGCGGTTCTGCTTTACCTCGTCGTCCCTGCGGGCGGAAAATTTGGTGGTATAGCTGGCGATGAATGACGTTGCGGCTTTAAGGTTGTCTATATTGCCGCCGGGCAGCACGGCGTTTACCGTGGCCTCAACGGTGCATACAAACTCGCCCTGCTCAAGGGCTTTCTCTATTGCATCGGCCGTGGCTTCTTCATTAAGGGTAATGCCTTCTTCGCCTGCATGGTAAATAAAGCGCTCCTCCTGCGACCAATCGGTAACGGGTTCCGCATAGGCGGCGGTAGCTTCCGTGTTTATGCTTTGGCTCATGGCAGCAAGGGCGGATATTATCTTTCCCTTGTCCCATGTATACTTTGCATCGAACTCGCCAACGCCCCCGTCGGTTATAACAACGGTGTTGTCGTCCTCCCCGCGGCCGAAGTTCAGCCCGTCTGCCAAGGCTTCCGCAATGTCGTACCCCATGCCCATCGCGTCGGAATCGAGCGTCCAGCTGTTTTCACCGCTGCTTATGGTGACGGCAACGGTTTTCAGCTTCTTTTCGGCTGCGTTCTTAACAAGGCCTGTCGCCTCCTCCGGCGTCATGCCGCTCACGTCCACGCCTATCAGCTTAACGCCCGCCTTGAACCGCTTGCCGGTTTGCATCAGCTTATCCATGTCCGCAACGGCGTCCGCGCCGCCGCTGTTTGCTATGGACACTATTATTATTACGCATATAAGCGCCGCTGCTGCCATGGCGATCCATTTGAGCGCGCCGCTGCCGGACTTTTTCCTTTTGCGCTTCTTATGCTGCACTTGATTCGCCGCGTGCCGGGTATTCGCCTTGGCTGCGGTGCTGTGCGCTGCTGTGCTGCGCGTTGCAGAGCTGCGTGCTGCGGCGCTGTGCGCTGTGCTGCTCCTTGCGGAAGAACGGCTTGCCGTGCTGCGGGTCGCGGTGGTATGCGCCGCGGTTGTGCGCTTTGCCGCGGCGGAAGTGCGCGCCGATGGTGCCGCGCTTCGCGTGGCCGTGCCCTGCGTCGCTGTGCGCTTGGCGGCAGTCGTGTTCTTTTTCATATATGACGGGAGCTGGGGGCCTGCGTTATAGCTTCCGGAATACTTATCGTTTGCCATTTTTCCTCTTTCTGCCCGTTCAGGCATAAAACATCATCTTATATTGTAGTCTAATTATGTGAATTGTGCAAGAATATAGCGGTTTTGTTTACAGAATGGGCAAAAAATGCAATGCTGGAACGAATGGAATATGTTACCTTTGGGACTGTATGGCCTGAACAAATGTGCGCAGCATTTGTTCCGCATAGGCGCGCTGTTCCGCGCTGAGCGGCTCCACGGCGGCGTTAAGGTCATGTTCTGAATAGCCGGGCCGGGTACCGAACACGATATAATCGGCGCTTACGCACAGCGCACGGCATACTTTTTTAAGGCTGTCCGTGGTCATGCTCTGCTTGCCAAGTTCAACGGAAGCCATAAACTGAACGGACAAACCTGCCCGCTCCGCCATTTTCTCACGGGTGAGGCCAAGTTCTTCGCGGCGCTGCCGCACACGCAGGCCGATATCGCCGTATTCACCGTTTGCCATATGCAGCACCTCCTATAATTATATTGTAGGTGTTGCTATCAAAGCTATACATCAGCTATAATATATAAAATGCATCTATTATGGGAGATGTTGGCAATGGGAAATAGTTTATGGCTTGGCGTGCAGTACCCGTTTGAAGGATATTCCGCTGAAAAGTTGCTGTTTATAATGCGCTTACCCGAATACAGACAATATATTAAGGTACAAGCCGAACTGAAAAAAATTGCCGCACGGCATACTCATTCCGCACATATATGCTGCACAAGCAAGCTTCTGCGCAAAAAGAGACAGATAGAGCGGATCGGCAGAAAGATTTTCAAAATTTTGGATGAACTATAAAAGCCCCTCCTGCTCGGCATTATGCGGAGGCGCAAGGCCCGCACCTGACTATGCGGCGCGGGCCCTGCGAATAGTGTTAGCGTGAATGCCTGTTTATATTGCGGCGCTATTTGGCGGCGCACCTATTTACGAATGTTTCAAATATGGCGCGGTGCTCCGGATTTTCGGCATACAGCAATTCGGGGTGCCATTGCACGGCGAACACGGAACCATCCGCATTTTCAACGGCCTCGACAACGCCGTCCATTGCGCGCGCGCTTACCTTCAGCCCGTCGCCTATGGTATTGAGCGCCTGATGATGAAAACTGTTGACAAGCATGGTATCGCATTTGGCTATGCCGTGCATATAGCTGCCCGGCTCAACGGCCACGCTGTGAGTGCGCTCGGTTCCGGCGGCGCCCTGATTATGGCAGATATCGCGGGATATCTGACTGGGGATATCCTGATAAAGCGTGCCGCCGAAGGCAACGTTTATAACCTGTATGCCGCGGCATATGCCGAGCACGGGCTTTTTCTTTGCAAGCGCGGCATGGATAAGGGCTATTTCAAATCTGTCGTTTGCGCCGCAGGTGGGGCCTATTGCAGGCACGGGCTGCTCGCCGTATACCAGCGGCGTTACGTCCGCGCCGCCGGTTATTATTATGCCGTCCACCATGCCGGCTATTGCATCAACGTCGGCAATATCGGCTATGGGTATTTGTATGGGAAGCCCGCCTACGGCCGAAATGGCATAAATGTAGCCGGCTTTGGTAACAAAACGGTTGTCCTTGGCAAGGTACCTGCTCATTATTCCTATACGCGGTTTCATGCTTATGCCCTCCTTATGCGTTGCCTTTAAGCTGCTTCACCAAATGGTACAGCAATGAAGCGCCGTAGCCCGTTGCACCGTATGCGCAGTATGCCGGCGGCTCCGTGCGGAAGTTTACGGGGGCCATGTCTATATGTATCCAGGGGATATCGTTTTCTATAAATTCGCCCACGAACATTCCGCCCAGCATGCAGCCGCCGCCGTCCATCGTTGCGTTGCCGGCGTTTTTCAAATCGGCCACGGGCGTTTTTATGCACGGCAGCATTTCGCGGTCGTTATCCAGCCGCCATATCTTTTCGGCGGAGAGGCGCGAGGCCTCCCGCGCGGAAGCATACAGTCCTTCGTTGTTTGTCAGCACGGCGGCGCTGTATTTGCCGACGGCGGTTTTTGCGCTGCCGGTAAGGGTGGCAATGTCGGCAACGAATTGGCAGCTTTCCTTGCGCTGTATATACGTTACCGCATCCGCAAGGGTAAGCCTGCCTTCCGCGTCCGCGCTTATGACCTCTATCGTTTTGCCGCTCATGGAGCCTATTATGTCCCCGGGGACGTAAGCATCCGCGGCAATCTTGTTTTCGCATGCGGCAATAACGCCTATCACGTTAGCCTTAAGCTTCTGATCCGCAACGGCGGTCATTGCGCCTATCACCGCGGCGGCGCCGCCCATATCGTCAAACATGTTCTTCATGCCGGGCGTGGTTTTTATGCTGTAACCGCCGCTGTCGTACACTATACCCTTGCCCACAAGGCCTATGCGCGGCGAGTCGCCGCCGTTAAGATAGCGCATCACGATAAGCACGGGCGGGGTGTTGTGCGCGCCGCGAGCCACGGAGAGGAAGCTTTCCATGCCCAGTTCTTCTATGGCGGCCTTGTCGAACAGCTGCACATCGAAGCCGTACTCCTTGCCGAGCGCGGCTGTATCCTCCGCCAAAGACTGCGGCGTTTGCTCGTTTGATCTTAGGTTACATAGCCTGCGCGCGATTATTGTGCCGCGGGCGGTTGCAACCGCTTCGCTCAGGGCGGCGTCAAGGCCGTCTGCGGCGGTAACGAACGCGACCTGCTCAAAGCTTTTATTTTCCGGATTAGATTTAAGCCCGCTGTTTGTATATCCCACCAGCTGCGGCAGCCTTGCCAATGCACCGAAAAGCTCAAACGATTCGCTCAATTCGCTTACCTGATCGAGCATTATGGCAACGTGCTTTGCGCCAAGCTGCTTAGCCTGCTTAAATGCCTGTGCCGCTTTGGTGTGGATATCCCTCACGCTCAGCCTGTCTGCGCCAAGGCCAAGCAATATTATGCTTGTGAGCTTATCTCCCACGGGGAGTGTCATTGCGTATGTTTCACCCAAATTGCCGCCAAAGCTGCCGTTTATGGCCAAATCAACGGCTGCGTCTATCTCCGGCGCTATGCTTACGCCGCGGGGGTTGCCCGCCCTGAATGGGACTATATATGCCTGCGCATCGGTGCAGGATTTTGAAATAATGTGTTTCATGTTCAGTTTGCAAGCTCCTTTCTGTATTGCTCGGCTTCCTTATTGTTTGCAAGCACAAAGTGGCCGTCCTCAAGCTCCAGCCATTCCGGTTTGTCCACGGAATAATCATGGCAGGCCGGGTCGTAGGGCAGCGCTTTTTTGCCCTTTTCGCTCAAAGGGTCGGGCTGGGGTATTGCGGAAAGCAGCGATTTTGTATAAGGATGCAGCGGGTGCGCAAACAGCTTTTCGGTTTCTGAAAGCTCCACTATGCGGCCCTTGTGTATAACGGCAAGGCGGTTGGTTATGAAGCGCATTATGGAAAGATCGTGCGCAATAAAAAGATACGTCAGGCCGTATTCCTTTTGCAGATCGGAAAGCAGATTGAGCACCTGCGCCCTTATGGAAACGTCCAGAGCGCTTATCGGCTCATCCGCAATTATCAGCTCCGGATGCATAACAAGCACGCGCGCAATGCCTATGCGCTGCCGCTGTCCGCCGGAAAACTCATGCGGGAAGCGCGTTGCAAATTCGGGCGGAAGCCCAACGTCCAGCATGGCCTTCTTGACCTTCAGCCGCCTTTCCTCCTCCGAAGAAAAGCCGCCTATGTTATACAGCCCTTCCGAAACGATGTAGTCTACCTTTGCGCGCTCGTTGAGCGAGGCCATGGGGTCCTGAAATATCATCTGTATCTTTTTGACGATTTCCCTGTTCGTTTCCTTGTTTATTTTGCCGCTTATGCGCTTCCCCTTAAAGAGTATTTCACCCGAAGAAACGGGGTTTATGCGGATTATTGCGCGGCCTATGGTGGTTTTGCCGGAGCCGGACTCGCCCACCAGACCGAATGTTTCGCCCTTATATATGTCGAAGCTTACGCCCTTTATGGCTTCAAACTTTTTGCGGCCCTTGCCGAATTCAACATGAAGGTCTTTGACCTCAAGCAGTTTTTCTCGCGTTTCACACATTGGGGTTGGCCTCCTTCCATCTGTCCCTCAGCCGCTGAATTATCGCCGGGGGTTCTATTTTGGGCGAGCGGGGATCGAGCAGCCATGTTTTTGCGTAATGCGTGGGGGATACTTCAAAGTACGGCGGGCGGATAACATAATCTATGCTCAGCGCCCGTGGGTTGCGCGGAGCGAAAGCATCGCCCTTTATTTCCTTGAAAAGGTTCGGCGGCGTGCCGTGTATTGAATAAAGCGGTTCGCCCTTTATGCCCAGCTGCGGCAGGCTTGAAAGCAGCGCCCATGTGTAAGGATGCTGAGGATTATAGAATATTTCGTTGCAAAGGCCGATTTCTATTATATCGCCGGCGTACATAACGGCTATTCTGTCCGCAACCTTTGCAACCACGCCAAGGTCGTGCGTGATATATATTATCGTCAGGCGGTATTTTTTTTGCAGCTGCTCAAGCAGCTCTATTATCTGCGCCTGTATGGTAACGTCAAGCGCGGTAGTGGGTTCGTCGCAAATAAGAATGTTGGGGTTGCAGGCTATTGCCGTGGCTATTACGGCGCGCTGGCGCATTCCGCCGGAAAATTCGTGCGGATATTGCTTATATCGCCTTTCGGGTTCGGTTATTCCAACGTCCGAAAGTATTTCTATTGTTCTTTCGCGCGCTGCGCGGCCATGCAGGTTTTGATGCAGCTCCAGCGCTTCCTGAATTTGCTTGCCGACGGTTTTGAGCGGGTTAAGGCTGGTCATGGGGTCCTGAAACACCATGGCAACCTCCTTGCCCCTTATTTT
>ERZ1034844.1752-NODE-1752-length-9916-cov-7.874252_pt1 | contig 9916 bp, 7 predicted proteins | sample MGYA00520594_ERZ1034844 | MGnify/ENA primary metagenome ERZ1034844 (study PRJEB33766, sample SAMN09781733) | gut metagenome | biome: gut microbiome | host: Homo sapiens | place: Madagascar | study: EMG produced TPA metagenomics assembly of the PRJNA485056 data set...
AATATTTTGTATGCTTGCATAAAAGAAATTTTATTTTGCAACAAAAACACAACAAAGGCGGTGATTTTATGGCAACGATTGAAAAGAGAGGGGAAACATACCGTATAACGGTATCAGCAGGCTATGACCTAAAAGGAAAACAAATACGGCGTTCTATGACCTACAGGCCCGAGGTCGGTATGACAAAGAGAAAAGCCGAAAAGGAAGCACAGCGACAAGCGTTGTTATTTGAGGAAAGTATAAAAAACGGCTTTACGACGGACGGTAACATAAAATTTGAGGAGTTCGCTCGGCAATGGGTGAAACAGATCGAAAGAGAGGGCGAATTAAAGCCGCTTACTATAAAACGCTTTAAGCAATGCCAAGAGAGAACATATAAGGCGATCGGGCATTTGAAAATGAATAAAATCAATAAAACACATATTCAAGCGTTTATAAATAACCTTGCTGAGGACGGCATAAATCAGCAGACGGGCGGCGGACTTTCTACCAAAACACAGAAACTGTATTTGAACTTCATTTCCGACGTGTTCAATTATGCTATTGATTGTGATATTGACGTCAAGAACCCGTGTACCAATGTAAAGGTTATAAAAAAAGACCCGAAAGAACGGGAATGTTATACGATTGATGAAGCGAGGACTTTCTTAACCCTGCTTGAAACTGCACCGATAAAATATAAAGCCTTTTTTACACTTGCTATGTTCGGCGGCTTCCGTCGTGGTGAGCTTCTCGGCTTTGAATGGTCTGATCTTGATTTTGAAACGGGCGTTATATCTGTTATGCGTACTTCTTTATTTGACAAAGAGCAGGGCGGCACGTTTACGGGTACACCGAAAACAAAAGGATCACAACGCAGCTTGAAGCTCCCCGAAAACGTTATTGACGTGCTGCGTGAATATAAAGCGGAGCAGAACAAGCAGCGGCTTTTAATGGGCGATAGGTGGGTTAATTCAAACAAAATATTCATTGCCGAGAACGGCGCACCTATGGGCGTTGACAGCGCTCGACATTGGCTTACAAAATTCTGCAAGCGGAACGGGTTAAGGCAAGTAAACGTCCACAGCTTCCGACACCTCAACGCTTCATTGCTTATTATGAATGGCGTTGATGTTCGCACGGTCTCGGCTGCGTTAGGTCATAGTCAGACGTCGACAACCTTGAATATATATGCTCACAGCTTCCAAGAAGCGCAAGCAAGAGCGAGCGAAACGATCGCAAACGCTTTGACTATAACACCGACAGAAACAAAACAGGCATAAAAAAGACGGTACACCGTAGCAAGTGTACCGTTATTTTGTTATCTGCCGAGCTTGCAAGCTCGATTATTAAAAATAAAAGCCGTTATATCGGCTCTGAGCGGCTCAAATAAAGTGCGAGAATTTCATAAAATTTCTTATGGGTAAGCCTATATAATTAAAAAGCGCCCTGAAGCATTGATATATAAGACTTTGCCGAGCTTATGACAACGTTATTTCTTAACATTTCTTTACCTTTACGGCATAAAAAATAGCCTTGACAATTCAAGACACATAGCATATAATGAAGATACAAAGAGTGGTGCTACCGATAGACGGTTACGCCCTCAAATAAGATTGTTAAAAGATTTAACCGCCTTAGCTTTGGAACGTTGGGCGGTTATTTCTTTTTATATGCAAGGACTGCAACGAACATCGTTACAAGTCCGATGATTACAAGCTCGAATGTAAATAAATTCTCGTATGTAACATACTGCATAAGATCACCCCCTCACGAGGGCGCAGAGTGTAACCGCCTACCGTAAATGGTAGCACCACGAGAGCATTATATAAAATACCACCGAGCTTGTCAATGCCCGACGGCTGAATTTTGGTGTTTATTTGGTGTTTATTCTCATCGTTTGGTGTTTACTTTTATCAAAGCTCATTGAAGCTCACTGCTTCAATAATGGCTCTATATCAACGTTTGTTGCACTTCGTTGAAGCTCATCGAATGTGCTTTTGTGAGTTCGAGTCTCGCCACTCGGACCAAAGATCGGAAGCTGTTAAACAGTTTTCGATCTTTTCCGTTAATCTAATAAACCGTGCAGGTGAGTTACACTTGCACGGTTATTTTTTTGCTATGAATATGATAAGGAGTACCTGTGCGATCAGAATAAGAGGTATTCCGAACTTAAAGTACCATTTCTTCGTTTTGTGATGAAAGGTATGCATTGCAATAAATCCGCCGAGCGATCCGCCGAGAATCGATAATACAAACAATGTAAGCTCACTGATTCGGAACCTGCCCTTTACAGCTTTTCTTTTATCTATACCGAACACCGCAAAGGTTAATATATTAATAATTATAAGCCATATGCAGAAATATTTCATTCTTTACGTTCCTTATTTTTTAAATACAATATAACAGAAATAACAAAGTTTATCTCTTTGTTTTAGCTACATCTAACTTGATGCTTTCCACATCATCAGTCGCTTATGCGCCGGCTTTCACTCAAGGGGAAGCCCCGGTTGATTTCTGATGATTTTTTCACGTCTCCATCACAAGAGAGCCTAAAATTATTTAAAAAGCAAGGACTGTCGGTTTTTGGTGCAGAAGTCGGCTTCTTTCGATGCAGGCGTATGCTTATACGTCAGAAATTTATAAAAACAAGGGTCGAGCTATTTTGGGTGAAAAAGACATTTTCTCTCAGCGACAGCGTATGCTTATACAAAAATACAAAAGAATTGAGCTGCGCTAATTTGGATGAAAAATTCGTTTCCTTCGGCTGTAGGCGTATGTTTATACGTCAAAGCCGAAAAAACGGATTGTTCGCCAAAGGAGCCAGCTCAACAAGTATTAGTCCATTTCCCAGTTATGCCAAACGTTCTGAACATCATCATTATCATCGAACATATCAAGCATCTTCGTCATATTGGCGATGTCGTCCTCATTTGTCAGCTTTGTATAGGTTGTGGGAACATATTCAACCTCCGCAGAAAGGAAGGAATAGCCCTTTGCCTCAAGGTCGTCACGAACTCCGCCGAGATCATTCGGCTCAGTGCGAATCTCAAAGATTCCCTCATCGTCGGTGATGAAATCGGTTGCGCCTGCCTCAAGAGCATCCTCCATCAGTTTCTCCTCGTCTACATCCTCCGCCTCGATCGTAATAACACCGCAGCGGTTGAACATAAAGGAAACACAGCCGCTCTGTCCCATATTTCCGCCGTACTTGTCAAAGTAATGTCTTACATCACCTGCGGTACGGTTACGGTTGTCGGTAAGAGTTTCTACGATAACCGCAATACCCGACGGGCCGTAGCCCTCATACATGATATCCTCATAGTTATCGGCACTGCCCTCGCCTGCCGCCTTCTTTATAATACGCTCAATGTTATCGTTCGGAACGTTGTTTGCCTTAGCCTTTGCGATAACATCCTTGAGCTTTGAATTGACTGTCGGATCCGGTCCGCCCGACTTAACGGCAACCGAGATCTCACGGCCTATTTTAGTAAATACCTTTGCACGTGCGCCGTCGGTTTTTTCCTTTTTGCGCTTAATCGTGCTCCATTTTGAATGTCCTGACATAAAATCACCATTTCCTGTCGTTTTTTAACTTTTAAATTATATACTCATCGGTTGTATTTGTCAAGCCGTCAATTTAATCTGTTTAATCGTCCAGAGCCGGCGGATTGAAGCCGTAGCCGAGAATTTCGTTGGCCTCCGACATAACAATAAATGCATCCGGATCTATCTCTTTGCACATTCTTTTAATATTCGGAATTTCATGGCTTCTCGCAGCGCAGATAACGAGTTCGCTGACTTCTCCAGTGTATCCGCCCTTGCCCTCAATAATCGTCGCACCTCTGTGACCTCTCTTAGTGATAGCTTCGGCAAGCTCCGAACCTTTTTTCTTGGTGAAAATATAAAGCATTTTACCGTTGCCGGTACCGTAGAGGATAAAGTCCATAACCTTTGAGGAAACAAAAATAAGAATAGCCGCGTAAAGCACACTGTCTATACTCCTGAACACGACAGCCGCCGCTATAACAACCGCCGCATCACAAAGCATTATCATTCTGCCGATTGACATATGCGGCCAAATCTTTTTAAGCAGCCTGCCGAGGACATCCGTACCGCCAGAGGTTGCACCTCTTACAATAATAAGCGCAATTCCCGCTCCGCACATTGCTCCGCAGAAGATGGAAGCAAGCAGTTTATCTCCCTGATACGGTCCGATCAAGCCCCTGTTCATCGCCAGTTTAACGCCGTCGATTATAATCGAAAGAACTCCCGTTACCCACAGGGTTTTAAAAGTGAAGAATTTGCCGATAAATATCCACGCAAGAATAATCAGCGGCACATTCAACAAAAATCCGGTAAGTCCTACCGGGCACTGAGGGAACAGATAGTTTATTATAATCGCTACGCCCGTCATACCGCTCTGTGCAATTCTATTCGGAATTGCAAAAATATTGACTCCGAGGGAATAAAGAAGGCAGCCGATGACAAAATATACGTTATCAACGGCAAACTTTTTCAGACTGTATTTTTTTAAATCCTGAATAAGTGATTTTTTCTTTTGCAAAGTTATCCTCCTTAACCGTAAATCAACCTGTATAATTCAAGAATCCTGTCCGTCCTGTTCATAAGGTAGAGGTAGCCGAAAAGAGTTTCCATCGCCGTTGCCATATGATAATCCGAACGGCTGACATTCTTCGGCTGATGTCCCGATTTTGCGTTTCTTCCACGCTTGAAAACGGCGGTTTCCTCCTCGGAAAGAACAGGCATAATTTTTTCAACGCCCTGTGCCTGTGCCGTCGCTCTGACACGCTCAACCGCCAAGTGATGCAGGTCGTTTGCAGGTCTGTTTGCATCGCAGATAAGCTCCTCGCGAACAAGCAGGTCAAAAACCGTATCACCGATAAAAGCAAGCGTCAAAGGGCTTAATTCATTGGGCTTTACTTCTTTATCTTTCAAAAAACGTTCCATATATTTTACGGCACAAAGTCGAACTCAAGATCGTATATCTCGACCGTGTCACCCTCCTGAATTCCTTTTTCTACAAGCGCGTCGATTATTCCGCTGGAGTGAAGCACACGCTGGAAATACTGCAAAGACTCGTAATCGTCGAGATCACAGCGCTGGAGTATTCTCAAAAGCCACTCGCCCTCAACGCTGTATATTCCGTCCTGAACGGAAATCGTGAATTTTCCGTCTGCGTTTTTCTCAAAGAACTCGGCAGGAATCTCCTCTTTTTCGTATCTCTTTATCGGAGGAAGCGTCGCAAGCTTCGCCGCAACGGCATTGATAATCTCCTGCGTACCCTCTGCAATCGGAGCGCACATGGTAAAATATTGATATCCGCGCTCGGTGAAATATTTTTCGAGCTTTTCAAGTTGTTCGTCCGTCGCAAGGTCAACCTTGTTGCCGACAACTATCTGCGGCAAATCCGCCATATCGGGATTGAACTTAACAAGCTCCTCATTTATCTTGTTGAAATCCTCAATCGGATCCCTGCCCTCGCTGCCTGCGGCGTCAATAATATGAACGAGCAGACGGCAGCGCTCAACGTGACGCAGGAACTCGTGACCGAGACCCACGCCGTCGCTTGCACCCTCAATGAGTCCGGGGATATCCGCCATAACGAACGAATTGCCCTCGCCCATCGAAACAACGCCGAGCACGGGAGTGAGCGTCGTGAAATGATAATCCGCAATAATGGGCTTAGCCTCGCTGACAACGGAAATAAGCGTTGATTTGCCGACATTCGGGAATCCCAAAAGTCCGACATCGGCAAGAAGCTTCAATTCAAGCGAAACGTCCCAGCTCTCGCCGGGCGTGCCGGGCTTTGCGAATCTCGGCGTCTGACGGGTCGGGGTCTTGAAATGGGAATTTCCCCAGCCTCCCCTGCCGCCCTTTGCGGCAATGAACTCTTCATCGTCGGACATATCAGCCATAACCTTGCCGGTCGTCTGTTCACGAATTATAGTACCTCTCGGCACTTCAATAATTAAGTCCTCGCCCTTTTTTCCGCTCTTGTGGCCTGACTGACCCGGAGCACCGTTCGGGGCTTTGTATTTTCTTTTGTATCTGAAATCTGCAAGCGTCGAAAGATTGTCGTTGACCTTGAACACAACGTTTCCGCCCCTGCCGCCGTCTCCGCCGTCGGGACCGCCTGCCGCAACATATTTCTCTCTTCTGAACGCAACCGCTCCGTTACCGCCGTCGCCTGCCGTTATTTTAATTTTTGCTATGTCTACAAACATAGGTTTACCTCATTCTGTTAAATTATGTCAGGCTCTTGCCGCCTTGATGTTGGCAACAAATTTCTTTGCTGTCTCTGTGATAAGTTTATAATCGCCTGTTTTTGCGCCTGCCGTGAGCGATGAACCCGCTCCTACCGCAACAGCGCCGGCTTTTATCCATTCGCCTACATTATCGGCATCGACTCCGCCCGTGGGCATCATCTTTGCATACGGAATAGGACCGAGAATATCCTTGATTATCTTAGGTCCGAAGAGATCGCCCGGGAAAATCTTGAGAATGTCCGCGCCGTTCTCCATTGCTGTTACCGCCTCACGAACGGACATAACGCCTGGCATCATCGGCACTCTGTAACGGTTGCACATCCTGAGTGTTTCAAGATCAAGATACGGGCTTACAATATACTGCGCACCGCTGAGCATTGCGATTCTCGCCGTTGCGGCGTCCATGACCGTACCTGCACCGAGTATTATGTCCTTAGGGTCGTATTTATATGAGAGAGTTTCGATAACTCTGTCCGCATGAGGAACGCTGAAGGTCAGCTCGATTGCCGCAACTCCGCCCTCCATGCAGGCGTCAACGATTCTTTCCGCCTTGTCGGCGCTTTCTGCTCTGACAACGGCGACAATGCCGCAGTCCTGAATTCTCATAAGAATATTTTCTTTATCCATAGTGTCCTCCGTCAATTATTGATTTTCGGCGCAGTGAGTATACCCACCCGTCTGAGAACATATTCATTGCTCCAGTTGCATTTCTTGCTTCGCCATGCGTCGGGTCCGTGCCAAGGCTCAGCCTCATTGACAAGGTGAAGCGGACCGAAAGTGTTGTAGCGGTGAGTATAAAGCGTCATTTCAACATCATGTTCACCGTCGGAAAGTCCGTCAACACCGAGAATGTACGGCGGATAGATTATATTGCCCTTTTCCTCGCCGTCAACCTTGACGGAAATCATTGCACCCCTGTACCATGAAGCACAGATATCAAATTTTCCGTTTTCTGCAACTGCCTTGAATTTGTATGTAATATTGTCGCCGTAGAACGGGAAGCCCTGTCTTGTTATGTCACCGAAACCGATCTTTTCTGGCATAGCGATAACTGTTTTTTCGGTTCCCGTAACCTTGACGCCGAAATCGCCGAGAATAAACACGCTCTCAATGTCGGTCTTTTCGCCGTAGTCATATGTCATTTCAAGAACATTTTTGCCCTTTACAATATCGGTCAGCTTAACCTTGAAGATAGAAATATCAACGAAATTTCCGCAAGGCTCTTTTGCAACCTCACTGCCGTTGAATACGATTTTTTCAAGTCTGTCCGGCTCTTCAAATGCAAGCTCGGCACCGCTGTAATCAATCTCGCTGTCGAAAGTGAAATGCAGCGTAAGCCTGTCCACGGGCGGAATATCGCCCGAAACCCACGGCTGAACTATAGAACCGCCTCGAAGCGGAAGTCCGAGACGCTCACGGCAGATATTATCAAGACGGAGAATTTCTTCCTCGGGAGAAAAATCGGTCTCGCCCGAAAGCTTAAATTTTGCCATATCGAGCAAAAGCACGTTCTTTCCGTCGAGCTCATAGTCCACCAAGCCGACAACCGACTTGCCCTCGGGAGCTTCGGCTTTTTTCTCATATTCTGCCGAATCGGTCTTGCCGTCGGTCAGTTTTATAAGAAGCGAATCGTAGCTGTAAAGTTTATGTGAAATAACGGTTTTTCCGTTAATATACGAAGCGCCGAGCGGAGTTATCTCACCGCTTTGCGTATCGTAAAGCTCCGGCACAAACTCGCCGTCAACCGTAATTTTTATGTCACTGCCGTAATCAATATCCTTGATTTTCGGTTCCGAATCGTGGCAGATAAAGAGCCATTCGCAGTCGTTGTCACGGCGAAGCTGATAAATAAGGTTATCCGTCAGTCTGCCGTTGGCATATCTCAAAGTAACTGTTCTGTCGCTTTCAAGCGTATTGAGAAGCGAAGCTCTTGAAAAATCAATTCTTATGCTTCTTTCAAAAAGCTTCCTGCCCCTGTCGGATTCAACGGCGTCGCAAAGATACGGCGCGTCGCCCATGAATATGAGCCTACCTCCGTTTTTGCTGAACTCGGAAAGTCTGTCAACAGTAGTTGAGCGGAGTGTTTCGCAGCCGGGAACGATGACTGCATCGTATTCCATCTTTCCGACCCTGAGCGGATTTGAGCCCTTCTCGCAAAGAGACGGAAGAAGCGACTCCGAAATAAAATCGAAATCTATACTGCCCTCAAGCAGCCAGTTTGTAACGTTATCAAATCTTTCGTCAAGGCTCTCACGCAGAACGGCTGTCTTGTCGTTCGGTCCCCAGTGAAGCCAAAAGCTCTCGATCGGGTGAATGACGGCAACCTTGACAACAGGCTTGCCCCTTGTCAGAGCCGTATTGAGCCTTGCAAAGTGATCCTCGACAACCGAGAATTTTTTATACCACGGCGACTGATACGAGATTGAAGCGGGATAGTCACGCTTCGCCTCGCCGCCCATTGCGTACCATGAAAGATGCGGAACTCTGACCGTCACGCCGAGAGCCGCCTGCCAATCGCCCTGATGCTTATAGGTTCTGAAATCGCAGTCCCAAGCCGTCACTCCGTAAAGCTCGGAGAGCATACCCTCATAGCCGAACTGGTGAACCGCCGACTGTGCCTGCTTTGCCGTTGTGAACTCGTGCCAGTTGCACAGCATATCAATGCCGGGGATATCAAAGCCCCTGTAGGAACGCATAGCCTCTCCGAGTGCGGCGCACTGACTGCGAAGCGTCGGTTCCTCCATCATATGTCCCGTTAAAGCAATTCCGTTTTTGCGACACCATGAGCCGATATTGTCGGCAAAGGAGCTTGAAAAAAGCTCTGAAATAAAATCGTGATATCTGTATCTGTGCACGGACGGCTTGCTCTCCGGCAGATCCCAGAAAAGCTCGGGGAGCGTCGCATAAATATCCGCGCCGTAAGCCTTTTCGTAAAGCTCGGGAACCTTGTCGGTCCAGGGCATTATCATGTCCATTTTATCAAAGGAATTGTTCATAACCGCCTTGTGAGTGAACTGCGGCTCGTCAGTGAAAATTGCGGGAACGGTCTTGTCAAACTCGTCGCCTGTGCATTTCCTGTATTTTTCGTGAGTGACCTCAACGAACCGATCGACTGCGTCCTTTGAGAGCGTATCGGCATATGTTTTGCCGTTGAACCAATCGGACTCGCCTATAATCTCCATAAACGCATACCATTTTGTGCCCTCGGCATCATCGTTCTCGCCGATTCGCTTGTAAGAGGACAAGTAACCGTCCCTGTCAAGCACAACATCGTAACAGGCAAGCAATTTCCCGTTATTGGTTCTGCCTGCGCTGACCTCAACGGATTTCTTAGCCTCTGCGGTCTTGAACGGAGTAAAGAGAAGATATCTCGCTCTGTACCGTACATCCTCCGTTACATATCCGCCTGCCGCTCCCGACGGCCATCTGTCCTCATCGTAAAGCCAAGCAAGCATTTTTTCATCCTTAGCCTTTTCAACACAGTCTCTTATGAGCTGCATATATTCATCGCTGAGGTATTTATTTTTAAGTCCCGTTCTGACGTGCATATGAAATCCGCCGAAGCCCATTTCCTTGAAAATTCCGATCTGTCTTTCAAGCTCGTCCTTTTCAAGCCAACTGTTCCATGCCCAGAACGGTGTTCCTCT
>ERZ1034844.1757-NODE-1757-length-9902-cov-4.801665_pt1 | contig 9902 bp, 6 predicted proteins | sample MGYA00520594_ERZ1034844 | MGnify/ENA primary metagenome ERZ1034844 (study PRJEB33766, sample SAMN09781733) | gut metagenome | biome: gut microbiome | host: Homo sapiens | place: Madagascar | study: EMG produced TPA metagenomics assembly of the PRJNA485056 data set...
TCGGCGGCGGAAATTGATCTGATTTTGGTACCGGGCATGGCCTTTGACGCTTCGGGCCGACGGCTTGGACGGGGAAAGGGCTATTATGACCGCTTTCTTTCGGATTTCCACGGGAAAACCATGGGAATCTGCGGCCAGCTGATGGAAGAAATTCCGGTGGAACAGCACGATATTACCATGGACGCCGTTGCGGTGGATCGTGGAATCATATTTTGTAGAATGGAGGGCGAGGCATGAAGAAAAAAGACAATGCGCAGGAGCCCGAAAAAAAGGACAGCCTTGACTATGCGGAGGAGACGCTCCCCTATGAGGATTCCCAGCCCCAGGAGGATGGGGCGGAATACGATGGGGACGAGTATTACGACGACGAATACTATGACGACGAGTATTACGACGAGGATTATGACGGCGACTACGACGAGAATTATGACGATGCCCCGGCGGAAAAGAAGCCCAGAAGTCTGAAGCATACGATTATCTATATGCTGGTGGTGCTGGGACTTTCGCTGGCGCTGGCGGTTGCCATGTGGTTTGCGGCGGACGATGTTTTGGCGCTGACCAAGTCGGATAATGTGGTTACCGTAACCATTCAGGACAGCGATACCCTGGAGGACGTGGCCCAGAATCTGAAGGATCACGGCCTGGTGCGGTATAAGTTCCTGTTTATCCTCTACGGCAAGTTCAGCCATGCGGAGGAGAAGTTCAGCGCCGGTACCTTTGAGCTGAACCAGCTCTTTGACTATCATGCGCTGGTGAACGGTCTGGCATCCTCCAGCGAGGCCCGAAAGACCGTGACCCTGACCTTCCCCGAGGGCTATTCCTGCGATCAGATTTTCTCCATGCTGGCGGATAACGATGTTTGCACCCTGGAGGATCTGGAGGATACGGCGGCGAATTACGAGTTTGACTTTGATTTCCTCCAGGAGCTTTCCTATGGCGATCAAAACCGGCTGGAGGGCTACCTGTTCCCGGATACCTATGATTTCTATGTGGATGATAACCCGGTACGGGTCATCAACAAGATGCTGGCCAACTTCGACAGCAAGTTCACCGAGACCATGAAGGCGGACATTGACACGCTCAACGAGTCCATCCGCACCCGCATGGAGAACGAGGGCAGCTTCTCCGATGAGGAAATCGACAACGCTATGATGGACGTTCGGAAGATCATCACTGTGGCCTCTCTCATTGAGAAGGAAGCCGGCGGCGATCAGGAGCGGAGTCTCATCTCCTCCGTCATCTACAATCGTCTGAATACCCGGGTACACGAGCTGCTTCAGATCGATGCAACGGTGGAATACGCCCTGGGCGAACATAAGACGGAGCTGACGGCCAACGATCTGGCGGTGGACAATCCCTATAACACCTATAAAAATAAGGGCCTGCCCCCCGGACCCATTGCCAACCCCGGTATTGCCAGTATCATGGCGGCCATCCATCCGGACAACACCGACTACTATTTCTATGCCCTGAACGATACCGGCACCCATACGTTCTTTGAGACGTATATGGATCAGCAGGACTTCCTGAACGGCGTGACCAGTGATTCGGCGGATGACGCAGCCACGGACGAGAATCAGACGGACGATGAGACGGCGAACAATGACGATGCCGCGGATGACGAGGAACCCTACTATCAGGAAACCATTGTAAACGAAGACGGCGAGGAGGAGACGGTCGATGCCCAATAAACCGGAGCTGCTTTCCCCGGCGGGGGATCCCGAACGGCTGCAAATGGCGGTGCGCTATGGGGCGGATGCGGTATATCTGGCAGGCAAATCCTATGGAATGCGCGCAAAATGCGGCAATTTTAGCGACCAGGAGCTCACTGAGGCAGTGAAATTCTGCCACGAGAACGGCGTAAAGGTCTATGTGACGGCCAATGTGCTGGCGCGAACCGGAGAGATTCGGCAGATGCCCCCGTTTTTTGCGCTGTGCCAGGATATCGGCGTGGATGCCTTTATTCTGGGCGACCTGGGCGTATTCAAGGCGGCGGAACGGTATGCCCCCAAGGTGGAGCGGCACATCAGTACCCAGATGGGAGTGGTGTCGGCCGATACCGCCCGGGCCTGGTATGACCTGGGGGCAACCCGGGTGGTGCTGGCGCGGGAACTGTCGTTCCCGGAGATCCGGGAGATTCGGGAGAACATCCCCAAGGAACTGGAGATCGAGGCCTTTGTCCACGGGGCAATGTGCGTAAGCTTTTCCGGCCGATGCCTGCTGAGCAACTATCTGGCGGGCCGGGATGCCAACCACGGGGCCTGCGCTCAGCCCTGCCGCTGGAAGTATGCACTGATGGAGGAGCGCCGTCCCGGAGAGTATTTCCCCATCGAGGAAGACGACAACGGCACCTATATTATGAACTCCCGGGATCTCAATATGATCGACCACATTCCCGAGCTGATCGAGGCCGGAATCGACTCCTTCAAGATCGAGGGCCGCGCCAAATCCGCCTATTATGCCGCCTGCGTCACCAATGCCTATCGGCATGGAATTGATGCCGCCGTGGCAGGACAGCCGCTGGATCCCATCTGGCGGGCCGAGGTGGATAAAATCTCCCATCGGCACTATTATCAGGGGTTCTATTACGGCCAGCCGGAAAAGGGACAGTTCTATGATGACGCCCGCTATATCCGTGATTGGGACGTGGCGGCCTATGTGGTATCCTGCGACAGCGAAGGAAATGCCGTGCTCACCCAGCGGGGCAGAATCTGGACCGGCGATACCCTGGAGCTGCTGGTGCCCGGTGAGAAGCCCATGGAGTTTCAGGTGGGGGAGATGCGGAATGCAGAAGGCGAGGTAGTGACCTACTGCCCCCATCCCGAGATGGAGATCCACATGAAGCTGCCCGTGGCGGTGCCCCCGTATTCCATTCTGCGGCGGCAGGTGGATGAGAAAACCGCAAAATGAATATTTATACGGCGGGGAGCCTGGCCATTCAGGCTTGGCTCCCTGTTTTATACAGAAAATGAATGTATACAACAATAATATGCGGGATTTATGCCGATTCGTGCAAAATGCACCCTTGCCTTTTATGCCCGAATCAGGTATGATACTAAGAAGAATTTGCAGACCAGTAGTAAAATGTAAGAGAAAGGCAGCGTGTCCAAATGAAAGCAACTTTGATTTTGGAAAACGGAATGGTCTTCCATGGTACCAGCATGGGCGCCACCGCAGATTGCATCTGTGAGATGGTATTTAACACGTCTATGGTTGGCTATCAGGAAATCCTGACCGACCCTTCCTATGCAGGACAGGGCGTAGTGATGACCTATCCCCTGATTGGCAATTATGGTGTCAATAAAGAAGATGAGGAGTCCAGAAATCCCTGGGCTGCTGCAATGATCGTCCGGCGTCTTAGCCCCCGTGGAAGCAATTTCCGTAATGAGGGTACGCTGGACGATTATTTGAAGCGCAACCGGATCACCGGCATCTGCGGCGTGGATACCCGGGCCATCACCCGGCTCCTGCGGGATCAGGGCACCATGAACGGCATGATTACCGTGGAGGAGAATCCCGATGTGGAGGCAAAGCTGAAGCTGATCCGGGCCTATCGGGTACAGGGCACCGTGGAGAAGACCTCTCGCTCCCAGATGCAGATCTACCCCGGCAGCGGCCCCAGAGTTGCGCTGCTGGATCTGGGCGTGAAGGAAAACATGATTCGCTGTTTGCAGAAGCGCGGCTGTGAGGTCACGGTATTCCCGGCCCTCACCCCCGCAGAGGTGATTCTCGAAGGCAAATTTGACGGCCTGATGCTGTCCAACGGCCCCGGCGATCCGGCGGATAACGTGCAGATCATCGAAGAACTCAAGAAGATTTACGCCTCCGATATGGTGGTGTTTGCGGTATGCCTTGGACATCAGCTTATGGCTCTGGCTACTGGCGCGACCACCGAGAAGCTGAAATACGGCCATCGCGGCGCCAACCATCCCGTGCGGGATATCGACGAGGGCAGAGTGTACATCACATCCCAGAACCACGGCTATGTGGTCAAGGCAGAGAGCGTCAATCCTGAGATTGCCACGGTCAGCCATATCAATGTCAACGACGGCACCGTTGAGGGCCTGAAGTATAAAAACGGCAGAATCTTTACGGTGCAGTTCCATCCGGAGGCATCCCCCGGACCCAGAGATACCGGATATCTGTTCGATCGTTTTATTGAGAAGATGGAGGCGAAGAAACATGCCGAAGAATGAAAGCATTAAGAAGGTACTGGTCCTTGGCTCCGGCCCCATTATCATCGGTCAGGCAGCGGAATTTGACTATGCCGGCACTCAGGCCTGCCGCAGTCTGCGGGAGGAGGGCATTGAGGTCGTTCTGGTAAACTCCAACCCTGCCACCATTATGACCGATAAGGACATTGCCGATCATGTGTATATCGAGCCCCTGAACACGGCTTCCGTCACCCAGATCATTGAAATGGAGCGCCCGGACTCCATCCTGCCCACCCTGGGCGGTCAGACCGGCCTGAACCTGGCCATGGCACTGGCAGAGGACGGAACTCTGGAGAAGTACGGCGTCCGTCTGCTGGGCACCAGCGCCGAGTCCATCCGGAAGGCAGAGGATCGTCAGGGCTTTAAGGACACCATGGAGGCCATTGGTCAGCCCTGCGTTACTTCCAAGGTGGTGGAAAGTGTTGAGGACGCCATGGCATTTGCCAAGGAAATCGGTCTGCCTGTGATCGTCCGACCCGCCTATACCCTGGGCGGCACCGGCGGCGGTATTGCCTACACCATGAAGGATCTTCACGAGATCGCCACCAACGGCATTCGCCTCAGCCGTGTGGGCCAGGTGCTGATCGAGCGCTGCATCTCCGGCTGGAAGGAGATCGAGTATGAGGTCATCCGCGACGGCGCCGGCAATGTCATCACCGTTTGTAACATGGAGAACATCGACCCCGTGGGCGTTCATACCGGCGACTCCGTGGTGGTTGCGCCCTCTCAGACCCTGGCGGATAAGGAGTATCAGATGCTCCGTACCGCGGCGCTGGATATCATCTCCGCACTGAAAATCGAGGGCGGCTGTAACGTGCAGTTTGCTTTGAAGCCCGACAGCTTTGAATATGCGGTCATCGAGGTCAACCCCCGTGTGTCCCGTTCTTCCGCACTGGCTTCCAAGGCCACCGGCTATCCCATCGCCAAGGTTGCGGCAAAAATCGCCCTGGGCTATACGCTGGACGAGATCAAGAACAGCGTTACCGGCAAGACCTGCGCCTGCTTTGAGCCTGCGCTCGACTACTGCGTTGTCAAGATCCCCAAGTGGCCCTTTGATAAGTTCGTCACCGCCAGCCGGAAGCTGGGTACCCAGATGAAGGCAACCGGTGAGGTTATGGCCATTGACAACAGCTTCGAGGGGGCGCTGATGAAGGCCGTCCGTTCTCTGGAGCAGCACGTGAACTCCCTCCAGCTGGAGAGCCTGAAAGCACTCTCCGACGAGGAGATCCGCAGCCGCTTGGAGCTGGTAGACGATCAGCGGCTGTTTGTAATGGTGGAAGCCCTCCGCCGCGGCGTAACGCCCGAGGAGATCAACGCCATTACCAAGGTGGATATCTGGTTCCTGGATCGGTTCCTGGATATTGTCAACATGGAGCGCCGCATTGCCTCCGAGCCTTTGGACTATGCTCTGCTGCGGAGCGCCAAGGAATACGGCTTTACCGACGCCTACATCGGCGAGCTGTGCGGCAAGACGCACTTTGAGATCAAGGCATTGCGGGATGAGCTGAACATCCACGCATCCTTTAAGATGGTAGATACCTGCGCGGCAGAGTTCGACGCAGCGACTCCCTATTACTATTCCACCTACGATGATGAAAACGAGGCCGAGGGCACCGATGTTCCCAAGAAGGTGCTGGTGCTGGGCTCCGGCCCCATTCGGATCGGCCAGGGCATTGAGTTCGACTTCTGCTCCGTCCACTCGGTTTGGAGCCTTAAAAAGCTGGGCTGCTATACCATCATCGTCAACAATAACCCCGAGACCGTTTCCACGGACTTTGACGTGGCGGATAAGCTGTATTTCGAACCCCTGACCCCCGAGGATGTGCAGAACATCGTAGAGCTGGAGAAGCCCTGGGGTGCCGTGGTGCAGTTCGGTGGACAGACTGCCATTAAGCTGACCCAGGATCTTACCAACATGGGCGTTCGCATTCTGGGCACCGATGCCGAGGGCGTAGACGCCGCAGAGGATCGGGAAAAGTTTGACGAAATTCTGAAAATCACCCATATTGAGAAGGCCGAGGCCGGTACCTGCTTTACCGCCGAGGAGGGCAAGGAAATTGCCAACCGCATCGGCTACCCCGTATTGGTACGTCCTTCCTACGTGCTGGGCGGCCAGGGCATGCAGATTGCCTATAACGATAAGGACATCGAGGACTTCATGGCCATCATCAATATGTACTCCCAGGAGCATCCCATCCTGGTGGACAAGTACCTGATGGGCCGGGAACTGGAGGTGGACGCGGTCTGCGACGGCGAGGACATCCTGATCCCCGGTATTATGGAGCACATCGAGCGGGCCGGTATTCATTCCGGTGACTCCATTTCCGTCTATCCGCCCATTAAGATCGAAAAGCGCCATCAGGAGATCATTGCGGACTACTCCCGCCGGCTGGCAACGGCCCTGCATGTGGTCGGTCTGGTCAACATTCAGTTCGTGATCTACGATGATAAGGTCTATGTCATCGAGGTGAACCCCCGTTCTTCCCGTACCATTCCCTATATCACCAAGGTCACCGGCGTGCCGATCATCGAGCTGGCTACCCGGGTGATGCTGGGCGAGAAGCTCAAGGATCTGGGCTATGGCACCGGTCTGTATCCCGAGGCACCCTATTATGCCGTAAAGATGCCGGTATTCTCCTTCTCCAAGCTGACGGACGTGGATACCGCACTTGGGCCGGAGATGAAGTCTACCGGCGAGGTGCTGGGCATTGACCAGGACTTCAACCAGGCACTGCTGAAGGCATTTAAGGGCGTTGGTATGCAGATTCCCAAGAAGGACAGCAACATTCTGCTGACCGTAAAGGATGCGGACAAGCCGGAAATCCTGCCCATTGCACGCAGCATGGAGGATCTGGGGATGCACCTGTACGCGACCTCCGGTACCTATGAGTATCTGAAACAGCACGACGTCACCTGCCAGAAGGTCAACCGGATCTCGGAGGGCAGTCCCTCGATTCTGGATATGCTGGAGATCGGCATGTTTGACATGGTCATCAATACACCGGCCAACGACCGGAAGCATAATACCGATGGATTCACCATCCGCCGTTCCGCAACGGAGCGCTCTATCCCGGTGATCACCGCAGTGGATACCGCCCGGGCTGTGATCCAGGCGAGAGTGATGGGCCGCGCCAATGAGCTCAGGGCCGTGGACGTGACCAAAATCGGAACCAAACGCGTATAAGAACCCAAAGTATGCGGCATCATTTTGATGCCGCATCGGGTGTTTTCATCAGCCGAAAGGAGAAATGACAATATGAATCATCAGATGGTCATTGTCCTGGACTTTGGCGGTCAGTATAATCAGCTGATTGCCCGCCGCGTCCGGGAATGCAATGTCTACTGCGAGGTAAAGCCCTATACCACCCCCTTTGAAGAGCTGAAGGCCATGAACCCCATCGGCATCATCTTCACCGGCGGCCCCGGCAGCGTTTATGAGGAGAATGCGCCCCATTACGATCCCGAGATCTTTAAGCTGGGCGTGCCGATTCTGGGTATCTGCTATGGCTGCCAGCTGATGGCCCACACCCTGGGCGGTCAGGTGACTGCGGCCCAGGAGGATACGGCCCGGGAGTACGGCAAGACCAAGACCTATTATGATACCGGCTGCAAGCTGTTCCAGGGCCTTCCTCAGGAGGGCATTTCCTGGATGAGCCACGGCGATTATATGGCAAAGGTGCCCGAGGGCTTCTCCCTGGTGGCCCACACCGATGCCTGCCCCAACGTTGCGATCTGCGATGAGAGCCGGGGCTTCTACGGTGTGCAGTACCATCCCGAGGTCAACCACACCGAAAACGGCGTGAAGATGATCCGGAACTTCCTGTATGAGGTCTGCCATGCAGCGGGCGACTGGACCATGGGCGACTACTGCAAGACCGCCATTGCTTCCATCCGGGAGAAGGTGGGGAGCGGCAAGGTGCTGCTGGCCCTGTCCGGCGGCGTGGATTCCTCCGTTGCAGCGGCGCTTTTGGCTGAGGCAGTGGGCAATCAGCTGACCTGCGTATTCGTGGATCACGGCCTGATGCGGAAGAACGAGGGCGACGAGGTGGAAGCCGCGTTTGCCAAGTGGGACATCAACTTCGTTCGCGTGGATGCCGAGCAGCGGTTCCTGGGCAAGCTGGCCGGTGTGACCGAGCCGGAGCATAAGCGTAAAATCATCGGCGAGGAGTTCATCCGGGTATTCGAAGAGGAAGGCAAGAAGATCGGCTCCGTGGACTATCTGGTTCAGGGCACCATCTATCCCGACGTCATCGAGTCCGGCACTGGCGATGCGGCTGTGATCAAGAGCCACCATAACGTGGGTGGCCTGCCGGATTACGTGGACTTCAAGGAGATCATCGAGCCTCTGCGGATGCTGTTTAAGGATGAGGTTCGTGCGCTGGGACGGGAGCTGGGCCTTCCCAAGTATCTGGTTCAGCGTCAGCCCTTCCCCGGCCCCGGCCTGGCCATCCGCATCATCGGCGAGATTACCAAGGAGAAGGCGGATACCCTTCGGGATGCAGACGCCATCTTCCGGGAGGAGATCGCTAACGCCGGTCTCGATACCCAGATCAGCCAGTATTTTGCCGTGCTGACCAATATGCGCTCTGTGGGCGTTATGGGCGACGGCAGAACTTATGACTATACCCTGGCGCTCCGCGGTGTTACCACTTCCGACTTTATGACGGCCGACTGGGCACGGATTCCCTATGAGGTGCTGGATAAGATCAGCGTCCGGATCGTCAATGAGGTCAAGGGAATCAACCGGATCGTTTATGATATTACGTCGAAGCCGCCGGCTACGATTGAGTGGGAATGAGAAAAAAGTGAATATGATGGGCTGCAAAGCCTTGAAAACACTCACTTTTTGAAAATCTCATTTCCTGTTTGATAGCAAAATGATAGCAGATACCAAAGCCATTTTGTTTGTTCTTGTTTTGGCGAGCGAATGGTTTGCAGGTTTGCTGTCGCATCCAATCCTATATTGAGAGCGAAAAAGGCTCTGCTGACTTTCTGTAAAAGAAGGTCGGCAGAGCCTTTTGTTATTCTTCGCTATGTTCCTTGAGATCAGCAAGGAGCAGGTCACTCAGCTCCTGCGATGGCGTGATCTTGTGCCACTGACCGGAGGTGTCAAGTTCAGGGTAGCGGTAGCGCCAGCGGTCATATTCTTCTTTGGTAATCTCCCCCGCTTTCAGCTTGGCGGCAACCGCACCCCACGCGGCAAGCATTTTGTGAAGCTCCGCTGCGTCGCGTCCTTTGTGGATATGAACGCGCAGATGCACCTCATCCTCACAGTCGCAGACCTCAAGACCGTAGCGGTCCTCCAGCGTGAACAGCGTGTGCATCAGCCCCACATAGGAGTCAATGTCCGGTACATCCAGCGCCTTGGGCGAAACGTCAAGCGCCTGTGCCAGCGCAGCGGTCACGTCCGCTTTGGGCGTTCTGGAACCATTCTCGTACTGCGCAAGGCGGACATCTGCGGATTTCTCCGGGAAACCCAGCGCCATGCCAAGGTATTTCTGTGTCATGCCCCGCATCGTGCGGAAAAAGTGGATGCGTTCACCAATCGCCATAATAGCCATCTCCTGTGTCGGTTGTCTTTGATAACGAGTATAGCAGATATGTTTAATTTCGTCAAGAAAAATCTAAGCAAATTTATTTAATATTTTTCCTGCAAACCGGCTTGACTTAAACTTATATGTATAGTAC
>ERZ1034844.1760-NODE-1760-length-9894-cov-3.792255_pt1 | contig 9894 bp, 6 predicted proteins | sample MGYA00520594_ERZ1034844 | MGnify/ENA primary metagenome ERZ1034844 (study PRJEB33766, sample SAMN09781733) | gut metagenome | biome: gut microbiome | host: Homo sapiens | place: Madagascar | study: EMG produced TPA metagenomics assembly of the PRJNA485056 data set...
AGCAGGGCTATCGCCCACGCTACAACCAGGACGGCGAACAGCAGCAGGGCGGATACCAGCCACGTCAGCAGGGCTATCGCCCACGCTACAACCAGGACGGCGAACAGCAGCAGGGCGGATATCAGCCACGTCAGCAAGGCGGCTATCAGCAGCGCGGCTACGGTCAGCGTCAGCAGGGCGGATATCAGCAGCGCGGCGGCTACGGTCAGCAGGGCGGCTATCAGCAGCGCGGTGGCTACGGTCAACAGGGCGGCTACCAGCAGCGCGGCGGTTACAACCGCGGTGGCTACGGACAGCAGGGCGGCTACCAGCAGGGTGGCTACCAGCAGCGTCAGCGCACACCGGGCTACGACCCCAACGCTAAGTACAGCATGAAAAAGCGCATTGAATACAAGGAGGAGAACTACGATCCGAACGAACCGCTTCGTCTGAACAAGTTCCTCGCCAACGCAGGTATCTGCTCGCGCCGTGAGGCAGACGAGTTCATCCAGGCAGGCGTGGTGACTGTGAACGGAGAGGTAGTGACCGAGCTCGGCACCAAGATCAAGCGCACAGACGAGATAAAATTCCACGACCAACCCGTAACACTCGAGAAGAAGGTGTACGTGCTGCTCAACAAACCAAAGGACTGCGTGACAACAAGTGACGACCCGCAGCAGCGTAAGACCGTGATGGACCTCGTGAAGAACGTGTGCCCGGAGCGCATCTACCCCGTAGGCAGACTCGACCGCAACACAACCGGCGTGCTCCTGCTCACCAACGACGGCGACCTCGCTTCTAAGCTCACACACCCGAAGTTCCTGAAGAAGAAGGTGTACCACGTATTCCTCGACAAGAACGTAACAGCTCACGACATGCAGCAGATTGCTGAGGGCATCGAGCTGGAGGACGGCGAGATACATGCAGACGCTATCGAGTACGCAAGCGACACAGACAAGAGCCAGGTAGGCATCGAGATACACAGCGGCAAGAACCGCATCGTGCGTCGTATCTTCGAGCACCTCGGCTACCGCGTCGTTAAGCTCGACCGCGTACAGTTCGCAGGACTCACCAAGAAGAACCTCCGCCGCGGCGACTGGCGCTTCCTCACAGAGAAGGAAGTGGAGATGCTGCGCATGGGAGCATTCGAGTAAAACATAAACAGGTTGAGATGGTGAGGTGTTGAGATGTTGATATCGCACCATTTCAACTTTCCAATTTAAACAATATAATGGAAAGAACAAAAGTTATTGACGCTCTCCGTAGCACCGCCTTCGGAAGCCAAATCAACGTAAAGGGTTGGGTGCGCACTCACCGCAGTTCGAAGGCTGTAGACTTCATCGCGCTCAACGACGGTTCTACTATCAAGAACATACAGATCGTGGTAGACCCCACCAAGTTCGACGCCGAGATGCTGAAGCAGATCACCACCGGTGCCTGCATCAGTGCCGTAGGTACGCTCGTAGAGAGCCAGGGTGCAGGTCAGACATCCGAGATACAGTGCGAGAGCCTCGAGGTGTACGGACTCTGCGGCAGCGACTACCCGATGCAGAAGAAGGGCCAGTCGTTCGAGTACATGCGCCAGTACGCCCACCTGCGTCTGCGCACCAACACATTCGGTGCAGTGATGCGCATACGCCACAACATGGCTATGGCTATCCACACCTACTTCCACGAGCACGGCTACTTCTACTTCAACACTCCGCTCATCACCGCAAGCGACTGCGAGGGTGCCGGTCAGATGTTCCAGGTTACGACCAAGAACCTCTACAACCTGAAGAAGACCGAGGACGGCAAGATCGACTACTCTGACGACTTCTTCGGCAAGCAGACATCGCTCACCGTGTCGGGACAGCTCGAGGGCGAGCTCGGAGCAACAGCACTCGGAGCCATCTACACCTTCGGTCCGACATTCCGCGCAGAGAACTCGAACACTCCGCGCCACCTGGCTGAGTTCTGGATGGTAGAGCCTGAGGTGGCATTCCTCGACCTCGCCGGACTCATGGACCTCGAGGAGGACTTCATCAAGTACTGCATCCGTTGGGCACTCACCAACTGCAAGGACGACATCGAGTTCCTCAACAAGATGATCGACAAGAGCCTCATCGCACGTCTCGAAGGCGTACTCAATTCCGAGTTCGTTCGTCTGCCTTACACCGAGGGTATCCGCATCCTACAGGAGGCTATACAGAACGGCAAGAAGTTCGAGTTCCCATGCGAGTGGGGCGACGACCTCGCTTCGGAGCACGAGCGCTACCTCGTGGAGGAGCACTTCAAGAAGCCGGTCATTATGACCAACTATCCGAAGGCTATCAAGGCGTTCTACATGAAGATAGACGCAGAGGAGAGCGGCTTCGGCGGCAAGAGCGGCGAGACCGTTCAGGGCACCGACGTACTCTTCCCGCAGATTGGCGAAATCATCGGTGGCTCTGTACGCGAGGAGAGCTACGACAAGCTGATGAACGAGATTGAGGAGCGCAACATCCCGATGAAGGATATGACATGGTACCTCGACACACGCAAGTACGGCTCATGTCCGCACGCAGGCTTCGGCCTCGGCTTCGAGCGTCTCATCCTCTTCGTAACGGGTATGCAGAACATCCGCGACGTTATCCCATTCCCGCGTACTCCGAAGAGCGCAGAGTTCTAAACGACTTTATTAAAGACACACTATAATAATGTGGGTGCAGCAGGCAAACACCTGTTGCACCTTTTTTTCATTTTGTCTGTAGCGATTAAGCATTTACCGATTTTTATGCTTATCTTTGCAAACAATACAAAATACACAAATCAGTTTATGACCGATCTTGCAAGCTATTTCCCCATAACCGATCCCACCCTGATATTCTTTGTGGTGATGCTCATCATTCTGTTTGCCCCAATCATCATGGGCAAGCTGCGCATCCCGCATATCATTGGCATGGTGCTCGCCGGAGTAGCCATAGGCAAGTACGGCTTCAACATCCTCTCGCGCGACGACTCGTTTGAACTCTTTGGCAAGGTAGGACTCTACTACATCATGTTTCTCGCCTCACTCGAGATGGATATGGAGGGCGTAAAGCGCAACAAAGGGCGGTTCTTAGGTTTCGGCGTGCTCACGTTCGCCTTTCCGCTCATCCTCACCTACTTAGCCAGCACCAAGCTGCTCGGCTACCCGGTGTTCGCCTCGCTACTGTTAGGATGCCTTATGGCATCGAACACGCTCATCGCCTACCCCATCGTCGGCCGCTACGGTCTGCAACGCAAGCCAAGCGTCACACTATCGGTAGGCTCCTCAATGATTTCGCTACTCATGGCACTCGTGACGCTCACCGCCATCGTCGCCTCTTATGGGGGCGAGACGAGCGTGTGGTTCTGGCTGCTCTTCGTGGGCAAGTTCGTGGGCTACTGCGTAGCCATGTTCCTGCTCATACCGCGCCTCACACGCTGCTTTCTCCGACGTTATAGCGACTCCGTCATGCAGTTCATCTTCGTTATGTCGATGCTCTTTATGAGTGCGGCGGCGAGCGAGGCGGTGGGGTTGGAAGGCATTATCGGTGCGTTCGTAGCCGGCATCATTCTGAACCGCTACATACCGCACGTGTCGCCACTGATGAACCGCATCGAGTTCATCGGCAATGCGCTCTTCATACCCTACTTCCTCATCGGCGTAGGTATGCTCATCAACGTGCGACTGCTCTTCGAGAGCAGCACAATAATCATCGCCATGCTCGTCATCGCAGGCTTCGGAACGCTCGGCAAAGCCATCGCAGCCTATAGCGCAGCCTCCATGTTCCGCCTGCCGAAGTCGTCGGGCAATATGATGTTCGGACTCACCTCGGCACACGCAGCCGGTGCCATCGCCATGCTTATGATTGGTATGCGCGTAGAGCTTGAACCAAGCAAGCCACTCGTCACCGACGACATGCTGAACAGCGTGGTGCTGATGATTCTCGTGACGTGCATCATCTCAACAATGATGACCGAGCGTGCGGCGCAACAGATTACGCTGCGCGACCGTGAGATGCCGAGCGACGAGAAGCCAACAGCCGAGGAGAAGATACTCATCCCGCTGAAATACCCCGAATACGCGCAACGCCTCGTCAATATGGCGATGCTCATGCGCAACCCGAAGAACACCACACAACTCGTGGGCTTGAACGTGGTGTACGACGACGACGACATGCAGCACAACATGGAACAGGGCAGCCGACTGCTCGAGCGCATGACACAGTATGCTGCATCGGCAGATATGACCATGCAGACGCAGGTGCGCGTGGCAGCGAACATTGCCAACGGCATACGCCACGCCTTCAAGGAGTTCCGCGCTACGGTCATAATAGGTATGCACATGCACCCGGAGGTGTCGCAGAAGTTCTGGGGCGCGTTCCACCAGAGCCTCTTCAACGGCCTCAACTCGCAGATAATAATGGCTCGTCTCAACCAACCGCTCCCCACGATACGCCGCATAAAGGTGGTAGTACCGTCGAGAGCACAGTTCGAGCCTGGCTTCTACCGCTGGCTCGAACGCCTGTCGCGCTTGGCGTGCAACATGGAGTGCCACACGGAGTTCCACGGACGTGGCGATACACTGCCGCTCATAGCCGAATACATCAAGCACCACTACCCCACGATGCGTTGCTCGTTCACCGAGATGGCCCACTGGAACGAGATGCCACGCATAGCGGAGAGCATACAGAAGGACCACCTCTTCGTAGTGGTTACGGCACGAAAGGGTACCGTGTCGTTCAAGAATGCGTTGGAGCATCTGCCCGAAGAGATAAAGCACCACTTCTCCGGCTCGAACATCATGATCATCTTCCCCGACCAGCATGGCGACGCAATGGACGAAATGACCTTCGCTCAGCCGCAGCATACCGAGGATCAGAGTGCATACGAGGCAATCGGAAAGTGGATAAAGAAGAAATTTTGAGTTCTGAATTTTGAGTTTTGAATTGTCGGCTACGCCGATGAAGAATTAATGAATTTTGAATTCAACATAACAACATAACAACCCCTCAACACCATATGATCGACATAAAAGGAATAACCAAGAGCTTCGGCTCGCTGCAAGTGCTCAAGGGCATCGACTTGCATATAGACAAAGGAGAAGTAGTGAGCATTGTCGGCCCGAGCGGTGCCGGCAAGACAACACTGCTGCAGATAATGGGTACACTCGACAAACCCGACAGTGGTGCTATCAGCGTTGACGGCGTCGACGTGATGCGCCTCTCGTCGAACAAGCTGAGCGACTTCCGCAACCAGCAAATCGGCTTCGTCTTCCAGTTCCACCAGCTGCTGCCGGAGTTCACCGCCCTCGAGAACATCATGATACCCGCCTACATCGGTGGCAAAGGCACGGCGGAGGCGAAGAAACGCGCCCTCGAACTGCTCGACTTCATGGGACTTGCCGACCGCGCCAACCACAAACCCAACGAACTCTCGGGTGGCGAGAAGCAGCGCGTGGCTGTGGCACGTGCACTGGTGAACAACCCGGCAGTGGTGTTCGCCGACGAACCTTCAGGCTCGCTCGACTCGAAGAACAAAGCCGAACTGCACCAGCTCTTCTTCGACCTGCGCGACAAGTTCGGACAGACGTTCGTCATCGTCACACACGACGAACACCTCGCCTCTATCACCGACCGCACAATACACATTGAGGACGGACAGATAAAGGTGTAACATTAGTGAACATCATTAACAAGGGTATGGCAGGAATGCACATACCCTCCTACAAGCAACCAAACGAACAACAAAACAATATGATAAAACTCGGCGACTACAATAAAATGACCGTCGTGAAGGAGGTGGACTTCGGTATCTACCTCGACGGCGGCGACGAAGGAGAGATACTCATGCCTAAGCGCTATGTGCCCGAAGGCACGAAGCCCGGCGACGAACTAAACGTGTTCATCTACCTCGACCAGGACGAGCGACCCGTAGCCACTACGGAGACACCGCTGTGCAAGGTGGGCGACTTCGCCTACCTCGAAGTGTCGTGGGTGAACGAGTACGGCGCGTTCCTCAACTGGGGATTGATGAAAGATCTCTTCTGCCCGTTCCGCGAGCAGAAAAAGCGTATGCAGAAGGGCGAAAGCTACATCGTACATGTACACATCGACCCAGAGAGCTACCGCATCGTGGCATCGGCTAAGGTGGAGAAGTACTTCGCAGAGCGTCACCCGTTCTACAACCACGGGCAGGAGGTAGACCTACTGGTATGGCAGAAGACAGAGATGGGCTTCAAGGTGATCATCGACAACTGCTACCCGGGTCTGGTCTACGAGGGACAGGTGTTCCGCTACCTGCACACCGGCGACCGCGTGAAGGGATACATCGGCACCGTCCGTCCCGACGGAAAGATCGACGTTACGCTGCAACCTACCGGACGACAGCAGACACTCGACTTCGCCGACACGCTGCTGCAATACCTCAAGGATCACGGCGGCAAATGCGACCTGGGCGACAAGAGCGACGCAGAAGACATCAAGCGACGCTTTCAGGTGAGCAAGAAGGTGTTCAAGCGTGCCGTTGGCGACCTCTACCGCCAGCGACTCATCAGCATAACACCCGACGGACTGACACTCAACTAACTACTCTTGAAAACTAAAACAAAACACAATGGAGCCGAACAATCTACTAAACTGCATAAAAGCATTCGCTAAACGAATATGCGCAACGCTTCTCGCCGCACTCGCTGTGTCGCTACTGACCATCGGGTGCGGCGACAGAAGCGCACCCGACGCTAACAATAGCGACTCAACACGCATAAACAAGCTCAAGCAGATTGACGACTCGGTGATGACCCTTGCACCTTCTGTAAAGCAACTCATCGCCGACGGCATACGCACCGCGCCCGACAGTATGACCGCCTACGAGTACCGCCTGCGCGAAGCACGCTACCTAACGCTTACCGACCGTCCCGAACGCTTTAAAGACCACATCGAGAACATACTGCGCTTCGCCGAACAGCAACAAAAACGGGAACTGAACAACGCAGAGAAGCGACGACTCAACACGCTCATCGCCGGCGCATACAACTGTCGGGCGGCTTACTACCACAACTTCCATCGCAAGCAGCATCAAGCCATACAACTTTATAAGGCGGCTTACTCGCTGCTTGCCAACAGCGACTCCAAACACAACATGCCGAAGGTGTGTGCCAACCTTGCCGACGCCTACATACAGGACAACAACATGCCGATGGCAGCGCAATGGTATCGACGTGCACTCTTCCTCGTCGACTCGCTCGCACTGCCCCCGAAGGAGAACGTCACACTCTACATGGGACTGGCGCAGATATACCTCTCGCTGCACGACTTCGACACCGCACTACATTATTACAAAGCTACAGAGGAGCATTTCAACATGATGTCGCCGTCGATGCAGGCTTACTTCCTAAACAACTTCGGCAACTACTACTACTTTAAAAAGAACTACCGACAGGCTCTTGACAAGTTTCTGCGTATGAAGCAGAACCTCGAACGCCATGGTATGCAGAACAATTTCGACATGTACCTGTGCAAGGTGAACCTCGCCGATGTCTATCTCAACCTCGACAGCATCCGCACAGCACAACGCTACCTCGACGAGGTGGAGCCTTATTTCCACAAGCGCGACGACTTCACGGCACTCCACTATTGCAAGACAATACGCATCGGCATAGCCACAAAGACCGGCAACACCGCCGCCGTACAACGCCTGATTGCAGACAACGACGAAACACAACACCCCGTGCAGTACACACTCGTGAACTTGCGCAACCGCTACCTACAGAAGTACTACGAGCAGGTGGGCAACTTCCGCCGCGCCTACGAACTGTTGCAGAGCAACTACGCGTACAACGACTCGCTCGAACACAACCACTCCAACATGCGCTCAGCCGACATCATGGCACGCTTCACCAGCGACACGCTGCAGCTGCGCCACGACTTGATGATTGAACACAAGAACGCCACCATCGCAAAGACGAAAAACCAGCTGACACTCGCCATCGCTATCATGCTGATACTCGTGTTGATACTCATACTGTGGTTCATGTACATCAAGCGCAAACAGCTGAAGGCACAGATGGATATTATGAACCTGCGCCTCAACATCGTGCGCAACCGCATCTCGCCCCACTTCGTGTTCAACGTGCTGAACAACAAGATTATCAACTCCGAACAGAGCGAGGCAACGGAGCTGCAGGACCTGACACGCCTCATACGCACCAACCTCGATATGTCGCGACAGCCTGCCGTGACGCTCGCCGAGGAACTCGACTTCGTGGAGAAGTACATCCGCGTGGAGCGTTTCATGTTAGGCAGCGACTTCGTGTGGCACATCAACGTTGCACCCGACGTAGACCGTGAGCAGGTGCGCGTGCCGTCGATGTTCCTACAGATACTCACCGAGAACGCCATCATACACGGACTGAAGGGATGGGACGGACACAAAGAACTGACCATCTACGTACACCGCGAGCAACGCACCACCGTCATCAGCGTAAGCGACAACGGACCGGGCTTCAACGCCTCTAACGGAACGTTCAAGAAGAAGACCGGAATGGGCATCATATCGCAGACCATAGCGATAACCAACATGCATAACAAGAACAAAATACGCTTCGAGATTACCAACATAGAGAACAACGGAACTGTCTGCGGATGCCGTGCCACACTGCGCGTGCCCGACGGAGTGAGGTTCCTATAACAACTAAAAAGAAAAGACTTATGATGAAGATCGTAATTGTAGACGACGACAGAGCTGCCGCTGACGCACTCGCCCAAAAGTTATCCACCTTCGACGAGACACAGCTATGCGGCATAGCCCTCAACGGCATGGACGGACTGCGCCTCGTGAACGAGACGCGACCCGACGTACTATTCCTCGATATCGAGCTGCCCGACATCTCGGGCATTGAGTTTCTGGAACGTGCCAACATTCTGCCACAATACAAGTGCCGCACGGTGATGTACACCGCGCACGACCGCTTCATGCTGTCGGCATTCCGCAACAAGGCGTTCGACTATCTGATGAAACCCATCGACGACACCGAGCTGCGCAACATCATACGCCGCGTGTGCATCGAGATGGCTGGCGTACCCGATGCTGATTACACCTCTGCTGCTCATCAGCCTACCGACACAAGCTCACCAACTGCCGACTTTGGCAACTACAACGCGCTTGATGCAGACAACGGCATCACCTGCCGCAACGACGGCAAGTTCATCGTCTACACCAACTCCGTCGACTTCCGACTGGTGGACATACGCGAGATTGGCGTGCTCACCTACAACCGCGAGCTACGCCTGTGGGAGATGACACTCTCCAACCAGAAAGCACCTATACGCCTGAAGCGCAACGTTGGCAGCGACGCATTGCTCTCGCTGAACAACCAACTGGTACGCGTGAGCCAGAAGCACATCATCAACCTCGGCTACCTCATGGAGGTGACAAACAACACCTGCCGCTTCTATCCGCCGTTCGATAAGGTTGAGGATGTGAAGGTGGGACGGCTCTTCCGCAAGAAACTCATCGACCAGTTCTGCAACCTATAAACAACAAAGCAGAACATATCAACAAGAGGTATAAAAACAACAAAAGGCAGAAATACGCAATGTATTTCTGCCTTTGTTTTTCTTGTTGTCTGACGGGTGATTACTCAGCTGCAGGAGCAACAACGCGACGCTCAGCGATACGTGCCTTCTTACCAGTAAGGTTGCGGAGGTAGTAGAGCTTAGCGCGACGTACCTTACCGCGCTTGTTCACCTCGATGCTGTCGATGTTCGGCGACTCGATAGGGAAGATACGCTCTACACCTACTGTGCCTGACATCTTACGAACGGTGAAACGCTTCTTGTCTCCGTGACCAGAGATCTTGATAACTACACCACGGTAGAGCTGAATACGCTCCTTTGTACCCTCGATAATTTTGTAAGCGACTGTGATTGT
>ERZ1034844.1765-NODE-1765-length-9878-cov-9.761682_pt1 | contig 9878 bp, 14 predicted proteins | sample MGYA00520594_ERZ1034844 | MGnify/ENA primary metagenome ERZ1034844 (study PRJEB33766, sample SAMN09781733) | gut metagenome | biome: gut microbiome | host: Homo sapiens | place: Madagascar | study: EMG produced TPA metagenomics assembly of the PRJNA485056 data set...
CGATTATGCCCCAAAATCGCGTATCGGTAAAGACCTGAAACCGCCTGCAAATGGAAAAATAAAGAAAAACACAGACAAAAACTGACTCAAATAGCACAACAAGGAATAAATCAGAACAAATAAAAATAAATATCGTAATAATCAAGAAAAAAAGGCTCAAGGCTTACATGCTGCAATGTCAGTAATTCATCCTCTGACACCACCTGTACCTCCAAGCAAAATGGGCGGGTAATATATCCGGAGCCTTATAGTCAGGAGGCTTCTACAGGAAAGCTGATGAGGAAGAGAAATGCGAACGATCACCACACGTGAACAGTTATTAGTGAACGGAAAAGTCAGGGAACGGATTGCCACACATATCGTGACAGGTGCTCACGGATATGAAACGCTTTGCACAAGTGGTTATAACTTACAATACAATAAGGAACGGGTACTGATTGAAAACTGCGAAAAGGTGGCTGATGGAGAACTGCCTGTCACCTGCCACACCTGTTTCTCTATATGGCAGGATGTACACCAGTTCAAACCTGGTGACTTTGACACAGAATCAGGAAAGGGAAATTTCACTGATACGGAGCTCACGAAAATCACAATTGGACGAGAACCAGAAGAAGGACAATAGCCGAATGAAAAGGCGTGTTGATATCCTTTAAGGGGTCAATTTGGATATTGGAAATCATTGTACGTCTAGCGCATTATTTAACCAAGCCACCCGTAAGGGATTGATTTAGTGCCAGTGGCTATCGCTTTTAAATTATCGTGTAATCCGTATCGCATTTAGGTTATCCGATTAGACAAAATCCACGGGAAATGGCGTATAGCGTGGGGGTACACCCTATTGCTTTAGGTGGCCTGAATAGTTAGATTTTCTCTAATATCTTAAGGGCTACTCAGCAACAAACAGGAAAAATCTCAATGAATGATAAGAAAATCAAATGGACAGAACAAATCCCTGAAAACATTGATGAGTTAAAAAAGAAAGCGGGTAACAAAAACAACTATCATGACAGAATCAGCGCGATCAACTCACTCAAAAAGTTTAAGTGCAGACAGTCTATAGACATCCTTTGGCGTCTGATGATGAACGACTTGGTCTACACCGTCAAAGAAGAGGCATTCCGCGCATTACAAGCATTTGGTGAAGATGTTAAATTGCCAAAAAAGAAAAAGGGGCATTTAATCAAAGATATAAACAAAAAAGTAATAGCAGTAGGCAATACGTTTAACGGTGATTTTGAGATTGAGGAATTCAAAGCAAGATTCAAACAACGTTACCCTGAAGCCTATGACGTGTATCAGTTTGAAAAGAAAAAGAAATTTGAAGAATGGATTACCAATACGCTGAAGTCAGCCCCTAAAAAGTAAACTGATTTTTTCCAGATTAAGGGGGGCGAGGGCCAACCGTACGAAAACCTACGATAAGAGGGGTTACAGCGTATACCCCCCTTAACGTACAATAATTTTCGATATCCAAACTGACCCCAAGAAGTGCCTTTAATCTATCAAGTGGCCCCTTTGTTTGTATCAAAAAGGAGATTTATATGAATAAAGATATTGAAATGAAAGATATAATATTTGCGAATATTGAATATTATTCAAACTTATGGAGCATTATTTTGTTTTGGTCTGGCGTACTAATAAGCCTATTTTCTCTTGAAACCGGAAAAACGATGGTAATTGCTGCATTAGTATTAGCCGGTATCAGGGCAGTAAACAACAAACTAAGTCTAGGAAGATGGCTCGGATGATGCACTACTGCGCACAATGACGTTATGTGTAAAAAGGCCGCTGCGGGATTCGATTTTCGCAGCGGCCTTTTCAACATAACGTGTGGCACATTTGGCGCACCAAATTTTGGGGCTGACCGATACAAAAAGGCCCGCCCCGGAGGACTGGTTGTTCAATACAGGGCAATTACAGGTTTCTTGATGCCGCAGGCGTGAGCGTAGCGGGTCAGAGTGTCGATGCTGGCTTTAGTGATGTTGTTTTCCAGACGGGAAATAACCGGAGGTGTAACCCCCATGCGTTCAGCAACCTGCGCTTTTGTCAGGTTGCCATGTCAACGCCATTGTGAAAGCAACGCCCTGAGCTTCTCCTTGCGTTCTTCTTCCTGCCATGCAGCACGATATTCCTCGTCCTTCATCCACTCGTTATGCAGTTCTTTATGGCTTACCAGTTTCATTAAGTACCTCCGCTAACCGCTTTCTGGTGAGATCGATTTCTTTTACTGGCGTTTTCTGAGACTTCTTGGGGTTATACGCCGGAAACGCCGAAATTTCCGATACAGCGAATTTGTTGTTTTTTGCAGCATGTTTGGCTGGTTTTGACGTGTACGTTTATGGTGCTGTAAGTGAGAATTTATCCGTACCAGCTATGTGATACGTTACGAGCAGTGATTTTTCGCTCTAAACAGTTATTTCTTTGCTGTCCGGTTAACGGCGGTCTTACGTACAAGTTGTCAAGAGCAAAATTTGTTCATTCCGGAAATTTCGGCGGTTGCGACTTGACCCCCCCTCAATAGACAGCGTGAATATCGATGGTTGCGCCACAGGCATGAGCATATTTTGTCAAAGTTTTCATGCTGGCCCCTAAAGGGTTACTTTCCAGGCGACTGATGGCTGACGGGCGTAACCCCATTCGTTCGGCCAGCGCTGACTTTGTTAATCCCGCTTTTTCTCTCATTTCGTATAACATTTCCACCATCTCCAGTTCTTTGTCAGCATCCTCATACCCTTTGACAGCTTCTGGAGTACTGAGTAGTTTTTGCTTTACCTGGCTGAATGGAACACCTTTTACTTTCATCAGTTCATCTCCTTCAGACGCATCCTGGCAATTTCAATAGCTTTCGTTGGTGTCTTTTGCGTTTTTTTCACAAATGCATGCAACAGATAGATTTCATTACCCGTTGCATAAGCGTACAGTGTTCTTGCGATATTTTTATCCCCGACTCTCAGTTCAAAAAGCCCTCCGCCAATTACACGGCTGTGAGGCATTTTCATTTTGTTACCTTCCTGTTCCAGCCGTTCAATCAGTCTGGTCATACGACCACGCAGATTGTCTGGTAATTCCAGCAGTTCATCCAGTGCGGCCGGGTGAGTAATCACATTAAACATATTATAGCCTCCAGAATGACAAAATACACCAAAACAGGAAAATTGCGCAAACAGCAAATTTCATCAATAAATGAAAACACACTCTGGGTTCGGAGGGGGCACTGGAGAAGAGGGATTTTTTGATGCCGCGCCAGCGGCATGGAAGGCGGCACTCCGTTGTTTCATATGATACCGGAGTAAAACTGCCGAAGCCCGGCGTAAGCCGGTACGTATTGATAGGTTTCACCTTACCCATCCCCAGCCCTGCCAGACCATACCCGCTTTCAGCTATGAGAGAGCTTCTGTGCGCGGTCGAAGTGGTCCCGATGAGGGTTTACCCGAAGTCGGAGCGTATCTCCGCGTTAGGGGGTCCGCTTGGAAAACGGAAATTTTCCCACGCTAAGAGAATTGAGTTGAACGAGTGGTTACATCCAGGCCAGCTAACTCACTGAACGTAAAAGCTGTACGAAATGTTTCGACCGTCCGATAACCATTTGGCTTACTTCCGTACATTTCCTTGCGTAGATGTACAGAATTGTACGATTTCGGACACCAAAACCGCTGTTGTCCCGCCATTCTGGCGATTCCTGAAAGTTATTTGACTAAAAAATAGTCTTGACGTGGTTTATTTTCCGAATTCCAAGCGGACCCCTTTATGAGCTCCTGAAAGCAGTTTCTCCATTTCATGGTATATGATAAATGGTCTGAGGGTATTATTGCTGTATCTAACACTGATGTTCTTGATGACTGGTTGCGTGTTACTGATAAAAGTGATCGGGAACTTATTAATAAGCTGACACAAACAGTTAGTAAGTGGAACACATTACCTGATAATAATGAATTCGTTTCAGGTCTGGAACCGAATCTCATAATTGATATAAAGCCCCCAGCAAAAGGAACGAGGACTTGCTCAAAGTTTACGTATCTTGGATATGGTTTAAATGCATGGGTTAAACCTTCGGCTATCCTTGTGTGTAGTGAGCATGTTAGAGGGGATTTACTTAATGACAGAAGCGGTATCAAGTACGATGCCCGCGAAAAAAACAGCCCTCTTATAAAGAGGGCTGTTATCTGATATAGGCTTTGTTTTTTATCTCACGCTAATGCCCGAGAGAAAGCTAGGATTACAAAACGAGCATATCGGTGCATCCTATATGCTTCTTGAATGGTAATGCTCGCTTGCCTTGCATGAGCAAATGCATGTCGAGAGTCAAGTAGGCGATGGTACTCTTTGACGATCTGAAACTTATTGTATCTTGGAGTTCCATTAGCATCCATCGCTGGCTTCCTCGTAATACGTCTCTCAGCTTTTAACAACTCTTGATTAAACTGCTGCTTAAGATTTTGGCCTAATTTTTTAGCGTATCCATACAGATCATTTAAATTAACTCGGCTGTTTAGTCTTTCGTATTGTTTTTCCGCATATCGACCAAATGCTGGATGATAGTTTTCTGCGTGCTCAATAATAATATCTTTTACGCAATTTTCATACGTTGCGGCTAATGATACAACGAGCAATCCAGACAAGTCAGAGCGGAAGTAATTATTTTTAGGTGCACCTTGAGGAACAAAGGTGTCAATGTTATCAACCAAATCTTTTATTTCTGACATGGTTTTAATCACTTCCATTGTAGACATTTATAGAACACCACCGTCCATTATACGTTTGGCCACATCAATCCTACCTTTCAAAACCAAAGCATCTGTTGTGCTACCTGAGATTAGCCTCTGAAACTCTTCATTATTCATTACTCGATGGTATCTTTCTGTCAGTTCAGTATCTGATATATCAAGTTCACTCTCCATCAAAGCTAACATCACAGCCTCTAAAGAAGCCGAATTCAACACCCCTTTAGGCCTGAAAGGCCGCTGAATTAACCTAGATATACGAGCTACAACCTGAGGAAACCTTACTGAAAATTCGATAGCCCGCTCACTACTAAAGGATGATTCATCCTTCATCGAACAATTAAGGAATTTAAGCATTGGTTTTTCGTATTCAGCATGTCGTTTATATAAAGACAGAAGCCTTAACACCAACTCAACATCTTTCTGGTTTTTGTCTTTTTTCTTTAACCCAAGTATATTCATCCAACCATCTGCATTGTTAAGTTCTTGTAGTTTGTTTACTATTTCACCTCGATAAACTGCATTTCTTATTTCCTGAGGTTTAAGCTGTGTACCTCCGGTATTTAAGCGTTCAAAAATATGGAAAACGCTATCATTACGATTGCTAGGCTTTAATTGTTTAATATTAATAGCTCTTAATGTAGAGTTTCTTAATTTACGTTGTTCTTTTAGCGGTAAATCATCAAAGCTCTTACCGTTATACGCTGAACGTTCAGATAATCCTTTTAATTTAAAAACTTGACGACGTCCTTTATCATCAGCATCGCCAAAGTATCCTTCCATAAAATATTTAACTGAAAGAACCCTCTGCTGACCATCAATAACTTCCATTTGATCATCATCATTTATATAGAGAAATATTTGAGGAACAGGAAGCCCCATCAAAAAAGATTCAATAAGGCGAGACGCTTGCTCAATTTTCCAAACATAACGGCGCTGATAAAAAGGAATTACAATATCCTTACGATTTATTTGATTGACTAATAATTCTAAAGTTGGATCTGACGGTGATACAGATATATCAAATTCAACAAATGGTGTATCATCAGACTCTTCCTCCATTAGAATTTCATCATCAACATCTTTTTTAGTTAAATCTTCACTCATATTTATATCTCCGATACCAAGTTGAACGACTAACCCCTAATGAAATACATGTTTTTTATTATATATTGATTTCTTATTTTTCACACCTAGAGGATGCCCCCTCTTCGGCTTATTAACCCACCTAATTTATCTCCGCTCCCCCCTCGAACGGACTTAAGCTCAGGTGAGTGTGTATTTCGAACAAAGTCATCAAGTGAATTTTTTGAAAAATGTGTACTTGTCCACTTAGCGACACTTTTAGCAATTCCCATGACTTCGTTTTCGTCTAAAGGGGGTCAGTTTGGAGGGCATGAAAAACCCTGGGGCAGTCACTGAATGAGGGACCAGCAGCGGTTTTAGTGCCCTAAATCGAACGTTTTCGTCCGGTTGTCCCTCAAACCCCATGTTCAAGTTAGAATAGTGGACAGACGGCCAAGAACTTCGTTCATGATAGTCTCTGGAACCCGTTCGAGTCGTTTTCCGCCCCGGGCTTTCATATCAATTGTCCGGGGTTGATCGCAACGCACAACACCTGTGGTACGTATGCCAACACCATCCAACGACACCGCAAAGCCGGCAGTGCGGGCAAAATTGCCTCCGCTGGTTACGGGCACAACAACAGGCAGGCGGGTCACGCGATTAAAGGCGGCCGGTGTGACAATCAGCACCGGCCGCGTTCCCTGCTGCTCATGACCTGCGGTAGGATCAAGCGAGACAAGCCAGATTTCCCCTCTTTCCATGTCAGATTTCCTCCTGACCAGTCGCCGGTGCATCCAGCCATTCTCGTTCTTCAGCTGATATTTCAGCATTCGGATCACACTGTGCCAGTAGCTCAGCCAGTGAATATTGCGGGCGTCTGTGCGGCTCAACAATCAGCCGGCCATTATCAATGACCATGCCAACTTCATTATCTGTACCCAGAGACAGCGCATTCAGCAGTGCCGGTGGGACGGTCAGCATAACTGAGCCACCAACCCTCTTCAGTCGGGTGGTATGCATTCTTCACCTCCATAAAAGTTATATTTAAATATAACATCCACTAAAAAAACACACCAGGCTTTAACGCACAATGTTTAATAAAAATATAACTTTCAACCAAACAGTAAACCCAGCGTGGTTGCTTCCATATGCAGCAATACCGGCAGCAGCAGGCCACCACTTCTGATCCTGGCCACTGATGTAATCAACCCCACCAGGAACAGTTCTGCCAGTGTCAGCAGGTTCTGATACTGGCTGTGCGCGGCGACGAACAACAACGACGTTATCAGCGCCCCCAGCCACATCGTCCAGCAGTACCGTGAACGAAAGACGTTCAGCATAATCCCCCGGAACAGCGTTTCCTCATTCAACGGGGCAAGGATAAAGATGGTCAGCAACGTCAGGATCACGTCAGGTATGGACTTATCGGCAAAAAGTTTCGTTATAAATGGCTCAGCAGGCAGAGCTAGCGCCTTACCGAGCAGATATTCACCGACATACACCGCGGCCATCGCACCAACCAGCCACGGTACGCCAACGTTGCGCAGCTGACCAACGATCGGTAGCGGAGCTATCCAACGGCGGTATACCAGGAAAACACACAGCAAGTACATCAGAACAGCACCATGGCTGAAGAACAAATAGTTTTTTCCTGACCCATAAAGCAGAACGGCCTGCTCCATGACAAATCTGGCTCCCCAGCTAATGCCCCATGCAGCCAGCATAACCAGCATAAACTGCAGATATTGATTACGTGTCTGAATCATTGCATCTCCTGTAAATTTTTAACTTATCCTATTCTTGTCATTACTACGTATATATATGTATAACAATTCAGAGGGCTGCGTTTGGGAAACGTACAATATTGTACGTTTGCGCTATTGCGGTAGGGTGTACTCCAACGCTATACGGTCTTTGGCAGACCTTTAGGGTAATGAGATAACCTAAATGCGATAAGAGAAAAGCAATAACTTAAAGGTGATAGCTGATCACGATAAATCAATCAGTTACTTATCAGTATCGATTAAAAAATGCTCCTAACGTACAATAATTTCCGTTTCCCAAACCGACCCTCCTAGCTGAACGGGCCATATAACTACCTGAAAGACAATGATATTGCCTGTTTTTATAACGGTAATTGCAGACTATGACAAGTCGCAACCGTTAGGCTGCCTACTCGAGGAAGAGGCAGCCTAACTTAACTTGGCTGCCTTTAAATTTATTTTATATAAACTCCAATAATATTACGGTAAAAAAGTGTCTCGTGATTACCTCTTACAATCACTTCCATTGTATGCAGTCCTCTAAATAAAGTTTCTTCAGGTACAGTCAACACGTAACATCCATCCTTCCTTAGAAGGGATAAATTGTCAGCATTTTTTACTCTAATCAATTTATTATCTTCTATACTAATAGAATAATCTTCAGAAAGATCATCTTTAGCTTCCTGACCATGATTTCTCTTACAGAAAATAATCTTCAAATCACCAATCCTAGGTCCTGGATATATACTTAACTTAAATGTCAACCTACGTTTTTTTGGCAAAAAACGTGAAACAGAGTTATAAAGCATCTCCTTATTATCTTCAATAACGAAGCATTCGAAGTTAAATTGATTTGGATATAGAATTGCAGAAGCCATTTTCTTATCATTAAGTTTAAACGGTAATAGCTCTTGATATCTTGCCATATTCAACAATCTAATACGTCTATTTATTGGCTGCCCTTCCTTGTTAGTTATATTCGGTATAATATACTTTAACTCTTCTCCAGATTTCACTTTAGGTTTTGTGTATTCTTCAGGGAAGTCGATATAATCTAATATCCCCTGCCCCAACATTGCTGTATTTTTATCAGCCAACTGCTGAAGCTTCGCCGTCATATCAACGGGTAATCCTAAAGCGGTTACTTCACAGAACGAACCTAAGCCAAAATTCCCCCAAACGACCTCATCCTCAGCCCCATAGTCCAATCCAATTCTTACTCCGAGATCAATTTGTTCGCCAATATCTTCATTCAGGGAAGGAAAAATATAATCCATCAATATAAGCCTCAATGTTGAAGCTGCATTTATTGCATCAGCAATAGCATCTTCTTTGCTTACATCGGATCTTCCAAAAAAAGCCATCAATGCATCTCCCATAAGACGATGAGGATAGCCATCAAGTGCTCTGACAATATCAATACACGCCTGCAATATTCTATTTTTTACCACATAGACCTGATCCAACGGAAGTAGCAGAGACAGCCTTGAGCTTTTCCGAATATCAACAAACATAGTCACTGTATATTGGTTATAGATCATACCTACACCTAAACCAGTTAATTCAGGATGTGTTCCAATGCTATGTTTATTAAGCCCAGCTTTTTGGAAAAATGGTCTTATTTCTTCCTGATACTCATACTCTATAATATTACTAGGACTTGTCGAAAACGATTCACATAGTTCAAAAGCATCACCTAAACGAGCTTCAGTCCCCACGAGAGTATGGCCTTCCATTGCCATGCTTTTCTTTAAACTTACATTTTTCAATCCCTTGAAATTTTTAGCGGTAACATCTTTAAAACTCATAACAAAGCTCCATTTACGTAGTCAACAAACTTAAATATTACAAGCACTATGATGCAAGCATACGCCCGTTTAATCCAACTAACTGCCGAACTAAAAAATAAGAACTTCTGCTTAGCTATACATGATAAAATAAAACTTTGCTCACACATATCAAGTAGCAACCCATCTTCTGATTCCATCAAATATTTTTTGTAATAGTTTTTGCCATCATTGTTGCTAGAAATATAAACAAACGAAACATTGGAATCAGTAGAATCCCATTTTTCTTTTACACCTCTCATATTCGGAATAATGCTTTTAAGAGAAAGTAAAACTGACATAAAAATGAAAATGGAAATCATAAATAACAAAAGAAAAAATATAACCATATATAAACAATTTTCATGAAAAAGCCCCGCAAAGTAACCAACTTTATTAGATAATATTGTTGCAGTAGCTCCATTCACAGCAAGTAGTAAAGCGGCTTTATTATTAGTAGTGGAAATGTAGCCATCCGTTCTCTTAATAATATCAAATTGCAA
>ERZ1034844.1772-NODE-1772-length-9856-cov-4.654627_pt1 | contig 9856 bp, 8 predicted proteins | sample MGYA00520594_ERZ1034844 | MGnify/ENA primary metagenome ERZ1034844 (study PRJEB33766, sample SAMN09781733) | gut metagenome | biome: gut microbiome | host: Homo sapiens | place: Madagascar | study: EMG produced TPA metagenomics assembly of the PRJNA485056 data set...
GCCGAAGGGGTCGTTGGGGCGGAAGGTATCGTCGTTGAAGCCCAGGGTCACGCCCACGGAGGAGGCCCACAGCACGGCTTCATAGCAGAAGCTGTTGGGGCTGACATCCTTAAAATAGTGGATGGATTCATAATCTCTGGGGCTGGGGAACTTATCCAGACGATGGAGCAGCGTAACAACCTGGCCGCGGGTAACGGTCTCGTCGGGGGAGAAGGTGGTATCGGTGGTGCCCTTTACGATGTAGTTCTGATAGCCCCAGGCCAGCGCCTTATAATAGAACGAGCTGGGGTTAATGTCGGTGAAGGGGAGCGGGGTATTTTCCGGCTCCGGCTCGCCGCAGAACCGCCACAGGAACGTTACCATCTGCGCGCGGGTGCAGGCGTCGTTATAACCGAAGGTGCCGTCAGTCTTGCCGAGGGTAACGCCAGCCTGAGCAGCCCAGAGTACCGCCTCGGAGTAGTATTTCCCAGCCTGAATATCCGGGAAGGTGTTCGGGAAATCCATAGGAGCAAAGGTGCATTCCATTTGTTTTGCAACCCGCTCAGCGGTGGTGCCGGGAACGCCATGGATGACGAGCTCGTCAATGGGCACTTCCTCCAGGCTGGTGGCATAAACCGCTTCCACGGACGGAGGCAGCGTGAGCTCCTTCAAGCTGGTGCACGCCCGGAATGCAAACCGCTCAATGCGCCGGACGGTGTTGGGAATGACCACTTCCTTGAGGGAGGTGCAGCCGTCAAAGAACGTGCTGACAATCACCTGATTGCCCGGCGCAAATACGGCGCGCTCCAGCCCTGTGCAGCCGGAGAATGCACCGCCGCGATGGATCCCCTGGGCGTTAGCGGGGATGTAGATTTCCTTCAAACTGGTGCAGTCCAGGAATGCATAGCCGCCAATGGTTACGCCGTCGGGGAGATTGATCTCCTCCAGGCTGGTGCAGTTCCAGAAAGCCTGCGGATAGATTCCCTCCAGGCAGTCCGGCAGAACCACCTTTTTCAGCTTGGTGAAATCCTTAAAGCAGTTTTCCGTAAGATACCCAACTGGATAGCCGCCCAGGGTTGCCGGAATGGTCAGCTCGGTGACGTTGGGATTCTCGTAGCCGTAGATTTCGGCTTTCCCGTCGTATACGCCGTAGAAAAAGCCGTCCTCCGGGGTGGTGGAGCCTGCGCTGACCGGAATGACCAAAAGGCCCAGCAGCACGCTGACTGCCAATAGTATGGACAATAAACGTCGTTTCATATAGTCTCTCTCCTTTATGGTGGAATACCATCATTATAGAAAATATGGTATAGTTCGTCAATTCATATTGCACGATTTAGGGAAACTGCTGAATTTCCACCAATATTATTAGCGAGCTTGACGGAGAAATATTTTGCAGCTGCCCGGGCGTATACTTGACAGCTATGTTATACTATTTATATACGATCTCAGGGATATTCCGTTTTCTGCGAATATCCCTGGATTTTTTCTGTGAATCAGTGAAGAAGTGAAATGAGAAAGGAGCTGTTTTCCTATGACAAGGGTGCCAACCCTGTGGTCTTACCTGAAAAAATACTGGGGACAGTATTTGGGCGGACTGATCTGCCTTTTGACGGTGGACTTTGTGGAGCTGTATATTCCCCAGCTCACCGGCGCCATCACCGACGGCCTTACTGCCGGGAACTTTCCCATGAAAATGCTGCTGCTGGATGTGCTGGGCATTATTTTAGTTGCGGCAACGGCGGCACTCATGCGGTTTGGCTGGCGTGTTTGGATGTTCGGCGCATCCCGGCGGGTGGAGCGGGATCTTCGGGAGGATTTGTACGAAAAGCTCTCGGGGCTCTCCAACCGGTTCTTCCAGCACCACAAAACCGGCGACCTGATGGCCTATTTCAGCAACGATATGGATGCCATCCGCATGGCCGTGGGTCCGGGAATTCTCACCACCTTTGATGCGGTGGTCATGACCCTGATGGTGGTTGTGAAGATGATTGTCTATGTAGATCTAAAACTGACCCTGCTGGCCATGGTTCCGCTGCTGGTGATTCTGTTTGGCGGCAGTCAGTACGGCACCGCCATCAGCCGCCGGTATGAGAAAAAGCAGGCGGCATTTGGCAAGCTCACGGACTTCGTGCAGGAGAGCGTTTCCGGCATTCGAGTGCTCAAGGCCTTTGTGCAGGACGCCCAGGATTACCGGGCCTTTGACCAGGTGGCCCGGGAGAATCAGAAAGCCAACCTGAAAGTGGTGAAGCTCCGTTCCTTTGTATTGCCGCTGCTGGATACATTGGTGGGCGTTGCATCGGGACTGACGCTGCTCTATGGCGGCTATCTGGTGATCAACGGTACCATTACCCTGGGCAAATTTGTGGCGTTTAACACCTACGTCATGACGCTGGTGTGGCCCATGCTGGCGGCGGGCGAATCCATCACCATGGTATCTCAGGGCGGGGCGTCCTGGAAGCGGGTGCGTTCGCTGTTTGCCGAGACCCCGGAGGTGGCGGACGATGGTCATACGGATCGCTCCATCACTGAAATCGGTTCAGATATCACGTGCAAAAATCTGCATTTCCGCTATGCCGACGGACTGCCGGAGGTATTTTCCGGCTTCAACGCGGAGATTCCGGCGGGAGCGACCATCGGCGTATTGGGACGGACCGGCTGCGGCAAATCCACACTGGTCAGCCTGCTGACCCGGCTTTATAATGTGGAGCCCGGGCAAATATATATTGGCGGGCAGGACATCCGCAGCATTCCCATTGGGGTACTGCGGGAGCATATCGCCTGTGTGCCCCAGGAAAATCTGCTGTTTTCCGACACCATTCAGGCCAATGTCGCCTTTGGTACCCGCACCATCGATAAAATGCCGCCGCTGGAGGAGAAAAAGCTCAAGGTCTTCATCCGCGGGGCAGAGGCCGCCGAGGAATGGGTCGAGCGGGAGATGAGCCAGCGGGAAAGTGAGACCGACCAGTATTGGAATGATCTTGAGCCCGTGATGCAGGCGGCAAAGGATGCGGACGTTCACGACAACATCATGGAATTCCCCCATCAGTATGCCACGGTGGTGGGTGAGCGCGGCGTGACCCTGTCCGGCGGACAGAAGCAGCGGACGGCCATTGCCCGGGCCCTCTTGAAGGATGCGGACATTCTGATTCTGGACGATGCGCTGTCTGCGGTGGACACCGATACCGAGGCACGAATTCTGGAAGCCCTTAAGCGCCGCCGGGCCGGGAAAACCACCATTCTCATTGCCCATCGAATTTCCACGGTGCAGAATGCCGATCAGATTCTGTTTCTGGAGAACGGCGTTTGCGCAGAGCACGGAACCCATGAGGAACTTTTGAAGCTGGACGGCAGCTATGCCCGGCTTTATGAACAGCAGCAGTTGGAGCTTCAGCTCCAGGCAGAAAAGGAGGCGCTCCATGCAGAAGACTAAACCCGGTGTGGTTCGGCGGCTGATGGCCTATCTGCGCCCCCGAAAAAAGACGGTGGCGCTGGCGCTGCTGCTGGCAATGGTGGTAACGGTCAGCGACTTGGTGCGCCCGGTGCTGGTGGGCAACGCCATGGACTCCATTACCGCAGGCAGTACATTCTCTGTGATCGTTCGGTATTCCGCCGTGTATATGGGCATTCTGGTGCTGGGCACCTGCTGCAATGCCATTGAGCTGTGGATGCTCCAAAAGCTGGGCCAGGACATCATTCTGGAGATTCGCCAGCAGCTGTTCCGGCATATTCACAGCCTGTCCCTTCGATTTTTCGACATTACCCCCGTTGGCCGAATCGTCACCCGTGTGACCAACGATGTAGAAACCCTCAATGAGCTGTTTTCTACCATTCTGGTGACCATGGTGAAAAATGCGGTGCTGATCCTGGGCTATGCCGGGGTGATGCTGTATCTCAACTGGAAGCTGGCACTGGTGAGCTTTATCCTGCTGCCGCTGGTGGTCTATCTCACCCGGCTGTTTACCAAGCTCTATCGCACCACCCCCCGGATCACCCGAACCAAGGTGTCCGCCATGAACACCTACCTGTCCGAGAACCTTTCCGCCATGAAGCTCATCCAGGTATTCCACCGGGAACGGGAAAAGCAGCGGGAATTCCGGCAGCGCTCCGGGGACCTGTTCCAGTCCAACTTCCGGGAGATCGTAGTGTACGGCACGTTCCGCCCGGTGATTTACTTCATCAGCATTCTGGCGCTGGCCTCGGTGCTGGGCTTTGGCGGCAAGCAGGTGATGGATGGGGCGCTGTCCATCGGCACCTTGTATATCTTCACCAGCTATGTGAAGTCCTTCTTTGAGCCCATCCAGTCTCTGTCCGACCAGTTTGGCACCTTGCAGTCCGCCATGGCTGCCGGTGAAAAAATCTTTACCTTGATGGACGAGGAACCCCAGATTCGCCAGCCGGAAAACCCAAAGCCCATGCCTGCGGTGAAGGGCAGAATCGAGTTCGAGCACGTCTGGTTCTCCTACGACGGGGAGGAATGGGTGCTCCGGGATGTGAGCTTTGTGATCGAGCCCGGGCAGACTGCCGCATTTGTGGGAGCTACCGGCGCCGGGAAAAGCTCCATTCTGAACCTGATTGGCCGGTACTACGACATTCAAAAGGGCAGAATCACCCTGGACGGCGTGGACATTCGGGAGCTGGATCTCAAAGATCTCCGCCGGGCCATCGGTCAGGTGCAGCAGGATGTATTCCTGTTCACCGGCGATATTCAGGGCAATATCCGCCTGCGGGAGGATGAGATTTCCGACGGCAAGGTACGTGAGGCGGCGAAATTCGTCGGCGCGGACAGCTTCATTGATCGGCTGGAGCAGGGCTATGAAACGGCTGTCACCGAGCGTGGCTCTACCCTGTCCGCCGGTCAGAGGCAGCTACTGAGCTTTGCACGTACCCTGGCTTTTGACCCGGATGTGCTGGTCATGGACGAAGCCACGGCCAACATCGACACCGAAACCGAGGGCCTGATTCAGGAGGCCATGGCCAAGATGATGCAGGGGCGGACAACCATTGTGGTGGCCCATCGGCTCTCCACCATTCAGCATGCGGATCAGATCATGGTCATGCACCACGGTCAGCTGCGGGAGCAGGGCACCCATCAGGAGCTTCTGGCCCAGAACGGCATTTATAAAAAGCTGTATGACTTGCAGCGTAGAACCGTATAAGGCGCAAAATAACCCCGGATGCAGCCGCATCCGGGGCTTTGCTATGTAGAAATCACTCCAGCAGATTGGTCATGCTCTTAAGGCTGATGCCCAGGGTGGACATATTGTGGAGCAGAGCGGAGGTGGTGGGGGGAAGAATGCCTGCTACGCCCAGAATAATCAGCATCATGTTAAACGAGATGATAAACCGATAATTCCCATGAATCCGTGCCATCAGAGCGTCGCTGATTTTCCGCATGGTTACCAGGCAACGGAGATCCTCGGCGGAGATGGTGATGTCCGCAACCTCTCGGGCAATGGCTGCGCCAGTGGAGATGGAAACGCCTGCATCTGCTTCAGACAGGGCAGGGGAATCATTGACACCGTCGCCGATCATAATGACCTTGCGTCCGGCCTCGTGCTCCTTCCGTACAAAGGCGGCCTTGTCCTCGGGCAAAACCTCGGCATGAAATTCCGTTACGCCGACTTCTTTGGCCACGGCTTGAGCGGTACGGTAGCTGTCGCCGGTCATCATAACGATTTTATGAAGGCCCAACTCCTTAAGCTGGGCAATGACCTCCTTGGCCTCCTGGCGCAGAGGATCTTCAATGCAGATGACAGCAGCCAGCGTGCCGCCAACGGCCAGATACAGATGGGAATACTGGGGCGGAAGGGCGTCAAACTTGGCCTGATCCTCGGGCAGAACCACGCAGCCCTCGTCCTCGAAGACGAAGTGATGACTGCCAATGACAACCTTTTCACCATCGACCCGGCTGGAAATGCCGTGGGCCACCACATATTCCACCTTGGAGTGGCGCTCCTCGTGTCTGAGCTTCCGGAGCTTTGCTTCCTCCACCACGGCGTTTGCCATGGAGTGGGGATAGTGTTCCTCCAGGCAGGCGGCCAGACGAAGCATTTCGTCCTCCTCCATGCCGCCGAAGGGAACAACCTCTCGAACCTTGGGGCAGGCATAGGTCAGGGTGCCGGTTTTGTCGAATACGATGGTATCCGCCTGGCTGACCGCCTCCAGAAACTTGCCGCCTTTGACGGAGATATGATGGGTGCTGCTCTCCCGCATGGCAGACAGCACGGCTAGGGGCATACTGAGCTTCAGCGCACAGGAGAAGTCCACCATCAAAATAGACAGCGCCTTGGTGACATTCCGGGTGACAAGGTAGGTGAGAATGGTGCCGCCCAGAGAATAGGGCACCAGCCGGTCTGCCAGATGGGACGCCTTGTCCTCGGTGGCGGATTTCAGCTTCTCCGATGCCTCAATCATCTCCACAATCTTGTCATAGCGGCCGCTGCCGGAGGTTTTTTCCACGCGGATGGTGCATTCGCCTTCCTCCACCACGGTTCCGGCATAGGCATAGCTGCCCTCTGCCTTCCGGACGGGCATGGACTCGCCGGTGATGGACGCCTGGTTGACGGTTGCTTCGCCGCCCACTACGGTGCCGTCCAGAGGAATCATGCCGCCGGTGCGAACCACAATCTTATCGCCCTTTTCCACGTCGCGGACGGAGAGCAGAACCTCCTGACCGCCGCGAATGGTCCAAACCTTGTCCACATTCAGGCTCATGGTGCGGGCCAGATCGTCTACGGACTTCTTGTGCGTCCACTCCTCCAGAATTTCGCCGATGCCCAGAAGGAACATTACGGAGGATGCAGTGGCAAAGTCGCCCCGGAACATGGAAACGGTGATGGCGGTGGCATCGAGCACCGGTACCTCCAGCTTGCCCTTGGCCAGGGTGCGGAGTCCTTCGTAGATATACTTGACGGACTTTACTGCGGTAATTACGGTGCGGACGGGAACCGGCAAAAACAGCTTGGATGCACAGCGGCGCACCACGCGCATCACCAGCTTGTCCTCATATTCCCGGTTCAGGGCGCGGCCGGTGTGATCCGGTACCAGCGCAACGGCCTTGGGATCCTCATAATGGAACCGGCTCAGGGCATGAAGCACTTGGCTGCGGGGGCAGTTATAGCGGATGATGGCGTCACTGGTGCGGTCATAGACCTTAACGCTGGTGATGCCGGGGATATTTAACAGATAATACTCCAGTACATCGGCACGATCCAGAGTCATGCGGCCACCGTGAAGGTGTACCCGCATCCGTCCGGCGGACTGGTGCAGAATAGAACATTTCATGAACGAAGCCTCCAAAGGTAGAATTTTGCGGTATGAACGCAAACAGTGGTTCGTGTGCAGCAAATGCCCACGAACCACCATACGTAAGTCAGAGCTTATTCAGCAGCTGCCTCGACAGTCTCCTCAGCCTCGTCTGCGACCTCAGCGGCGGTATCCTCAACCAGCTCAGCCTCAGCCTCTGCCCGCTGCTCGTTGATCTCCTTGGCGTCGGCCAGAACATCATCGCAGTTTTCCTTAATGGTAGTGGCAGTGGTCATCACGCACTCCTTGGCGCGGAGGACAGCGGCGGTTGCATGGGTGTAAGCCTTCTTGGCGTCCTTGCTGGAGAGAATCTTTACACCGGCAGTACCGAACAGAACGCCGCCTGCAAACAAACCAATTTTATCCCATTTCATATGAAAAACCTCCTGTAAAAGTAGAATGTATCTTATGTTCCCGCATTATAGCAGTGCATTTTTTAGTTTTCCACTCCAAAACGACACAAGTTTTGACTAACCGTCAATTTTTGTGCAATAGTGATAGCTAACTTTTGACAGGAACAGAGACCTTTCGATATTCTCTGGGCGATACGCCATATACATCCCGAAAGGCTGCGGAGAATTTGCTGGCATTTTCATAGCCGTAATCACCGGCAATTTTTAGGATGGAATCCCGGGAGGAACGCAGGGCCTGTGCCGCCGCCTGCATCCGCTGAATTTTGAACCAGGCATAGAGGCTCATCCCGTGATCTTCGCGGAAGTGCTTTTTCAGCGTGGTGCCGGAGACGCCGAATTCCTCGGTGAGCTCCTCCAGGGTGACATGGCGGCAAAGATTATTGAGAAGATACTGCTCGGTATGCTTTGCCAGTGTACCAGGCTCCAGACGTGTGTAGGTGCTCATGTTGGTTCCTCGCTTTTTTGCTGTTCCTGACGGCGAATGGCTGCGTAGAGGATATGCTTGATTCCGATGATCCCGACGAGCAGCACTGCCGTCAAGCCAATCCCAATGAGTAATTTCATACTGCTGCCTCCTGATTGGATGCATTGCGGATTTTCTGACAAACACCGTCCATCTCCGACAGGGGAACCTCGGATAACAGATTCAGAGCCAGGCCGGGGCGGTCTGCGGCAGGGGGGAGCAGACGGCAGAGCATGGTTTCCACAGTGTCATAATAGGTACGGTAGCGCTGCGCCAATTCCTGCCCGGACTGGGTCAGGCTCCAGATCCCCTGGGGGGTTTTTACAAAGATACCCAGTGTGCCCAGGTATTCCAGCGCACGCAGGGCGCTGGGACGGGCCACCTCCAGGTGCTTTGCCACGTCTACGCATCTCACCCGCGCCCCCTGATCGGTGAGCTGCTTTACCGCCAGCAGATAGCGGATGTTGGAAGCCGTCAGGCTCACGGTCTGATTGTCCATTGCTTCGACCTCCGTTTCTTGTTGTTCCATAAAGCAAAGGGAGACTCGGGAGCGTTTCCCGAATCTCCCTTGAGATGTTACTTCTTGGTGGGATGGCATGCTGAGCATCCGCTGCAGCCGCCGCAGTTCCCGCCGCAGGAGGACTTTCCATTCTTCTTGTCCCGAACCATGCTGCGAACTACAAGTCCCACAATCACAATCAGTACCAGTGTAATAAGGATGGTAGATAGATTGGATACAAGCCAGGTCATTGAAATGTCGCCTCCTTAAATTTGATGTTGCTTATGCCTTAACGGTGAGCTTCTCAGCCTCTTTGTAGGGGCGAACCAGCATATAGATGATGAATGCCAGAACAACCAGAGCGCAAATCAGGCCAACCACATTGACGTTGCCGGTGAAGATGCCGCCGATCTGATAGACGATCAGAGCAACTGCATAAGCGAATACACACATATAGCCGATGGCGATGCAGGTCCACTTGGGGCTGTTCATCTCACGCTTGATGGCGCCCATAGCAGCAAAGCAGGGTGCGCACAGCAGGTTGAAGATCATGAAGCTGTAAGCGGACAGCTGAGTGAAGTTCTGAGCAACAGCACCCCAGATCTCGTCGCCGTTCTCTGCCACTTCTTCCAGGCCGCCATACAGCACGCCGAAGGTAGCGACAACGTTCTCCTTTGCAATCAGGCCGGTGATGGTAGCCACGGTGGCCTTCCAGTCACCGAAGCCCAGAGGACGGAAGATGATGCAGATAGCGGAACCGATTGCAGCCAGGATGGAGTTATTCATATCGTCAACCATGCCGAAGCCGCCGTTCTCCCAGCCAAAGGCCTGGAGGAACCACAGGAGGATGGAGGACAGGAGGATGATGGTGCCGGCCTTCTTAATGAAGGACCAGCCGCGCTCCCACATGCCGCGGAGTACGTTGCCAACGGTGGGAACATGGTATGCGGGCAACTCCATAACGAAGGGAGCAGGCTCGCCAGCGAAGATCTTGGTCTTCTTCAGCATAATGCCGGAGATGATGATGGCAGCAACGCCAATGAAGTAAGCGGAAACAGCAACTAGGCCGCTGCCGCCGAACAGAGCACCTGCAATCAGGCCAATGATGGGCATCTTAGCGCCGCAGGGAACGAAGCAGGTGGTCATGATGGTCATACGACGGTCACGCTCGTTCTCGATGGTACGGGAAGCCATAAC
>ERZ1034844.1774-NODE-1774-length-9845-cov-5.476711_pt1 | contig 9845 bp, 1 predicted proteins | sample MGYA00520594_ERZ1034844 | MGnify/ENA primary metagenome ERZ1034844 (study PRJEB33766, sample SAMN09781733) | gut metagenome | biome: gut microbiome | host: Homo sapiens | place: Madagascar | study: EMG produced TPA metagenomics assembly of the PRJNA485056 data set...
TATAGAAACAATAAAGGAACAAGAATTTACAGGAAAAGCAGAAATTACAAAGAAAATAAATGAAATTGTGGATTTTAATATAGAAGCTACAAAGGAAATTAGTAAAGGACATATATATGCAAACTTTAATGCAAAAGAAAAAGTTGAAACATCATATACAGTAAAATATACAGCTAACATTGCATACGCAAATTTAATTAATGCAATAGAATTTACTCAAGAGGCAGATAATTACAAAGATGGAACAACAGAATATAGCACAGTAGTTTCTAGTAAAAATGAAATTTATACAACTAAGATAAGCGTTTCAGAAAATGTATTTAACAAAATTTTGGGAACAGAAGGATATATAGATATATTTAATCCAAACCTAGAAAAAGTTGGAACAATAAATAAACAAAGTTTAAAAGATGGTTTATATACATTTGATTGTAAAGACTTAGATTTAAACAAATTGACATTAAAAACAAGTGCTCCAACAACAGAAGGTACATTGAATATATATGTAGACAAATCAATAAAAGGCGAAAATGGATATAGCAAAGAAGAAATTAAATCATTTAAAGAAATAAATGCAAGCGTAATAGGAAAAACAGAATTGGCAGAACAAACAAAACAGGGAAAAATTACTTTAAAAGAACCTATATCAAAAGCAGAATTAACAATAAGCAAAAACAACTTATCTACAATAACTGTAAATGAAAATGTAGAAATAAGAGCAACACTAGATACTTCAAATATTAATAACAGCTTATATAAAAACCCAACAATAAAATTGGTATTTCCAAAATACTTCGAAAAAATAGAAATATCAGATGCAAAATTGTTGTTTGAGAATGAATTGAAATTAAAAAACAATAATTGGTCAACTGAAAATGGAAATAAAGTATTAACTTTATCATTTGAAGGTACACAAACAAAATATAATTCAGAAGCAACAACAAAAGGTGCAACAATATCTATATTAGCTGATATAACATTAGAAAAACTAACACCAAGTATGCAAGAAAAAATAAAAATGTATTATACAAATGAAAATACAAACCTTTATGATAAAACAGAAAATAAAATAGGAATAACAGAAACAAATATTAATCTTGTAGCTCCAACAGGAGTAGTAACAGCTAATGGAGTTAAAGACTATGCAGATGGAGAAAAAGCTATTTTATCAATGTCAGGAGATACACAAGTTGGAAAAATAGCAGTAGGTGCAGATGAAAAAGTAGCAACAATTAACGGACTTATACTTAACAACAATAACAACAGTATTTCAAATGTTAAAATATTAGGAAGACTACCATTTAAAGGTAACAAACAAATAGATACAGATACAGAATTAAAAAGTACATTTAGTGCTACATTGCAAGATAAAATACAAATAAATGCTAACAGCGAAACAGTAAAAGTATATTATTCAGAAAATGCAAATGCAACAAAAGATTTAGAAAATGCAGAAAATGCATGGACATTAGAAATGGATAACATGGAAAAAGCTAAGTCATATTTAATAATATTAGATACAGATTTAAACACAGGCGATAAAGTGGAATTCAATTATAAAGTAAAAATTCCATCAGAGTTACCATACAATAATACTTCATACACTACATATAAAGTATATTATGATAATAACGAACAAGCTGGAACATCAGCAGAAACAAAGCTTTCTCCAATAATAGGTATATCAACAGGAGAAGGACCAAGATTAAAAGTTACATTAACATCAAATATGCCAGAAGGAGCAGAAGTTAGAGAAAGACAAATTGTAAGATTCACAGCAATAGTAGAAAACGTGGGAGAAACAACAGCAGAAAATGTTGAATTAAGCATAGATGCACCAGAGCATACAACACATGTTGAATATGATGTTTCAACAAGAAGTTTTATAGAAGCAAATGAGAAGAACAAAAAAGTATTATTAGGAAGTATTGCACCAGGAAAGTCTGTAGAAAAAATATATGAGCTTAAAATGAATAATATAGAAGATTCATCAGAAACTGTAGAAATATTAAATAAGGTAAAAGCATCAGGTACAACATCTAATGAATACAAATTATCACTTAAAAAAGCATCATTAAAGGTTGAAATAACAACACCAATTGAACCACAAACCTTATTAATAAAAGGAAATAAAATAGAATTTATGACATCAATAAAAAATGTTTCTGAACAAGATATGAATGATGTAATCTGGGAAATGAGTATTCCAACAGGATTAGAAGTAATGAAATCTATAGGTCATAATGATTTTATATCAACAAAAGACAACAGCAATGATGGCGAAACAAAATCTGGAGCTACAAAAATCTTGTTAGGAGACCTTAAAGCAGGGGAAACTAAATATGTAACAATAGAATTAGGAGTACAAGAACCAGCAGAAGAAATAAATATTGTTTCAAAAGTAAGTGCAAAAAATGTACCAGAGCATTATTCTAATGAATTTATATTCTATGGAAAGAAAATAGAATTACAAATAGAACAAAATGTAAAACAAGGACAAAAACAAACTGTAAAAGAAGGAGAAAATATAGAATACATTGTTACTGTAGAAAATATTGGAGAATTAGTTTCAACAGAAAATGTAGTAGAGATAAAAATTCCAACAGAAACAAGATTGGTAGAAGCTAAATATATATACAATGGAACAGAATATGTAGAGGATTCAACATATGACAACATATTGTCTATAGATATAAATAGTTTACAACCAAACGAAAAAATTGATATAAATGTAAAACTTGTTGCAAAACAATTAGGAGAACAACAAGAAAAAGAAGTAATAATTGAACCTGCAACATTAACAGCAACAGCAATAGACAAAATACAAGCTACAAATAAATTGAAATTTTATATTCAACCTTCATTAGAAAACAGAAAATACAAAATATCTGGTACTGCATGGTTAGATGCAAACAAAAATGGACAAAGAGAAGAAACAGAAACATTATTGCCAAATATGCAAGTAATGTTAGTATATAAAGAAAATGGCGAATTAGTAAAAGATTCAGAAACAGATATGCCTAAAAAAATAACAACAGATGAAAATGGAAAATATGAATTCTTAAATCTAGACAAAGGCGAATATTTAGTAGTATTTATATATGATACAGAAAAATATAGTGTTACAGAATTTAATGCGAAAGGTGTAGAACCAAGCATAAACTCAGATGCAATAGAATTTGAAATGGAAATAGAAGGAAGTAATAAAAAAGTAGCAGTATCTGATGTGTTAAAAATAGAGGATACAGATATTAGAGACATAGACATAGGATTATATATAGCAGAAAAATTTGACTTGAAATTAGATAAACATATAAGTAAAATAACATTAACAACACCAACAATAGGAACACAAGTATATAACAAAAATAATGAAAAGCTATCAAAAGTAGAAGTTCTAAACAAGAATGTTGGACAAAGTAGCTTTATAGTAGAATACAAAATAATTGTAACTAACGAAGGAACAGCAGCAGGATATGTTAAAAAGGTAGTAGACTACTTACCAAAAGAAGCAAAATTTAACTCTGAATTAAACAAAGATTGGTTTTTAGCAAAAGACGGAAATGCATATAATTCTATATTAGCAGATGTAAAATTAGAGCCAGGACAAAGCAAAGAACTAACATTAGTATTAAGCTATAATATTACAGAAGATTTAATAGGAAATATAGTAAATAACAATGCCGAAATATATGAAAGCTATAATGAACAAGGTTTACAAGATATAGACTCAAAGGCAGGAAATGAAATACCAACAGAAGATGATATGTCAAATGCAGATATAGCTGTATCAATAGTAACAGGTAAAATAGTAGGATATACAACACTTACATTATTTATATTAGCAATATTGGTATTTGGTATATATGAGATAAAAAAACAAGTTTTGAACAAAAAAATATAGGAAAGGAGGTTAGTAGAAATGATAAAAAACAAATGGACAGTTAAAATAATACTATTAGTAACAGTTATATTGGCTGGATTGATTTTATGCATTAATTCAATTAATGGTATTCCAGATGCAGAAACAAATTATAAAGAAATATATTCTGCAATGCTTAATGCTAATCAAGAAGATAATTTGAATTGGGGAAATGAAACAGGCTTTGAAGTTGACCCTGATAACTTACAGAGCAATGGTTTTGAAGTTCCTAAAGTAGAAGGAAGAGCTATATATTGTACTGAAAGAGGCGTTACTCTTGCTATGAATTCAAATATGTATAGGGGAACAAATACAGCATATAGCTACTACAATTGGGGACCAAAGATAGTATCTAATATATTTGACCCAGCAAATGGAAATTTATGGTCAAGAAAATTAACAGATACTGAAATAAGAGCAATTAATAATGTAAAGGACTTTGGATTGCTAGCTACAATAAGAACTAGGGGATATTATAAATGTAGTAATAATCATACAACTATTTCAGCAGATAAAGCATATGTTATTACTGCAGATCCTTGTAATCAATGGACACCAAGGAAGCAAATTGTTATGTGGATGTTACAAATAACTGGTGGAATAAATGTTGATAATGCTGAAACTATTATTGCAAAACTGAAACTTGATGGTAGCAAAGCAAAGTTTGTAAGGAGCGACATAGAAGCCATTAAGCAACTTTACAATGAAGCAAAGGCTTATAGAAGATTCAAAAATGGAGTTAACAAAGCACTTTCTAATGGTGGGAGCTATGCAACTAATCTTACAGATGTAGATAATATGACATCAGAATATTATACAAGTAATTCAAATGAATATATAAAAGTCGGACCATACACTATGAAATATGTAAACGGAAAATACAAAGATGAAAAAATCATATTTGGTGGAATTGGTGGAAAAGTAGATAACGAAACGCTTGGATTATATATTCAAAACGGAAATCAGAAAATAAAAGTAGAAAAGATAATAACAAATGATAACGAAAGGAATACAAAAAACTTTAGGCCATGTGAGGAAAGTGATCCGGTTTCAGGACTTTATGTGGAACACACAACTGATTTTATGAGACCTTCATCAGAAAAAGAATTTTACATTTTAATTCCAAAAACAGAATTAGAAGATGATGCAAAACTATATGCACATTTTACATGGATGGAAGCTAAAGGAGAAAAATGTGTAAAAAATGGAATAAGTTATCAAATTTCAGAAGACAGTTTAAAGAAAAGTAATGGAAAAACAAAATTAAAACCTGATGCTAACAACAAAATAGAATTTGAAGCTACGTTTACTCAACAATTAACAGAATTTAATGGAGAAAGAAAACTAAAAGAATTTACTTTAGACTTAGGCACAGTTCAACCACCTTCAAAAGAGGGTTCATATTCTATTAACATGAGAAAAATTGATGAAAAAGGAGATGGACTAGAAGGAGCAGAATTTTTAATTAATGGTCTTCTAACGTATGTATCGGATAAAGATGGATATATATTAAGAAGTCATCAAGTTATAAATGCTTCGGGAACTGAAACATGGACAGTTGAAGAGAAAAGTGCACCAGAAGGATATATTACGCAACCATTAAAAATAGTATTTAATGTATATAAAGTATATAACTCAACGACAAATACCTATGAAGTAGATAGAATTGAAATTGTTTCAGCAAATAGTAATGCAAAAGTTACATTTAATAAAGAAAATCAAACTATTACAGTACAAATAAAAAATATTAAGGCAAATCCAGAAAATCCAGATGACCTACTTGATACATATGAGATAAAAGCAAGGAAAGTAAATGAACAAGGAAATGGATTAGCAGGTGCTAAGTTTAATATAACATGGCCAACAGGAAAAACAAGTGAAGCAACATCAAATGAAAACGGAGATCTTGTTATATCAGGTCAAACACCTATGTTAGGACTTAATTCAGAAGGAGAAGATCATTTCAAAATAGAAGAAATAGAAGCTCCTGCTGGATATAAAATGATAAATGGAGCAATAGAATTTGATGTTAAAAAGGAAAAATTAATAACAATAGATGGAACAGATAAGTATGGAATAACAGGAATAATAAATGTAAATGCTCCAGAAGGTGTTACAATTGAACTAAATGGAAGAGGAGAAATATCTATTGTTATACCAAACCAAAAAGATATAAAACTAATTTCAATTGGTGGAAATGTTTGGGAAGATGCAAAAACTGGAAAAGCAAGTTTAGGAGATGGTATAAACAGTACAACAAATAATGTTGACAAAAACTTAGAAAACATAAAAGTAAGTTTATATACAGAAGATATGAAACTTGCAGAGCTAATGCCAGCTGATAGTGTAACAAACATATACAATAGAATAAACCCTACTTTAACAGATGCAAACGGAAATTACAAATTTGAAGGTGTAGACGAAAGCAAAAAATATTATGTTGTATTTGAATATGATGGTCAAGTATATATGCCAACAGAATACCTGGCAAAAGGAATTTCTGGCGATACAATTCAAAACTATAATTCAGTAGAAGAAATGTTGGGAGAACTAACTAATATTGGTACAGGAAGAGATAATGGAAATAGTGGAAGCACAGGAGGAAAAAACACTGGAACAGGAACCAATACGGGTTCAGGTAAAAATACCCAAACAAATACAAAATGGTTTGAAAAATGGAAAGCAAATTCAAAAGCAAGTGAATATGAAACAAATACTGGAAGAATTACAATAGAAGGAAGACAAACATTTAATAATAGATTTGCAGAAATTGGAGCATCTCCAAAGAACTATATAAGCAAAAACACTTTAGGAATAAGTACATATTTAGTTGAAGAAGAAGGAATATATTATAATAAGTCTTACACAAGATTAGAACTAATGGGATATACTTTAAAGAAAACATCAAAAGGTGTAGCATATGTACAAGATAAAATACAATTAGTGGATGGTTATAAATATAATAAATATGGAACTTTAGATTATGACGACAATGGAGCTATAACAAGCGAATGGTCAGAAGGTTTAATTAGCCAGAAAATAAAAGAGTTTATTGTGGCAAATGGACATTATCCAAATGAAGCTGAAAAAGTAAGAATATATAGAAGTATAGTTGGAGATATGAATGATAATGAGGCATGGAATAAATTACAATTTATAGAAGATTGCAAAATGTCAGCATTAACAAAATCACCATTTAATAGTGGTATAGAATATTACCCTACTAATAAAAACGCAACATTTGGAACAGATTTATTGACAAACTATGTTAACTTAGGACTATGGAGAAGACAAGAATTTAATGCACAGTTAACTAAAGATGTAGTAGAAGTAACAACTACAAGCAATGGAAATTCACTTACAACACCATTTAATAGTAAAGAAAAAGCCTTATATAATATTAAAGACTATATGAATGACTATACAAATGCAATAAAAGATAACAATGGCAAAATAAATCTTGCAAAACAATATGCAGATTCACAACAAGGTATATATATAAATAGATTAAATGCACAATATTACTATAATAAATATTATGATAGACCTATAAAGCAATCAGAATATATTGGTCAGAGAAACTTAGAAGTAGAGATTAAATATAGAATAACAGTATATAATTTATCACAAAGTCTAGAAACACAAATTACAGAAGTTGTAGATTATTATGATGATTCTTTACAGCTAACATCAGCTGTTGTAAATACTAATGGAAAAAATATTTCTAAAGATAAATCTTCAGCGGTATCTGAAAGTATATATGGTCAAGTGACGGAAAAATCATTTCCAGGATTTAATAAAGTATATATAAGACTACAAAATAAACAATTAGCAACAGGAGAAGGAATAACAATTGATTTAACTTATAAAGTTAAAAGGATGGCTTTACAAGGATTTGAAGGATATGTAAATATTGGAGAAAAAACTAATATAGCAGAAATAAATGGATATAAAACATATTATTCAGCAAATACATCAACTCCAAATAGACATGGAGCAATTATAGGAAATAATACTACAGTAGCTGGATTGGTAGACGTAAATTCAACACCAGGTAACTTAGAAACAATAGAAGAGATTACAAATGGAGTAATAAACTTTGAGGACGATAGTGACAAAACAACAGCTACATTAACCATAACTGATGACCCAACACCACCAGATCCAGATACACCACCAGATCCCAATACACCAATAGATTCTACAAATATAATAAGTGGATGTGTATGGGAAGATAATAATAAAAATGGTATAAGAGATTCAGGTGAAGAAAAAATAGCGGGTGTAAAAGTTGCATTATGTACAAGAATAAACGATCAATTAGGTACAGGAGAAAAGCAGGTTGACTGGATACAACGCTATAATGAAAAAAATTATAATAAATATACATATAAGGTAGTAAAAGAAGAAACAACAGACCAAAATGGTGAATACAGATTTAAGGATGTGGAAAAAGGTTATTATTATGTATTATTTGGGTATGGACTTGACGATGCTACAGTTTTAACAAATAACAAAGAAAATGAAACAAACAAAATATTGGGAAAAACTGGCTCAAATACAAAATCATATAATGGTCAAGATTACAAGTCTACAATATTCCAAGCAAATTTAGAAAACGGAGAATACGATTTAGAGAAAATAAAAGAATACGATAAGAATTTAAATGATAAATATGTATCAGATGCAATAGATGACTGGGAGAGAGTAAAAGAAGTAAATGAATATTCTAAAATTCAAACTAACCATATAGCAGAAGTATTAGCATCTCCAACAAAAGTACCTACATATTTGGGCGAACAGTATGGAAGCGATTTAATGGGAAGATTAGTTGATGAATTAACTACTAATACATGGAAAATAGCAAAAACTCCAAAAATTGAAGTAACAGAGGTAAAAGGTGGTGAAAGAATTCCAAATGTTGACTTAGGATTAGTGGAAAGACCAAAAACACAATTACAAATTACCAATAATGTAGAAAATGTTAAGGTTACATTATCAGATGGAAGCATTGTATTTGATGCTACACAAACAGCAGAAGCAACAAAAGGAAATGAAACAAAGAACGTAATATGGAAATCAAATAGAAGTACAACAAAAGGAATTACAGGAGGATTTATACAATTGTATTTGGATGAAGAGCTAATGTATGGTGCAACAATACAGATTACGTATAAAATGCAAATCAATGAGAAAAATGATGATTATGTAGAATATGAGGGATTAGAATATTATGCAAAAGGTCGTACAAATTCCGGAATTAAAGTAGAATCAAAAGCTAAAAAATTAGTATGTTATATTCCTAATAAAATGCAATTTAATAAAACTCAAAGTGGGGATTGGAACGCAATTACAGACATTAATGAAATAATACCAGCAGAAGAAAAAGATGGTGAAAATATTAATAATAACTTAGTAAATTATAGACTAAAAGACACTATATCAAGTCAATCTAACACTATAAGCAAAATAGAAGCAGATAATATAAACAATGCTTATTTAAACAACAACATGCTAACAATTTCTCAATTAATTACAAAAGAAAGTGCACAAGGTGGATATGAATGTAAAGTAGAAATAGTAGAACTAGAAAATGCAGTGGGTAGAAGAATGGAAACAAGTATAGTTGGTAACTTTAACCCTGCTAATGATCCAGTGGAAAATGATGAAGCAAAAGCTGAAGATGTTGTAGTAATGCCACCATTTGGTATAGGTCAAGTATTCTATTATGTACTTACTATTGTAATAGCTGGAATGCTAGTTGTAGGAATAATCTTTATTAAGAAGAAAGTTCTTGTAAAATAAAAAATTGTACTTAAGATAAAAAGAAAAAAGGATGAGTTTTCGTCCTTTTTTCTTTACATTGTTGTGTTTTACTACAGAATACGATAAAATAAAACATTTTCTTTTTATAATTTTATCG